>Ga0134124_10000402_pt1 | contig 37355 bp, 27 predicted proteins | sample KB304_FD_96880 | JGI IMG/M metagenome (GOLD analysis project Ga0134124, IMG submission 96880) | Terrestrial soil microbial communities without Nitrogen fertilizer from Kellogg Biological Station, Michigan, USA - KB3-0-4 | ecosystem: Environmental > Terrestrial > Soil > Unclassified ... | reverse complement strand
TCCAGTATCGCGTAACCGCGATAACCGACGTTGCGCAGGAAGTGACTGGCTTCTTTGTAGCCGATTCCGCGCACTTCTCGATTCGCGGCCAGGAAGTCGCGGCGTTCGTCGGATGACTTGAAGCTGCTCAGGGCTTCACCGAGCCGGAGACCGCACTGCTGGCGAAGATACTCGCGGGTCTCGAAGACATAGGCCCCTCGCGCGTTCGGGAATCTATGTCGCCCGGTTATTGCCCGCTGAATGTCCTGGGTCGAGCCGCTGATCAAAACCGATCGAACGCTTTCGACTGATCGCAACCCCATGCGGGCGCTTGCGCCCGCGGTGAAGATGCAAAAAGTCAGTTCTTCAAAGAGCCTTTCGTGGGAACCGCTCCGCCCCACGGCCTTGAACTCCCTTAGTCTCTCCCTGATTTCTCGGCGCTTATTGAGATAGATTCGCTTAAGCTCTTCTATGGTCAAGCGGATGGGCACCTTCGGCGCTACTGACGGAAAGATTGTATGGCGGGTCTATGCGAAAGTCAACGAAGCGAAGGGCCGAAGTGATAGTAAGTGGTGGCCAAACGGGCAGACCGCAAGAAAGATCAAGATCGAGGAGTTATTCGCTACGCTCCCGGAAGTAATAGCCTAGAACAAATCCTAATGGGCCTGAGAGAACCGCCGATACCGTCTTGAACAGATCAAAGATTGGCTCCATAGCCAACTTCAGGTCAGAGGAGGGCCTCAGCAACTGAACTGCCGCTCCCACAAAGCAAAGCCCGACGCTTAGCGCAAAGGTCCAGACAATAACCTTCCCAAGAAGCGCCGCAGTTGCTGAGCGTGGTACTTCGCGCTCTGGCAAGGGCTCGATCCGATCGCCTCCACCGACTGTAATCGAAGCGGGCGTTTCGGATATTGGCCCTTCTGGCACATCATCGCTCATATGCTGGTGCCTTTAGTTGTCGGGAACGACTGTCGCGGTTGCGTCAATGATGAAGCAGTGCGAATCAGCGCTTGGGGGTTGCTTTCGCACGGTCGGCCAGCGTACGTTTTTTGGTGATCGGGTAACGGCTTAATGGTAAATCAACTTCTTTTATGCCACGCCCGTTTATGATTGAACCGACAGAGTACCCTTCTCCATACTGCTGTCGAGCCCAGTCGTAGAGTCGCAATGCATCGAGAATGACATCTCCAAAGGTTCCGCCCGAGGCCTCTTGCAACCGTTTTATCATCCGTACCGCGCTGTCATCAATTTCCATGTTAATTTGCATAGCTACTCACCTCAAGGGAGCGGTATTGCAATACCATTGTAACACAGGCGCAGTTTCCTGCCTCAGCAACTACATTAAGACTTAAATAATTCTGTCCAACACACGAAGAGGCTAACCCACCGCCTCGGCGATCTCTGGATTCAGCCCTTCCCACTTAGCCATGTACTCGCGGCGCTCGGTCTTCAATCGCTCGACGATCTGATTGTATTCTTCCGCTCTGTCCTGCCGCTCGTAGAGCTTGCGTGGCTGGAGAATGTCTTCGCCTTCCGCGTCGAACCCGGGAATACTCGTCGCGACCATATAGCCGAAGTCGGAGTCTTCTTCCCACTCGATCGTTCCTTCAGCGATCCCTTTCACGATCGCCGACGAGTGCTGAATCCGCACTTTCTTTGAGCGCTCGTCTTCATCGCGTCCGCCCACTCGGCCCGTGTTCATCAAATAGACTTCCATCGGCGATGACTCGAGCAACTCCCAGAAACGATTTCCCTGCTGCGCGTGTTGAGCGGGAAGAACGGGTTTGTGCCCGGCACGCGCAGGAATTTGCCGGCCTCCGCGGCGCCGCCTGCTGAAGTCCCGCGAGTCTCGCCGAGCATGAAGTATGCAGCCGCCTGATGGCGATTGAGCTTCGCGACGCCGGGAATAATGTTGTCGTTGCGATTGAGAATCAAAAGGAAGTCAGCCGAGCTGATCTCGCGAGCGTCAATCGCGCCGGCGATGTCTTCCATTCTGACAACAGCCCGTCCGTTTTGAGTGTAGCTTGTGTCATAAAAATCGAGCTCGCTCGCGTCACTCTGCGAAACGTTCTCGAGATAAGCGTGCTCGCTCGTGACCGCGTGATAAATCGTCGGCTCATCGTTTTCGTTGAGCGCGAACGTCTTCGCAAAGCATCCGTTCTCGGTAGCGTAGATCTTGCCACCCGGCATCAGCGCAAGGAAGTCATCCTGGACCGGTGAAGAGTTGTTCTGCTTCGTAAAAGTCGTGGTGGTTTTGCCGGTCCCCGAAAGCCCGATGATCAGTCCCACCCGTTTTACATCTCCTACGGGTATCACTTTGCACCCTGCATGAAGCGCCAGTCCGCCGCGATCGTAGACCATCTGGTTCCACATCCGCAGCCCGCCCTTTTTGGATTCGCCAAAGTAATCGCTGTTGAAGACTCGAGTGACGCCGTTATCGAGATCGACCGCAATAAGGCGATCGACCGGATAGCCCGGCATCTCGAGATTCGGCGTGTAAATTATTGTGAGCCGCGGCTCAAAGCCCTGAAGCTCTTCTTCGGTGGCCGGGTAGTAAAGGTGCTTCTGCATTCCGGCGACGTTCGCGTTGGACCGCTCGATGATAAGCCGGGCGGGCACGCGAAACTCAGCATCGTTGCCTATGAAGCCGTCGATCAACACCATCTCGCATCCGCGAACGTAATCGTTCTGAAGCTTGACTACACGTTCGTACTCCGCGCGGGAAATCGTCTGCGAATCGTATAGCTCGGGTGTATCAGTTACTACATACGTTGAAAGCTTCGATCGCGCATCGACTCGAGTCTGAGTGTTAGTGTTGTTGTATTGCGTTATGCGCGTGTTAGGCATCTCCTCCGTGAGCCGCCGCAGTTCTTCGGCCGAGGGGTTCCAGATGATTTCCTTTGGATCGACGGGCAGCGTGGCTCTGGCAGATGGCTTACTCATTAGTCCTCCGTAGTATGCTTGTTTTAATGCTTCATGCGGTAACCCGTATCATAGCCAACTGCCTTATTCGGGGCAAATCGGCTTTTTGTTTGGTGCTTAGGGCAGCTTAGCGGCGGCGATCTATCGCGCGCGAGGCTTGAACTTGGTAGTGGTTTCAGTCTGTAGCGCCGACGCAATTAACCGCTGATCTGCGCCGCCTTCGGTACGCTGATCTGCGCAGATCGGCGAAACGCAGTCAGCGAGAATCAGCGGTTGATTCTTCCTTAGTGATTGAATGATTCAGACTAAACCCTACCTGAGCTTAGGGCTGATTGTCGGTGTGCCGAAGATTCGTGTTAGAATCGGCGCAACTCAAATGTCCTCAATCAAAGATTCCAGCCTCAAAGAACTTGGCTTGCGCGTGCTGGTGATCGAAGACTCGGTCGATACGCTCCAGATGCTGAAGCTGTGGCTCACCGCATTTGGCTGTGAAGTCTTCATCGCCGCTGAATCGATGGCGGGCGTAAGAATGGCAATCGAAACAAAACCCGACTTGATCATCTCGGACATCGGGATGCCCGATGTGGATGGTTATGAGTTGATGCGCATAGTCAGAAAGACGGAGGGTCTGGAGAAGATACCGGCCATCGCGCTTACCGGCTACGACCGATCGGATGACAAGACCCTGTCAGCAGCCGCCGGATACAACGGCCACCTCTCAAAACCGACGGAACTGAAAGCCCTGCTCTCATTAATCAAGAAACTCACCGGGAAGTAAGCCCGGGTAATCAAGAATTAGCCGTCGGCTCATACCGCCTCACGATCGAATGATCATCAAGCGAAGCCAATATCTCTGGAAAAGTCTTTTGTAGTATCGGGTGGATCAAATCGGGCGCGATTTCGCACAGCGGCTCGAGCACAAAACGTCGTGTGTGCATGCGGGGGTGCGGGACGACCACAGTGATCTGATCGATGCCCGGCGACTCTTTGTCTTCTTTCGAGTGGTCGATGATGCGGTCACCAAACAGGAGCAGGTCGATGTCGATCACGCGCGGGCCGTTGACGATTGTGCGCTCGCGTCCGAGATCGGTTTCAATTTTTAGAAGTTCTGAAAGAAATGCCTGCGCGAATGTCCGACAAACTGACAGCTTGTCGTCGGCTTCGTCACAGGTTGCATACGAAGTCGACAAGCTGACAGCTTGTCGGACATCTTGTAGGACGATGCCCTCGATCACTTGATTCAGAAACCACGGCTGCTCGGACAATCCAACCGGTTCTGTTTCGTAAATCGAGGACCGGCGGACGACTTTGATTAATTCCTGGATACGCGAACTCGCCTCGCGCAGGTTAGCCTCGCGATCTCCGAGGTTCGACCCCAGTCCTATGTAGACGGTTATCTCGCCTCCTCCTGGGTCTCTTGTGTTTGGCATTGGTTCAACGACATCATAGAGTCACATTGCAAATGCCCACAACGGTCACAATAACAAACCGAGGCGTCCAACGAGTGCGCGCGCGCCACTGCTGGATCTATCGCAGTGACCTGACGCACCACGAAACCGCGGCCGCCGGAGAAGTCGTTCGAGTGATGGACTCGCGAGGACGCGAGTTGGGCAGCGCGCTTTACAGCTCCCGCTCCCAAATCGCGCTACGAATGATTTCGTTTGACGACGCCCAGATCAATCGCGAGTTTTGGCTCGCGCGACTGTACTCCGCGGAGCAACTGCGCGCGACGGTGGTTCGCGACGCGACGGCTTATCGGCTCGTCTATGGCGAAAGCGATTTGCTTCCATCGCTGATCGTGGACCGCTACAACGATTGCCTCGTCATTCAAACTCTTTCGCAGGGAATGGAAGCGCTCAAGCAGATGTGGACCGATTTGCTCGTAGAGCGATTCAGCCCTCGCGCGATCATCGAACGCAATGAAGCTCGCGTTCGAGCGCTCGAAGGCTTGCCTCGAAGCACCGGAGTGGTTTACGGATCGGACCCGGGTGAGATCGTCATCGAAGAAAACGACGTGCGGCTCGCGGTCAATCTTGTGGGAGGACAAAAGACCGGCGCGTTTCTCGATCAGCGCGAGAACCGCATCGCGTCGCGAGCATACGCGCGAGGCCGCGCGCTCGACTGCTTTAGTTATCACGGGGCCTTTGCGCTTCATCTCGCGCGCGGGTGTGACGAGGTGATCGGCGTCGACGTCTCGGCCCCCGCGATCATCCAGGCGACGCGAAATGCCGGCCTCAATAACGCGACCAACGTAAAGTTCGTAGAGGCAAACGTGTTTGATTTGCTGCGCGAGATGGAACAGGCGGGCGAACGCTTCGACGTGATCAATCTCGATCCCCCAGCCTTCGCAAAGAACCGCGCTTCGATTGAAGCTGCAGCTCGCGGCTACAAGGAAATCAATCTGCGCGCGATGAAGATGCTTGTCCCGGGCGGCACGCTCATCACTTCTACGTGTTCCTATCATGTGAGCGAAGAAGCCTTCCTGAACGTGCTGGCCGGGGCTGCGTCGGACGCGGGCCGTAGCGTGCAGCTCGTAGAGAAGCGCATGCAGTCACGCGATCATCCGGTGCTGGTTTCAATGCCGGAGACTCACTATTTGAAATGCATGATTTTGCGAGTTGTGTGAAGACATACATGTAGGGGCGGCCCTCCGTGGCCGCCCCTCTTTGGTTATCGATACAGTGTATATATGGCGAAAGAGGGGGTATATGGCGAAAGAGGGGCGGCCACGGAGGGCCGCCCCTACATGTCTTCAACGCACGATCCGTGTCTTCAACGCACAGTCCATGTCTTCAACGCACGGTCGCGGTCACCTTCGCCGAGCCAACGTTGAGCTCGAGTCCGCGCAGCGAAATGCGATCAAGTGCTCGCCCGGCTTATCGAACTTAACTTTCACCTTGAAGCTCTCGTGGGCCGAGTCGGCAATCCCATCGACCGGATAGATCAACTGCCAGGCGCCCCCGTCCACGCTGTACTCACCCCTGACTACGCGGCTGGTCGCATCGGTTGCGTCGAACAGCACTTCGGCGCTTTGCCCTGAGATCGTCGGTCCGGTGACTTTGATTGCCGGAGGCGTGTTGTCCACTTCAATAGGGTCGGTGATTTGCTCGTCGGCAAGCGCCGTTTCACGCGTATTGCTCGGTTCGTCGCTCGCTGCAATTCTGAACAGGTACGTTCCATCGGGAAGGCGGTTGCCGTCTATCGTGTAATAGGTCTGCGACAACCCGTCCGCGAGCAGATGCCATTCGCCCTCGCCGAGCGTTCTATAAAACACTTTGTACAGAAGCGTGTCGTCATTTGGATCCGAGGCCTGCCAGGTGAGGGTGCGCGCGCCTTTCTGAAAGAAGCGGCGCGGCGGCACGTTGGTCGCGACTCCAAACAGTTGCGGGTCAAGTCCCGACGATACGATCGAGGGATCGATGGCCATCGGCATCTCCTGTAGGGCAACGCCGGGCGCCATCACGCTGACCGACGAAATGTCAGGCGCCTGGTTCCGCGGCAGATAGGCGACGACTACGGATTGAAGCTGAGCAGAGCTTGAAGCATCTGTCCCGCCTGCTCGTCCCGTTTGCGCTGCGCCTGATTGCTTCCCTCGCAGGACGGCGCGCCATTGGATGAATCGCGCCTTTGGGCTTGTGATCTGATCGCCCAACGCGTTTCGATAAACCCCGGACCAATCGCTCCACGTAGCATCCGGACTCTCGGTGTTTCCGCTGCGAGTCTGAAGCTCGATCTTGCCCGAGCCTCGCCATGTTATGACTCCCCACTGGCCGGCAAATTTTGTGTCACGGATAGGCGAAACATATGTGCCTTCGGTTACCGAGTCGCGGCCGATTCTGTACAGCCGTCCGAGATTGCTCGACGTAGCGTAGAGATTGTCTCCGACCGCAATGATCGTCGACGTTTGGTCTTCGGGCGATTGAATCAGTAATGTGTGCGAGCGGTCGGCTCCGACCTGATAAATTCTTCCTTTGCTGCCTGTCCCAACAAGCACGCCGCCATCGGCGAGCGGCTTGAGACCGTAGCCGACAGTATCATTCGAGCGCCAAAGAACATCGCTCCCTCCATCAGGCAAGATGCGGAACAGCACGCTCCTTGCTCCTTCGGTCTTGCTGCGGCTCTGTCCCTGGCTCGACGGCAGGGATATCTCTATCGGCTGCGATACCCTGTCTTCCTGATCGTCGCCCGACGAGAGAGTTATCACGCCTTCGGTAGACAATGACGTCACAGAAGATGTGCCGATCGAGGCGCCGCGCCCAGCCGCGCCTGCGGTCGGGCTAACACCCAGTGCATACAGTGAGCCGTCGCCGGCGAACGACAACCTGTGGATCTCCTGCATTGGCGAGTCGAATAGCGCGAAGAGCTTTCCGGCGGGTGAGATTCGCAATACGAGCCCTGACGGATCGGTGCCCGCCAAAAGATTTCCGCTTTTGTCGAGCGCGAGCGAAACGATGTTAGTCTCGTTCGTGTCCGCCAGCACCGAGGCCTTACCCGCCGCATCGATCTTGTAGATAACACCCTTGTCGCCTGTGCCCGCATACAAAGTTGAGCTCGCGGAATCGAATGCAAGAGACCAGATGTACTTGTCAGGCGGATCGTAAAAAACCGACTCCTTGCCGTCGGGTGTGATCTTGTAGATTTTGCCGTTGGGCGAAGTGCCTGCGTACAAGTTGCCCTGGGGATCAGTCACCATTGCGGTGACGTCCAACTCGGCAGCATCATAAAACAAGCGGCCCTCGCCGGCCGGAGTCACCTTGAAGATGCGTCCTTCGTGTCCGGTTCCCAAGAAGATGTTGCCGGCGCTATCGGTTGCGCTCGACCATATGTAGGCTTCCCTGGTGTCGTAGACCAGATTAAATGAGGGAGCCAGTGTGATCGATCCATTCTCGGCAATCGACACGCCTCGAGCGTCTCCTTTGATCACATCATCCTGTTTTGTTATTTCCCAAAACACCGGGCCCACCGCGAGCGCCGAGCCGCAAAAGAGCGCGACGATCATAGATACGAGAACCGTTTTGGACGGGACAATTAGTTTGGACATCTCATCGATCCTTTCATGTTTCAAACACAGGGTATTTCTATCATGAGTTTTCGCATCTGATATTTCAAATCCGGATGGTATGAGGGGGCGGAGCGGTGTCCCGCCCAAAACGAAAGCCCGCAAATTAGCGGGCTTTCGTTTTGAAGTAGTTTGCGGTGTCAGGCTGGCGAAGCTCTCACCTGCCGTTTCATCTATTTCACTACGTTTATTGTGATCGTTTGCTGGCCGCTGATGATGAACTGTGAAGGCGGCAACTCATGCTCTTCAAGCGTCGCTACCGACATTGCCGTGTAGCCTCCCGACGTACGGCTCGAACCGAGCGTCGCGAGCATTGACGGAGGAAGCGCCTGCATTTCTTCGTTGTTGACTATCGCTCCGGTGCCGGCGCGGCTCACCCTGACGTAAAGCCGATTGTTGCGCTTCAGCTTGTTGATTGCGCGAACAAGTTGGCCGAGATCTCGAGGTGAGAAATCCGCCGACGGCTGCTGGCGATCCGCAAGATTCAGCGAAGTACCGTCTCCGACCGTGATAACCAGCGGACCCACCGGCGCGTCGGCAGGAATCACAAGGGGTATGCGCTCGACGAACTGTGCGCCGTCATCGTTGCGAGCGAAGGCTTGCATCTCGATGCTCTCGCCCCGATGCACTTCAGTTTTGTCTATCCATAATCGGTTCAGCGTGCCGCTCGAGCGGCTGTCGGTCGAGGTCACATCGACCTCGATGCCTTTGAGATCGAGCGCGTTGAAACCGCTTCCCAGCAGCACCGCGAGCGGCTGCGAAACCGCGTTTACCGCAAACAGCGCGGCGCCGTTTGGTGACGTGAAGCTGTTATCAAGCACCACGTCGGGCTGACCGTTTACAGTGATGCGGCCGCTGAGCTGGATGGTCTGGCTGCCAATCTGTCGCTCGGTCGCGGCGATCGCCGAGAACATCGTGATCTTGGTCAGAAGCGGCGTCAGAAACGCATCGGAGACTATTTCAAAATTGTAGGCTTCAGTCTTGTTTCTGCTCGTATGCACGGTCAGCCGAACCGGAACCATTCGCGGCTTGTTTCCCAGTTGACCGTAAACACCCGTCGAACGATCCTGGTTTATCGAGCCGACCAGGTTGCCCGCCGCCGAAAGCTTGAATGAGTTATTGAGGTTCGGAACTACGGTTACAATCGAAGATTCAGCCATTGGCCAGCTCGTGGCGCCTGAGCTTAGGAAAGGATGTCCGAAAGCGTAGATCCGGTCACCGTCTCGATAGGTGACGGTGCCCGCCGCGTCGATCGTGAAGTCTCCCCGCACGAGCTGCACGCTCACGGATGCGCCGCCCGCGAGCGTGTCTCCGTTGAAGGGAACCATCGGCCCAAGGCTCGATCCGCCGCCGACTCCGGCAATCGGCTGAAGCCCAATCTTTTTCAGATCACCCGCGAACGTATCAAGCACGTTTTGGGAAACACCCGAAAACGTCACCGGCGTGGCGATTGGAATAATTGTCTGACCGACGTACGGCGTCAGCGCAACGTTCGTCGCCGCTCGCGCGCCTACTTGTGCTCCTCCCTGTGCGGACATTTGGGCAAGCGCCGAATCGGAGTTGGCGCTCGAGCCCTGGCCGATCAACGTTTTGAAGCTGACGGTCTGACTGGTTCGAGGCTGCTCGTCTTTTTGACCCTGTTCGAAAACATCGATCATGTATTTGATGGGAGTGATGCCCGCGATCGGTTCTTTCGCAAACGGAAATGCATAGGCGACCGCGCCAACCAGCTTTCCGTCGATATACACCGGGCTTCCGCTCATTCCGGCGAACACGCCCGTTCGATCTACCAGCGGTCCGCTCAGCATCGCGATGACGATGCTCTGCTTGGGATTGGGCATCCCATCGAGCGTGCCGAGCACCTCGACCTCGAAGCGCTCGGGCTTCGAGCCCCGAAAGACCGTCATGCCGTAGCCTTTCATTCCGGGCCGTACCTGGTCGAGCGGCATTAGCGTCGCGTTTGAAGCAGAACCGGACGCCGCATTGGAATCTGAATTGTTGGATGGATCGGAAGCCAACGCCACGACTGTGAGGATGGCTATAGAACAGAGCACCAGTAGAAAATACTTCATAGATTGTACCTGTTGATGGGGCTCACCCAAACTTCAAAAATTCGATTGTCACTTCGCTGAAAGTAACGCCACGGGTTGTAGTGGGTTCGGGTTGATTATGCCTGCGTGTATTTCTCAGAGTCAAGATATTTAGCAATCGCCGAACCATCTCCCGCTGTGATTAAGCTGGTCGCAAGAATATTACAAGAATAAGGGCTTGTTGTGCGCCGCCGCGACAGACTTAACCCGCTAGCCAAAGGACGGTAGTGGGGTGATAGTGTGTTGCTCGCTCACATTCGCGTTTCTCCTCGGCGTCCTCTGCGTCCTCTGCGGTTGATTCCGAGCAACTGAGCAGGAAAACCGCGGAGGACGCCGAGGACGCAGAGGACTGCTTGCTGGCAACATGCTAATACCCCTCTACCCAGAGGACGGCCGCGTTGACACCCATGCTTGCAGGTGGCAACCTTGAGGCGTTTCAATCTAGGTTCAACACGCAAACGAAGACATACGATGAATATCTACGAACTCAGCGTTGGACTGATAGGCGGCACCGGTGAGGAAGGCCGCGGCCTGGCATTGCGATGGGCGCTCGCCGGCGCGCAGGTGTCGATCGGCTCTCGCACAATCGAAAAAGCAAAGGCGGCCGCCGATGAGTTGAACGAGCTTCTCGCAGCACGAGGCGACGCTACGATTCAACAAATCGGCTCCGGCGAGAATAAAGATGTTATAGCTCGCTCTAAATTCGTTTTGCTGACGGTTCCCTTCGCTCATGCTGCCTCGACGCTAGAAGCGCACCGCGAAGACTTTCTCGAAGGCTCGATCTTGATCGACATAACCGTGCCGGTTTTGTTCGAGCAGGGCCGAGTGCGATACATGGAATTACCTGAAGGCTCGGCGAGCGAGCACCTCAAAGCGCGCCTTCCTGAAACCATTCCGCTGGTTGCCGCGTTCAAAACCGAGCCCGCGCATTTGCTGGCTGAGATCGATGAGTCACTTGATTGCGATTCGTTTGTCGCGAGCGATTCAAAAGAGGCGAAGGCCGCGGTGATCGAAGCAATCGGATTCATCAAAGGCCTGCGAGCCGTCGATGCGGGAACGCTCTACAGCGCTCGCACGCTTGAACGAATGACGGTGCTGGCAATCGGCATCAACCGGCGCCAAAAGATCAAAACTGCGCGCTATCGTATCGTAGGGTTATAAAAACATTTGTTCAGGGTTCCGAGTTCAAAGTTCAGGGTTCCGAGTTCAAAGTTCAGGGTTCAATTGTTGAACAACCGGGAACTCCGAACCACAAACTCTGAACCCTGAACCACGAACTCTGAACTCTGAACCCTGAACTCCTAACATGAAAATCACCGCGCTTGCCGGCGGCATCGGCGGCTCAAAACTTCTCCTCGGACTTGCCGGCGTGATGCCGCCTGAAGACATTACCATCATCGCCAACACCGGCGACGACATCGAGCTGTTCGGCCTCCGCATCTGTCCGGACATCGATACCGTCACGTATTCACTGGCAGGCGTAATCAACGAACAAACCGGCTGGGGCTTGAAGGACGATACCTTCGAATGCCTGCAATGGCTCGAACGATACGGCGAAGCTTCGTGGTTCAATCTGGGTGATCGCGACCTGGCTACCCACATTTTCCGAACGGCAGAACTTCGAAAAGAGCGCTCGCTTACTGAAGTCACCGACAGGATCCGCAAGTCGCTCGGAGTGCGCTCGACGATCCTGCCGATGACCGATGCCTACACCCCTACTCGAGTTGTTACCGAAGACGGCGAGATGCACTTTCAGGAATACTTCGTCAGGCGAAGATGTGAGCCGCGAGTGCGGGAGATTCGATTTGACGACATCGAGTCCGCGCAACCGGCGCCCGGAGTGCTAAGCGCGGTACTCGAAGCCGACGCGGTGATCATTTGTCCGAGCAACCCGTTCATCAGCATCGGACCGATCCTTGCAGTGCCAGGCGTGCGACAGGCCCTCGAAAAGACAACGGCAACCGTGATCGCGGTGACTCCGATTATCGGCGGACGAGCCTTGAAGGGACCGGCGGCCGATATGCTTCGTGATCTCGGTCACGCAAGGTCGGCCGGCGCCGTGGCCGCGATGTATAGCGACTTTCTTGACGTATTCGTTCTTGATGAAGTGGACGCATCGATGGCAGCGCAAATCAGCTCGCTTTCTTTGAACGGCGTCGTTACTGACACAGTGATGAACACGCTTGAAGACAAGCAGCGCCTTGCTCGAGCCGTGTTGCAACTCGTCGATTGCTAAACCATGAACGCGCTTCTAATACCTATCAAAGATCCGTCCAATGCGAAGACGCGGCTCGCTGAATTGCTTTCACTCGATGAACGACAGCGGCTCGTGTGGGCTATGTTCGAAGACGTCAGCCGCGCCGTCCGTGAAGCCCGCAAGCCCGATTGCGTAGTGATAGTCACAAGCTACGCGCGAGCGGCCGAGCGCGCACGCGGGCTTGAATGGGAGGCGCTGATAGAAGATTCGCAGCATTCCGAAAGCGCATCGGTGGATTGGGCCTCAGCAGTTCTTGCCGGGCGCGGCGTCGACACGGTGATGAGGCTGCCGGCGGATCTCCCGCTCGTGCGAGCCGAAGACATAGACGCTCTTCTTTCGATCGGGCTCGATTTTCCGGGCGCGGTGCTGGCGCCTTCACGCGAAGGAACCGGCACAAACGCGATCATTCGCACGCCGCCGGCGCTGTTTCCATCGCGCTTCGGTCCGAACTCGCTTGCGTTGCACAGGCAGGAAGCGGCGAAGGTTGGAGTCGAGTGCATGGTTGTGGAGAACGGGAGAATCGCGCTGGACATTGACGAACCGGCGGACGTGGAGATCTTGCTGGACACAGGCCGCGGCACCGCGACCTTTGATGCGCTTGTTGGAATGCGGGTGTACGACAGGCTGAAGTTAGTTCCGCGCAAAGACCACAAAGAACCGCAAAGGGCGCAAAGATCATGAACGCCCCGACGATTCAAGTGACCGGCGTGCCAGGCATGCCTGAGGTGGTCGAGGGCGATGATGTCGCCGCGCTGATCGTTCGTGCTGCAAGCGAAGCCGAGCTGAAGATAGTTCGACGCGACATATTCGTCGTCGCTCAGAAGATCGTTTCAAAAGCCGAAGGGCGCATCGTAAGCCTGCAATCAATCGAGCCTTCCGGTCGAGCGAAAGAGTGGGCCGCGGCTTATGACAAAGACGCTCGCGTTGTGGAAGTAGTTTTACGCGAGTCCCGCAGAATTGTCAGGATGGAACGCGGAGTGTTGATCTCGGAAACCGAGCACGGTTTCATTTGCGCGAACGCCGGCGTCGACACCTCGAACGTCGCCGATGGCACGGTGACGCTTTTGCCAAAGGACTCGGATGCATCGGCTCGAAAGATTCGCGAGGCGCTTGAACAGGCATTCGGTGTCCCGGTCGGCGTTATCGTCTCTGACACGTTCGGCCGCCCGTGGCGCGAAGGTCTGGTGAACGTCGCGCTTGGAGTATCGGGCATCGCGCCGCTTATCGATTATCGCGGCCAGGACGATTCGCACGGCCGAGCGATGAAAGTTACCGTGATGGCCGTTGCCGATGAGATCGCTTCCGCCGCGGAGCTGGTGATGAAAAAGAGCGCGGGAATACCGGTCGCCATTGTCAGAGGGTACGACTACGATGCGAGCGAATCCTCCGGTCGCGAATTGATTCGAGCTGAGGAGCTTGATTTGTTTCGGTGACAGTACTCCCGTGATAGAATCTCGGCAATCAAAGTGACGCGACTGTTTTTGGGTCCGCACGAGTAAGCGGGGATCGAGGTAAGAACAAATAGGGTTACGGTGCCCGACCATGACGAAATAGCAAAGGGAACTATTCGAGCAATAATCCGCGAAGTTGGGCTTACGGTAGACGAATTCAAGCGACTGTTGTAGCCGGAGGAGACGACCAATGTTCACAAGACGAAATTTCTTGAGATCAGTAAGTACCGCGACCGCGATGGCCGGGCTCGCATCTTTTCGAGAAGGCGGTATTGATCGAATCATCGCTGCTTCACGATCCGCGGGCGCGATCTCGCCCGATAAGCTCGCCGCCGACGAAGACTTCTGGCGAGAGATTCAGCAAGCCTTCACCGTCGATCGTTCGCTGATCAACCTGAACAACGGCGGCGTCAGTCCATCGCCTCGCGTCGTCCAGGATGCCATGCGGCGTTACCTCGAGTTCTCCAACCAGGCTCCGACCGTAAACATGTGGCAGGTGCTCGAGCCGGAGATCGAAGGCGTGCGCCGAAGGCTTGCCGCCGCATTCGGCTGTGACCCCGAAGAAATGGCGATCACTCGCAACGCAAGCGAGGCGCTCGAGATCTGCATCTTCGGTCTCGACCTCAAGGCGGGCGATGAGGTGCTGACAACGACGCAGGATTATGGCCGAATGATAAACTCGTGGCGCCAACGCGAGCGCCGCGATGGCGTCAAGCTCAATATGATTTCGTTCCCCGTGCCGCCGCCGTCGATGGATGATCTTGTCGATCGCTTCGAGCGGGCGATCACGCCTCGCACCAAAGTCATCCTTGTGTGCCACATCACCAACCTCACCGGCCAGATCTTTCCGGTCAAGCGAATCTGCCAGATGGCGCGCGCGCGCGGAGTCGAGGTCATCGTCGACGGCGCGCATGCCTTCGCGCACTTCCCGTTCAAGCACTCGGATCTTGACTGCGATTACTACGGCACAAGTTTGCACAAGTGGCTTCTCGCGCCGCACGGAACCGGGTTCTTATATGTTCGGAAGTCGAAAATAGGTAAGCTGTGGCCGCTGATGGCTGCCGATAAAAAACAGGATGAAGACATCCGCAAGTTCGAAGAGATCGGCACGCACCCGGCGGCCAATCACAATGCGATCTCTGAAGCGCTCACGTTTCAGGAAGGGATCGGCATGGAAAGAAAAGCCGCGCGGCTTCGGTTCCTCAAGGACCGCTGGGCGCGGCGGCTCGAGGCGATCAAGGGTGTGCACATTCTCACTCCGTACGATCCGCAGCAGTCTTGCGGGCTCGCAAACTTCAACGTCGAGGGAGTCGATCCCGTGAAGCTCGGCGCGCATCTCTGGGAGAAGTACCGAATCATCTGCACGCCGATCGTCCACGACGAGTTCAAGGGGATCAGGGTCACGCCGAACGTTTACACGACGCTCGGGGACATCGACACGTTTTGCGAAGCCGTCGAGAAGGCTGTTCGCTCAGGCCTCGCCGCGTGACTATTTGTAGTTCGTTCGTAGTTCGGCCTTCAGGCGGAAGTTTGTAATCAAGGCGACCTTACAATCACGAGAACAAACTTCCGCCTGAAGGCCGAACTACGAACATAGACCCTATGCTCACCCCCGACGAAGAAAGAGTTGTTGCGCGAGTCGACGAACTTGCCGGCGAGATGATCGAGTGGCTGCGCGACCTCGTCCGCATTCCAACCGTTAACCCTCCCGGCGAAAACTACAAAGACTGCGCGCGGTTCATCGGCGAGAAGCTTTCGGAATTCGGCTACGATATCAGCTTCATCGAAGCAGCCGGGCGCCCCGAATGCTCGCCCCGGCATCCGCGCGTGAACGTCATCGGCCACCTCAACGGCTCCCAGTCTCATCCGACGCTTCACATCAACGGCCACCTCGACGTAGTGCCGCCCGGCGCGGGCTGGACAGTCGATCCGTTCTCAGCCGAGTTCCGCGATGGACGAATTTACGGCCGCGGCGTGACCGATCAGAAGGCCGGCATCGCGGCTTCGGTGTTTGCAGTCGAAGCGGTCCGGCGAGCCGGAGTTCGTCTGGCGGGTTCAGTCGAACAAAGCGCTACCGTCGATGAAGAGAGCGGCGGGCTGGCGGGCGTAGCTTATCTTGCCGAGCACGGTTACATCAGACCGGATCTGGTCGACTACGTGATCATCACCGAGCCGCTCGATTACGATCGAATATGTCTGGGCCATCGCGGCGTGTATTGGTTTGAGGTTTTGATGCACGGGCGAATCGCGCACGGCAGCATGCCCTTTCTCGGAGTCAGCGCGATAGATCGAATGGCCCGCCTGATCGAAACCGTCGAACGGATATTAAAGCCGAAACTTGCCGCACGCCGGACTCGCATGCCGGTCGAGCCTGCAGCCGCGCGCTCGGCTACAATCAACATCAATTCGATTCTTGGCGGTCAGGATCCGGATCTGCCGCAAACGCCCTGCGTAGCCGACCTGTGCCGGGCAGTATTCGACAGGAGATTCCTGCTTGAAGAGAATCTCGAAGACGTGCGCCAGGAATTTGTAGAGTTGATTGAGCAACTGAAAATCGACGACCGCGATCTCCAATACCGGATGAAGGACTTGCTGATCGTTCACCCGACGATGACCGCCCCCGACTCTCCGTTGGTGAGAACGATGCGCGGAGCCGTTGGCGAAACCATCGGCCGTGAGCCGCCGCTGATCGCGAGTCCGGGCACTTATGATCAAAAACACTTCGCTCGAATTGCCGGGATCGAACAATGCATCGCGTACGGGCCTGGGATTTTGAAGATGGCGCATCAGCCGGATGAGTATTGTGAGATCGACCACTTGCTGGCCGCTTGCAAAGCTATGGCGGTTGGCGCCATGCGGCTGTTGGGCGTAAACGAAGCGCTGCGATAGAGCGTCCTTTGCGAGCTTTGCGGTCCTCTGCGTCTTTGCGTTGAGTATTCCTCAAGCCCGCAAAGAATTCTCAACGCAAAGACGCCAAGGACCGCGAAGCTCGCAAAAAAGAGAAGACCACAATCAAGGAGACTCCAGGTGCGTAGACTCGCGAGTGACTTGTTAAGAACCGTGCTGGCAAGCTTGCTGCTATTCGCGCTGACTGTTCCGGCACAAACGCGCAGCGCCGCTTCATTTGACGTCATCATCCGCGGTGGAACTGTGTACGACGGAACCGGAGGCGCGGCGAAACGCGCAGACGTCGGCATCAAGGGCGACCGCATCGCCGCCGTCGGCAATCTCAAATCCGCGAACGCCGCTACGATAATCGATGCGACCGGGCTCGCCGTAGCCCCCGGCTTTATCAATATGCTTTCGCACTCGGAGAGTTCTCTGATCACCGACGGGCGCTCGCAAGGTGAGCTTCGTCAGGGAGTGACGACGCAAATCTTCGGCGAAGGATCGATGGGTCCGCTCAGCGATGAGATGAAACGCCGGCGCGTCTCGGGCCAGGGCGATTTGAAATTCGAGATTCCGTGGACGACTCTCGCTGAGTACCTGAATTATCTCGAGAAGCATGGCATCTCGCAGAACGCCGCGTCGTTTGTAAGCGCTACCACTATTCGCGAGAACGTCATCGGCCTTGAAGACAAAGCTCCGACTCCCGAGCAGCTCGATCGCATGCGTGAGCTTGTGCGGCAGGAGATGGAATCGGGCGCGCTCGGCGTGACCACCGCGCTCATCTATCCGCCGGCGTTTTACGCGAAGACGGAGGAGCTGATCGAGCTGTGCAAGGTCGCCGCAAAATACAAAGGCAAATACATCGCGCACATTCGCAGCGAAGGAAATCAGCTCATCGAGGCGGTCCAGGAAACGCTTCGAATCAGCCGCGAAGCAGGACTGCCCGCGGAGATATATCACCTGAAGACATCGGGCGAATCGAACTGGAACAAGATGGACAAAGTCATCGCGATGATCAACGAAGCCCGCGGCAAAGGAATGAAAATCACCGCTGATATGTACACCTACACCGCGGGTTCGACGGGGCTCGATGCGGCTATGCCTCCCTGGGTTTTTGACGGAGGCCGCGCGGCCGCCGACAAACGGCTGCAGGACCCGGAGACTCGAAAGAAGATTGCCGAGGCGATTCGCACTCCGTCCAACGATTGGGAGAATCTCTACATGCTCGCCGGCTCGCCCGACCGAATATTGCTTGTCGGTTTCAGGACAGAAGCGTTGAAGCCGCTGACGGGCAAGACGCTTGCAGAGGCCGCAAAGCTTCGCGGGAAGGACCCGATTGAAACGATCATGGATTTGGTCTACGAGGACCACTCGCGAGTCGGGACCGTGTACTTCATGATGAGCGAAGAGAACATCAAGAAGCAGCTTCGACAGCCGTGGGTCTCTCTGGGTTCAGACGCCGCCTCGATGGCCCCGGAAGGCGCGTTCCTCAGATCGTCGACTCATCCGCGCGCTTATGGAAACTTCGCGAGACTGCTTGGCAAGTACGTGCGTGAAGAAAAAGTGATCAGCCTCCAGGAAGCAATCCGCCGCCTAAGCGGGTTGCCGGCAACCAACCTCGGGCTCGATCATCGGGGCTTTCTCAAAGAAGGAATGTTCGCCGACGTAGTTGTGTTCGACCCTGCTACGATTGCCGACCGTGCAACGTATGAAAACCCACATCAATATTCAGTTGGCGTAAAGCACGTCTTCGTCAACGGCGCACAAGTGCTAAAGGACGGCGAGCACACGGGGGCGAAACCCGGTCGCGCACTTTGGGGCCCGGGAAAGATCAAGTGATCGCTGAAGAGTCCGACAAACTTTTCAGTTTGTCGCCGTTTCCGCAGTTTTCCCGTTTCCGCCGATTTCGACAAACTGAAGTTTGTCGGACTTTCGGCCGGAGGAGATTCGATGAGACCACGGACAACACTACTTTCATCCATACTTTTGATGTGCTTTGCCTGCGCGCCGGCGTTCGCTCAAACCAGGGGACCCGCGCCCGGCTCACCCGACGCGGTCATTCGGGGTTTCTACAAATGGTACGTGCATGCGTTGAATCAGAACTCTGACCCCTTTACAAAACAGCGAACGATGCTGCGCAGGTACGTGACTGAAAGACTGATTCAAGAGATCGACAAGGTCGCGAAGGGACCCGACGGACTGGACGGCGATTATTTCATCGATGCGCAGGACTGGGACAAGGACTGGGAAAAGAACATCGCCGTTTCAAGCGTCGTGGCGAGCAAGACAAGCGTAAGCGCGCAGATCACTCTCAGCGGAGGAACCATGTCGCGCAAGTTGAGGGTCACGCTTAAGCAAGAACGAGGCGCGTGGAAGATCGACAAAGTAGAAGGCCTGGACGACTGAACCCGCTCAGCGCTTCAACGCATCCAGCCGGCGTGAGAGCTTGATGGACCGAACCCACGGTTGCTCCGACAGTTCTGCGATCATGCGGGGAGAGACCGTGGCGGTGAATATCTGCGCGTCGCCCGGTGAAACGCCGATGTCTTTCAGCAAGCGAAGTGCTTCTCCATCAGGAACTCGATCGGTATGAATGAACACGGTAAGTGACGCTGCGTCCTTGTCATCCCCTTCTTCCAACGCAGCGGCGAGTCCGGCATCCAGTTTTTGGTAATTCATAACCCGCTCCTACAACGCCGTCGCATCAATCAGTCCGAAGCCCCACTTCGCGTGGAATGTTCCCGCCGATTTGCCGGGAACTCGACTGTTCGACTGAAGCAATGATTTCACCCTGGCCGGATCGAGCGTCGGATCTCGCTCGAGCAGCAGCGCTACCATTCCAGCGATGAACGGAGTCGCCATGCTGGTTCCGGCTTCCACCAAAAAAGGCCCGCTGAGTTTGAAACCAGGCTTGGGACTTGAGGCTGATGAAAGCGCCGAGGCGATCATCGCGCCGGGGGCCGTGACGTCGGGTTTCCTGGTGTCGTTGCGCAGCGGCCCTTCGCTGCTGAAGTCGGAGATGTCCCCAAGCGAGAGCCCAACCGTCAAGGGACTTCCTTCGCTGCTGATCCACCTCACCTTGGTCGTAAACGCCGCGACCGTCACCGCGCTGAGCGCGCATCCGGGCGAGCCGATCTTGCGCGCGTCTTCCACGTTCGATGTGAACACGATCTCCGTGCCGCCCTCGCCGTCCAGCGCCCACACATCGACGTTAGCGTCGCCGCTCTGGGCGTTGCGAAGCTGCAATTGCCAGGTGCCGCCCTTGACCGTGCCGCCAATCGGGTTGCTCTGCATGCGAACTTCGAAATGACGATCGCCGTTGACCGGATCGGGTCCGGCCGTGACCAACGTTACCGTGCCGTCCGGCGCCGTGCTGGTGGTGACCGGCGATCCGCTGGTGATCACTTTCTGGAAGGGCGTGACGAAACCGCCAGGCGTCCGCACCGCGATTTCAACAGATTGGTCCTTCCCGTACCATCCGTTCAGTAACGCGAAGTCGGTCGCGCCCGACGGCACTTTGAACTTAATGGTCTGGGTTGAACCCGCGGAGACTTTGACTCGCGCGTGAATGTTATCGTTCCCCGCATTGCCCGCCGCGCAGCAAACGATTCGCCCTTTGCCGGTCTGCGAGTCGATGATCCTGGACAATGAATCGCTTCCGTCGTGCGCATCGAATTGGCCGCCGAGGCTGAGATTGATAACGGCAGGCCGGTTCAACTCGCTCGCCACTCGAAAGATGTAGCGGACGCCATCGGCGATGTGTGCGTCTTGCAAATCCGATTTGACTATTAGCAAATCGGCTGCGGGCGCCACACCCGCGAAGGTCTTGTCTCCGCCGGCGGCGATTCCGGCAACGTGAGTCCCGTGGCCAACGGTGTCTCTGCATTTACTCATATCCGCCCCGGTCAACTCGCGGCCGTAAGCGCCTTCAGTGACGCCTGAGCCGCTCAGCGTCTGGTCCCAGATCTTGAGGATGCGTCCTTTGAATTCGGCGTGGTTCGCATCGATCCCGGTATCGACTATGCCGATGATGATGTTCTTACCTGAGAGCTTGGTGCGTTTGACGAACGCGGGCAGCTTGACCTTGCCGGGCGCAACGTCCATCGCGGGCCGCAGGAAGCGCGACGACACCAGTCGCTTGACCTTCGAGTCTTTGGCTACGTCGCGGAGCTTGTCCATAGGAATGTAGGCAGTGCGCACTTCACCGTGGTCTTGATTCACCTCAGCGTCGTGCTTCTCGAGATGATCGAGTTTGGCGGTCTTGTTGCAGTGAATAAAGACCACGGCTTTGGCAGGCTTCTTACTTCTTGTCTTCGGATTAACGCCGAGCACTCGCATATGGGGCGTCAGTCCCTTCTTGCCTTCGCTTTCGTAGTCGTGCAGAGCAAGTAACAAACCTGGGGAAAGTTTCGGAGATGCCATCGAGTTTCCTCCTTCGCGTTGAAGTAGATCTACGTTCAGGGTTCAGGGTTCAGGGTTCAAAGTTCAGAGTTCAAAGTTCAGAGTTCAAAGTTCAGAGTTCAACCTTTAGGTTGCCCGTATTGAATAATACAAGCAGCGGCTTTAATTCTGAACGTCAGAATCTATGAGACCGGCTTCCGCACTTCAGAAAAGCAATCGACGCTTCCCAATCCTTTGCGATCTTTGCGGTCCTTTGCCTCTTTGCGCTGAGTATTTTCCGCGGCGTGATATGTAAGCACAGGGGGAATCGCGTTTCACGATCGGACATCGCGCGCAGCCCCAAACGCTAAATTCGTTGACTGAAAACCATTGCCCTTCTTATACTCTGGTGGATCTTGGATGACTCGATGAAAAAACAAGTCGGACAAAACAAAAGGAAGTGGTACGGGAACCCACATGGTTGAATTCGAAGCTGTCGCGACACGCCTTGAAGACCGCCTGGACCGCCTGGGAATCTCAGAGAAGGACCTGCTTGATGCTGCCGCTAAGGTGCGTGAACGAATTTTGACTGAAGTGTACGGTCTCGAAGTCGAGGAACTGGTTCAGCCTCTCAAAGGTTTATTACACCGCGACGGTTTCAGCCTCCAGCTTAGTTAGCGCTGAGCCGCTTAAGATATCTTCTTCAGGAATCCCGGCCTCGATCAGCGACGAGGTCAGCCCTTCTTCAGTCATGTCGGTTTCAATTATGACCTTCCCGTCCACGAGCTGCGCGTGGAAAAGAATGTTGTGCATCCTATGCTTCCTGTTGTCCCATCCGATGACGATCAACAAGAACTGACCGGTTTCGCTGTCACAGGACGAAACAACCTTCAGTCGTGGTTGAACGCTCGGTTGAAGCTTGGCTTCCTCACGCATTACTCGAGTCAGAATGTCGATGTAGCTCACTGTTTGATCCATTGCAAAATCACCTCCTCGGCTTCGTCAACAACAAGCAGGTTGATGCGATTGAGTTCGACGATAATTCTGATCGCCTCCTTCTGGAAGTCTCTATCATACACGGCATAACTGATCGCCAGAAAGAGCTCGCGATCGGGCTCTTGTTCATTGAGCGCTAATTGATAGAGCTGCAACTGTCCAATCATTCTTTGCAGTTCACTGGTCAAAGAAGCGGTATCAAAGTCTTTCACCTCGACAGCGATTTTCCGGCTTCCCTTTTGCGCAGCGAAACGTCTTTCCGCGCCCAGGTCGGCTTTGAGTTCGAGTTCATGAAAGACGAGTCGTAACGGATCGTGAGTGATTGACCAGCCGTCTTTTTCCAGCGCCGTTCTGACCGGGAAATGCAGATCATCTCGTCTCGCCATTGAGCGTTAACCTATCAGTTCGCGTGCAACGCCTCCAGCAGCAGTTGCAGTTCTGCAGCATTCATATAGTCCAGATTCGGATCAGCCGCGAGCGCCGGGTCTCTGTCGCCTCGGAGGATGGCCTGCAGTGCGACGACCAAGGTTTGGGCCCAGGCCGGAATATCTTCTCTCGACAATTCATCGAGGTGTTGTTCCGCTTTGGTTGTGGCACCGCGTTGAATGGCCTCTGAGACGACGGCGAACAGTTGTCCCTGAAGCGACTGGCTCTCGCCGCCTGCGCGACGGTAGCCCACGTAGCTCGCGATGGCCTGTTCGCGCGCCGCATCCGACGCCATCGCGTTGCCGGTTGCCTGTTCCAGGTCGTGCAGGAGGGCCCAACTTTTCCAGAGTTCAGCGGCGTGACCAAAAGGCTGACTGCACTCAATCGCTCGGTACAGTTCCCGGCGGGCTTCGTCGTAACGCCGCAGTTTGATCAAGGTTGCGCCTAGATTGCTGCGGCGCAGTCCCTCCTTCCCTTTGTCCTGCAATTGGGCGGCAATGCCCGCCGCCTGCCCGTAAAAGGTCGCTGACTCCTCGAGGCGTCCCATCTGATGATAGAGATTGCCCAGTTCAGTCAGGCTGGAAGCTTCGCCGGTGCGACTCTTCAACTGCACCCATACCGCCAGCGATTGTCGATACGCTTGCTCAGCATGCTCGAACTGACCGGTTTCACTATGCGCCCTTCCGATCTGATGCCAACCGATAGCGACGCCGCCGGGCTCGCCCAGCGACTCGAAAATCCGAAGGGCTTCGCGATAGCTTTTCAACGCCTCGACGTAGAGTTTTTGCCCCAGCCGAACCGAACCTAGATTTCCCCTGCCGACAGCCGCCATCCTTCGATCACCGAGTTTCTCAGCCCGTCGAATACTCTGTTCATAGGCTGCAGCCGCTTCATCGTACCGCCCTAAACGAATCAGGCAATTCGCAGCTTCGCCGATTGCGGCGGCGGCCATCCGCTCCGCGCTAACATTGCCCACATCAGCAAGCGCCTGAAAACGCTGCTGCGCATCATGAAGGGGTTGCAATGCGGGTTCAGAATCACCGATCGAATTTAGCGCTCTTCCAAAAAGCCAATACGCATATGCAATGTCATAAGGCGCTTCCGCGTACGCCCCTTTACCAGCGGCACGCGCGCGTTGCAAAAGGTGTTCGGCGGCGGCTTGCGCTTCTGGTATTCGGTCCTGCTCCAGCATCCTATCGATGGCTTGTCGGCGCGCGTGGAACTGCGGGTGGTTCCACGCGACCAGACGCCTTGCCGCCTGTTCGCGAATCAGCGTCACCTGCGCCAGCGACTGTGGACGGCCCAAATTCGAAAGCAGCGATTCCAGAGTCCCCGCCAGGTCAACCACCTCTTCCGCTGTCTCTGCGCCCAGAGCCCAGGCGAGTAGCGCCAACAGATTGGGCAGCTCCAGAAGCGTCAGTTGCGCTGAGAGTTGCGCATCCTGAAACTGTTGTTCATACAGCAACGCTGTCAGTGAACGCATGGCTACCGCCCATCGTGACCGCGCCTGCTTCTGTTCTGCTTCGCTCATCTGCCCAAGCAGGTAGGCGGGGAGCGCCGGATCCAGCCGTAGATGGCCGTAAGGCATCGCTTCGGCAAGTCCCACGTCGATCAAGGCGGCGGCCAGCTTCTGAACTGTCTCTACATCGCCCTCATTAGTGCCCAGCACGTAATCCAAGACCCGCAAATGTGCTCCGCCGTGAAACACTCCCAGTACGCGAGCCTGTTCGCGTAGTTCCGCCGGCAGGCGTTGCAGCGAGAGTTCGACGCTAGCGTAAAGCGAGTTCTCTCGATCGCCGGGATGCTTCCGATCCAACTCGGCCATCAGTTGATGCAAGTTCTCCGTCGTAGCTCGGACGCCGCGGTGGGTGATCTCGGGCGTCAGCAGCACCAGAGCACGAGCGTGGCGATTGACCGCTTCGACCAGTTCGATTATCTCCTCCGGAGTATTACCAGCGTCGTCATATTTTGGTTTACGTCCTTCGCGTTCCATCACTTGGCTCACCAGTTCGATGGCGTCATCTCGGCTGAGCGGACCCAGAACTATTTCACGATGCCGGTGATCGAACGGCGCGGGCAGTGATTCACGACTGGTGAAGATGATGCACGTCGCAGGATGTGCTCGAAGCAACGCGCGACACAGATCGAAGATCTCTGTGAGAGTCGAGTCTTCTACAGAGTGACTTTCGTCGACGGTGTTCAGAGTACCGCCTTCAGGCGGAATAGGCTCGGCGATGGATGCATTCCGGCTAGAGTCGGTACCCTGAACGCCCGCTGTCTGAGGCTCATAGTTCAACGGCAATACGCTCTCGCAGTTATCCAGCACGATAAGCGTAGGATGATCGCGGAGCGCGCGCTCGATGGGTTGCAGCGCTTCTTTCAAGTCGCGGTAATGCGCAACTGAATACTGAGGGCCTTCGGGCAAGAGCTGATGGCCAAGGCTGTCGAGCACGCCGCGCGCATCAGTGTAATTCTCTAGACTCACGAAAGCCGCGCGACGGAAACGATTCGTGCTCACCATCCAACGCGCAAGCTCGACAGCCAGCGTCGTCTTGCCTTCGCCTCCCTGTCCGCGCACGACTGCATAAGACTGTTCAGCAGGAGTCTTCATTTGTAGCAGCCGTTCCAACGACAGCAACTCACGGCTGCGACCGATGAAGCTGTGCAGTGGTGGCTCGGGCAGTGAGCCGAGACTGAGACGCCGTTGTTTGCTTTGCAGAATTCGAACCTGTTCGGGCAGCAGCCTCGTGACCAGTTGAGGATCGTTTTCTTCCTGATACAGCACCGGCACGAACCAATCCTGTAGCCGCAATTCTCCCGCGCCCATCACTCGAATCCGAAAGTCATCGTCGAAGAGAGCGTTCTGCCCGGCAAGCATCGCGGTGCCAATGCGTTTTCCTTCAGCAAGCTCGCGATAAAAAGTCGTGACGAAGCGGCGAGCAGTTTCAACAAGCACGCTGTGGGTCATCGCTACGACTGAGGTCACTCCCTCGTCGAGCAGTTTGGCGGCGACTGAAGCGGTCGGTCTCTCTTCGGACGCGCTCTGGCAGGCTTCGAGAAAGACTAGCGGAATGCGATGATCTCTCACCAACGCGGCCAGCTTCTCGGCGTCAATCGACTCGCTCTTTCGTTTCTCTGTCTTGTCGCTGTCCTCGGGGTCTTCAAAACACAAAGCGCCAAGCCCTCGCTCCCGGTTGTACACCCCGTGCCCGTCGAAGTGAATCACGTCAAACGGCTCGCCGGCATCAGCGGCTTCTTTCAAGATCTTCCGCAACTGCGGAAACGTCGGCGGGTTGAGAATTCTGAGTTCCGCGAGCTCACCCAAGCTCTCGATAGCATCAACCAGTGGGCGAGCGCTGAGACGGTGATCAATATAACCAGCTCGTTCGTCTTCTGGTCGCGGGCTGAGCAGCAAAATGCGAATGGGCAAGCTCGATAACCGAGCTTTTTCGGCGCGCTCTTTTGGCAGGCAGCGACGAACGCGCACCGCGTTCTTGCCCTGGAACAGAAAGCTGCGGCCGTCGTGCATCAGCTCCCAAGGAAGCGCCAGCAGCGCACTGGCAGCTTCATTCGCAGCGGCCTGTTCCTCTTGGCTGCTGCCTTCGAGCAGTCGCTCGTCTACTAAAATAGAAAAGCGGCGCTCGACGTCATCAGCGGTGTGTTGCCAATCCGCGAGCAGCTCACGCGCAGACTGAGCAGTGGTCGCGGCGTCATAAAGTTCCTTGCCCCACTGCGGCAGTTTCTCCTCGATGTGTTTCGCGCGTTCAGTGAAGACGCCGGTCGGCCACAAGTAGTATCGCTCGAGATACCAGCGCAGATCATCGGCTTCAATCGGGCCAAGCGGTGCGATGAACTTGAACTCTCGACTATCGGCGGCAGGGCGGGCTGCATCGGCGGGGTCGTAGGTCAGTTGCGCTGTAGCTTTTGCGCGCCACTTGCCTTCGCCTACTTCTTCAATGCTGGCGCTCTTCAACTTCAATCTCAATTCGGCGACGAGCCGGGCTTCGGGCTCTTGAATCGATTGCTGGTCGTCAGGCAGGCGTTCTCCGAGCGCGGCAAGAATCTGCGGCAAGGCTTCGCTTACACCTCCCGTTTTGAGTTCGACACGAATACCAACAGGCTCTTCACCGAACAGCAGTTTCAAAACGGGCGGCTGGACTCCGGGCATCAGCAGCGGGACAACTTTATAGCGTTCACTCCTTCGGCGCTCCTCGACCTCCAGCGCTTTCTTGACTTCGTTTTGGACCCACATCGAGTTAAGCGCATCAAGACTCACGACCACGATGAACTGTCGCGCGTTCTCGATGTTGCTTTCGATTTCCGGCGTGAGCTTGTCACCACCACTCAATTCCCGTGAATCAGCCCAGACGGTTAACCCCAGGCTTTCGAGAGCTGAGCGGAGTTCGTGAACGAAATCGTCGTCTTTGCTCGAATGAGAAATGAAGATGTGATCGCTGCTCACGGGGGCTCCGATCGGTAACAATGATGACGCGATGATAGCACGACGCTCGCGACAAATGTACCGCAGGTTGTCCAGCCTGCTGCACGGCTGGGAGTCAGGCTCCAGTTGGTTCACCAATGAAAGCAGCGGGGGCAAGCCCTCCTTCCCTACCTGTCATTCCTTGGCTGCCTCGAGGTGAACGAAGGTCCCTCTGATGTAAATCTCTCTCCGATTCTGGGAAAGCTCATCCTGCAAGCGGACACATCAATTGCACCCTCAATCGACTCCTCGAACTCCATCTGGAATTATTGCTCGACTTAAGCTCCGCCGTAGTGGTGGCACGCGAATTGGCTTGCGAGTGCTAAAGCTTCAAGCCGTTCGCTGCGTTTCGCGTGTGCCTGAGTTTCGCGCAAGAGGCAAGGATCCGATGGTGGCGCTGAGATTTGAATAGAGCGGGCGTTCAGAGTACCGACTTTAGTCGGGTAGTGCCTTGCGCTTCCACTACTCTATTCTCCAAAGCACTACCCGGCTAAAGTCGGTACTCTGAACGCCTGCAGTCGACGGTCTGAACGGTCCGTGAGGGTAACAATGAACACTCTCCTGAACGACATTCGCTATAGCGCCCGCCTGATGGTCAAGAGCCCCGGCTTCACCGCAGTGGCGGTGATTACTCTCGCGCTCGGGATAGGCGCGAACACCGCGATCTTCAGCGTCGTCAACGCGGTTCTGCTCAGGCCGCTTCCTTATCCGCATTCCGAACGGCTGGTGCGCGGTACGTGGCAGTTGGAAACCGGCGAGATCGACGCGGTCACCGCGCTGGTGTTCGAATACTGGAAAGATCATACCAGCGCTTTCGAAGCAGTTGCCGGTTATTCAGGCATCAACTCCGGCTTCAATCTCGCGGGCGGCGCAGATCCCGAACGAGTTCGCGGGCTGCAAGTGTCCGAAGGGTTTTTTCGAGTCCTGGGAATCGATCCGGCGATGGGGCGAGGCTTTCTCGCGGAAGAAGATCGTCCGGGCGCCGCACCCGTCGTCGTGGTGAGTGACGCGTTGTGGCGCAGCTATTTCGGCGGCGATCCCAACTTGATCGGCAAAGAAGTTCAGGTTAACGGCCGCAGCCGCACGGTAGTTGGCATCCTTCCCGCTGCGTTCCAATTCGAAGCGCCAGTTGATATGTTACTTCCCTTACAGTTGAAAGCGGACGTTCGGGATGACGGGCAGAACACCGGGTTGATTGCGCGGCTCAAGCCCGATGTCACGCGCGGCCAGGCGCAGGCCGAAGTCGAGCAACTTCTGCCGGCGTTTCGCCGCGAGTATCCGACCCATCTGCAAGCCGGCGAAAGAGGAATGCTATTGGCCGGTTACCAGCAATCGATTGTCGGCGACACCGGCAAGACTTTGTGGTTGTTGTTTGGCGCGGTCGGGTTCGTGTTGTTGATCGCGTGCGCGAATGTCGCGAACCTGCTGCTCGCACGCGCAAGCGCCCGCAAGGGAGAAATCGCGATTCGGATTGCGCTCGGCGCCAGTCGCCGGCGGCTGATGCGCCAACTGCTCACCGAAAGTTGGCTGCTCGCGCTATCGGGCAGCCTCGCCGGGTTGCTGGTTGCGCTGTGGAGCGTGCCGGCGCTGCTGGCGTTCACGCCGCGAAAGCTGCCCCGCCTCAATGAAATTGGTTTGGATCATCAAGCCGTCCTCTTCGCGGTAGTCGCGTCCCTTGTCACAAGCTTGCTGTTCGGCATCGTGCCTGCCTGGCGCGCGACGCGACTCGACGTGAACCAGGCGATCAAGTCGGCTTCAAGCCGAAACAGTGCTGGAAGGCTCGATTCACGCGTGCGAGGGCTTCTAGTCGTCAGCGAGGTCGCGCTCTCGTTGGTTCTGCTGATCGGCGCCGCGCTGCTGATCGAGAGCTTCACCAAGCTGCGCGCGGTGAATCTCGGGTTTGATCCGAACCAGGTCACGACCGCCCAGGCTTCGTTGACTTCCGAGCGATACCGAACGACCGCCCAGGTTTGGGCTTTCGAACAGCAAGTGCTCGATCGACTCACCTCGTTGCAGGGTGTAGTCGCGGCAGCCACTGCGTCGAATGTGCCCCTCGAACGCGGACTGAGAATGGGAGTTGGAATCGAAAGCGTCGGCGAAAGAAACACTCAGACGGTATGGGTGCGCACAATCAGCCCGCGGTATTTTCAAGCTCTGAAGATTCCGATGCTGAGCGGCCGCGAGTTCAATGACGCCGATACGCAAACCTCCGCGCTGGTGGTAATCGTCAATGAAACTCTCGCACAGCGTTACTGGTCCGGCCGCGATGCGGAGAGCGAGCAGATTTCAAGACAAGGCAAGGCGCTTCAGGTTGTCGGCGTCGCGGGTGACATCAGGGAAATGGCTCTCGATCAAGCCGTCGAGCCGACGATCTACATTCCGGCCTCGCAAATGCCTGACGGTTTGATGGCCGCAATGAATCGCTGGTTCCTGACTTCGTGGATCGTGCGCACAAGCGGGCCGGTTGATCTGACTGCGGCGCTGCAGCAGGCGATGAAAGAGGCATATCCGCAAATGCCGCTCGCCAATGTCCGTCCGATGAGGCAGGTCATAAGCTCGTCGATAGCGTCGCAGCAATTCATTCTCTTGCTGATGGGAGTCTTTGCCGGCCTGGCGCTTGTGCTGACGGCTGTTGGTATCTACGGGGTGCTCAGCTACCAGGTAAGCCGGCGCACAAATGAAATCGGAATTCGGATGGCGCTCGGCGCGGGAGTCAGCGATGTGTTGAAGCTGGTCATCGGCCAGGGATTGCGGCTGGCGTTGATGGGCGTGGCGATCGGCGTAGCGGCGGCTTATGGCTTGACCAGGTTGATCGCGAACATGCTGTTCGGCGTCAGCGCCACCGACCCCGTCGTCTTCGCCGTCGTCGCGCTGCTGTTGACAGGAGTGGCTCTGGGAGCCTGTTTCGTGCCGGCGCGCCGCGCGACAAAGGTCGACCCTATGATTGCGCTTCGGTATGAATAGAGAGATTTCGATTGCCGATTTGCGATTGCCGAATGAGGTGCGGTTAGTTATCAACTAATCGGCAATCGCAAATCGGCAATCGGAAATCCATAGAACCCTGGACCCCGGAGGGTAACAATGAACACTCTGCTAAAAGACATTCGCTACAGTCTGCGCCTGATGATCAAGAAGCCGGGCTTCACGGTTGTCGCGTTGATAGCCCTCGCGCTCGGGATCGGCGCCAACACCGCTATCTTCAGCATCGTCAATGCGGTTCTGCTCAGGCCGCTTCCTTACGCCGACCCGGCGCGTCTGGTGTCGGCAGAGTCGGTGAATTCACTTAATCCCCAGCGCGAAATCGATGGAGTGTCGCCCGCGGATTTCTGGGATTGGAAAGAACAGACTCAGGCATTCGAGCAACTCGCTGTGCTCTCGGGCGGCGGCGGGTTCAGTTTGAGAGATGCCGATCAACCCGACATCTTTAACGGCGCAAGGGTTTCCTACAATTTCTTTCAGACGCTTGGCGTTCAGCCTTTGCTTGGACGCACGTTTTCATCCGAAGACGGGGACACGGGCGCGCCCGAAACGGTTGTCTTGAGTTACAGATTGTGGATGCGGCGCTTCGGCGGCGATCCCGCGGTCGTCGGCAAAACATTCAATAGCGTTGATGGCGGCACGACGGTAATCGGGATCATGCCGCCCGGCTTCAAGTTTCCGAGCTACGCCGAAGTGTGGACCCCGCTCGCTCGCAACTCGAGCGAGATGCGAAACCGCTCTAATCGATACTTCATCGCGATCGGAAGAATCAAGCCCGATCAAACAATCGAGAGCGCGGAGGCCGAACTAGGAACGATAGCCGGCCGCCTTGAAGCCGAGCACCCGCAATCGAACAAAGGATGGACGGCGCATCTTCGGCCATTGCGTGAGAGCCTGATGGGCAGCACGCGAACGCCGCTGTTGATATTGCTGGGCGCTGTAGCCTGCGTGCTGCTGATCGCCTGTACGAACGTCGCGAACCTTCTGCTCGCGCGCGCCGCCACTCGCAAAAAAGAGATGGCCATTCGACTCGCCCTGGGCGCCGGACGGTCGCGGCTAATGCGGCAGTTGCTGACCGAGAGCGTAGTGCTCGGACTTGCGGGAGGCGCAGTCGGATTGCTGATTGCAGCGTGGGGACTGGATCTCCTCATAAGCATCTTGCCGTCGACTGAGGCTTACCAGTTTCCGGTCGAGATTCGTATCGATCGAGCTGTGATGTTCTTTACGCTTGCTGTCTCGGTGTTGACCGGAATTGTTTTCGGTCTGGCGCCGGCGTGGCAAGCTTCGCGGCCCGATGTGAGCGAGTGGCTAAAGGAAGGCGGCCGCGCGGGCTCGGGACCCGGTCATCAACGTACTCGCAGCGCGCTTATCGTCGGCGAGATCGCGGTCGCGCTGGTTCTGCTCATCGGGGCAGGCTTGTTGATCCAGAGCTTCGTTCGATTGACGCGCGTCGATCTGGGCTACGATCCAAACCGGCTTATGACGATGTGGGTATCGGCCCCGTTTTCCAGATACCCGAACAACGAGGCGAAAGCGGGTTTCTACAGCCGGCTGCTCGACCAGGTCTCTCGAGTACCCGGCGCCGACGGCGTGACGCTGAGCAGCGAGGCCTGGTTCGGCTTTCTCAATTTCCAATTCAACATTGAAGACGAGCCGCTGCCCACCGGTGACGCCACCGTCCGGTATAGCGCGGTCGCGCCCGGCTACTTCAACGTGCTGAAGTCACAGCTTCGCGCGGGCCGCGACTTCGACGACCACGACGACGCTCGATCGCCGAATGTGGCCATCGTCAACGAAGCTCTGGCGCGCCGTTACTTCCCGGACAGCAATCCGATTGGAAGGAGGATCGTGCTCGGCTACCTGGGCAGCCGGCTGGTGCGTGAGATCGTCGGCGTATCGGCAGACATAAAGCAGGAAGAATTAGGCGCGCCGGCAAAGCCTGAGATGTATGTTCCATATCAGCAACTGCCCTGGTTCGGGGTGGCGCTTGTGATTCGAAGCTCGGGCGCCGATCCAATGAGCCTGAAGAAGGAGGTACAGCAGGCAATCTGGGAAGTGGACAAGAACCTGCCGGTTTCAACTCCCGAGACACTCGATCATCATCTTGCGACTCTTGTCGCCGAGCCGCGCCTTTACACGCTGCTGCTTGCGATGTTTGCCGCGGTAGCTTTGGTTCTCGCTTCGGTCGGTATCTATGGTGTGATTTCTTACTCCGTCACCGAACGCACGCACGAAATCGGAGTACGGCTGGCGCTCGGCGCGGAGGCGCGAAACGTCGTTATGCTGATCGTAAGGCAGGGCATGATGTTGGCGTTGGTCGGCGTGGCTCTCGGATTGGGGGCGGCTTTCGCATTGACGAGGGTTATGTCGAGCCTGTTGTTCGGAGTGAGCGCGACCGACCCGCTGACGTTTGTGATCGTTTCGGTGCTTCTAACAGGAGTGGCTCTGGGAGCCTGTTTGGTGCCGGCCCGGCGCGCGACGAGAGTCGATCCGATGGTGGCACTGCGATACGAATGAGTTCCGGGTTCAGAGTTCGTGGTTCAGAGTTCCAGGTTCAGAGTACCGACTTTAGTCGGGCAGTAAACGCGGGCTTTGGACGGTTTCACTTTACACGGCACTACCCGACTAAAGTCGGTACTCTGAACGCCGGCTCCGAACGATGAAGATGGGAGGAGTATGCAAACATTGTTAGATCTCCGATATGCGGCGAGAATGCTGCTAAAGCAACCTGGCTTCGCGCTGGTGGCGGTCATAACACTCGGGCTGGGCATCGGCGCCAACACAGCAATCTTCAGCGTCGTCAACGGCGTATTGCTTCACCCGCTCCCGTACCGGGAACCGGAACGGTTGGTTGCTTTATGGGAGACCAAGACGACCGCCGGGCAGGAACCCAATAATCGGAATGAAGTTGCGCTGGGCAATTTCCTCGACTGGCGAGCGCAGCAATCCGTCTGCGATGAGATCGGAGCTCTCACTTATGCGAGCCTTAATCTGACTGGTCTTGCCGAGCCCGAACGAATCCAGGGCGCGGTCGTTACGGCCAATCTCTTTCAAGTGCTCGGCGTCCAACCGATCACGGGACGCATGTTTCTTCCCGAGGAGGAGAATCCCGCCAGCGCGCGCGCCGTCATCATCAGCAACGGGCTATGGCAACGGCGTTTCGGCGCCGACACTGGTTTGGTAGGAAAGACTCTGACGCTGAACGGCAATCAACACACAGTTGTCGGAATCATGCCTCCCGCCTTCGAGCTTCAGTTCCCAACAAGCAGAGAGATTGATATGTGGGTGCCCATGCGCATCGATACCTCCAATGCCAATCGACAATCCCATTATCTCTATGTTCTGGGGCGTCTCAAACCGGGGATCGGGCTCGAGCAGGCGAAGGAAGGCATGACCGTCCTCGCCGGTCAGCTCGAGCAACAATATCCGCAGACAAATGCTGATCGAGGCGCGAACGTGATTTCCTTGCACCGGCAATTGGTCGGAGACGTCCGGTCATACATCGAGGTGCTGTTCGCGGCGGTCGGTTTTGTGTTGTTGATCGCCTGCGCCAACGTCGCGAACCTGTTGTTGGCCCGCGTCGCGGCGCGCCACAAGGAAGTTGCGATTCGCACAGCGCTCGGCGCCAGCCGCTTGCGGCTCGTGCGTCAGATGTTGACGGAGAGCCTGCTGCTTTCGGTTCTGGGTGGGTTGCTGGGATTGTTGCTCGCGGTCTGGGGAATTGACGTACTCGTGGCGCTCTCACCTCCGGATGTTCCGCGGCTGAGTGAAGTTGGTGTGCACGGACCCATCTTCGTCTGGACCTTGGCAGTAGCAATTATCACCGGAGTCCTCTTCGGTCTGGCTCCAGCGCTCGGCGCTTCAAAATCCAATCTAAACGAGTCCCTCAAAGAGAGCGGGAGAAGCACTGCTGCTCCCGGGCGCGCCCGCTTGCGCAATCTTCTGGTAGTTTCCGAGGTGGCCCTCGCGCTGGTGCTTTTGATTGGCTCGGGGTTGATGATTCGCAGCTTTATGAGATTGCAACAGGTCAATCCGGGCTTTGAGCCAAGGCACCTGCTCACAATGAATGTCCTGCTGCCCGCTCAAAAGTATCGTGAGAACCAGCAAATCAATACCTTCTTCGATCAACTATTCGAACGCATCCGAGCGGTGCCCGGAGTTGACGGAGTCGGAGGCATTGATCCCCTTCCTCTGAGCAATAGCAACGCGACGACGGGCTTCGTCATCGAGGGCGGGCCGGCACTCGCCGTTGCGGATCGCCCGGAGGTCGGTGAACGCACGGTCACTCCCGCGTACTTCGAAGCGATGCGGATCCCTGTGCATCGGGGACGCGAGTTCACATCGGGGGACCGTGAAGACACGCCGCGAGTTGTAATAATCAACGAAGCACTTGCGCGCCGCTTCTGGCCCGGCGAGGAGGCGGTCGGCAAACGACTCGGGTTTAAGGCCGCGACTCCACAAGTCTGGCATGAAGTCGTCGGCATCGTCGGTGATGTGAAGCACCAACGGCTCGACGCAGATCCCAAGCCGGAAGTGTACTTCGCGTACCAGCAGTATCCGGACAGATTCATGAGTCTGGTGGTTCGAACTGCTGAACCGGTCGAACCTGGCGCCCTGATCACCGCGATTCGCGATCAGGTTCTCGCCGTTGACGCGAATCAACCGGTCTTCGACATCAACACGATGGATGAGCGTATGGCGAAGGCTGTCGCACCGAGCCGCTTCATCATGCTGCTGCTCGGAGTTTTTGCGGGGCTCGCTCTGATTCTCGCGGCAGTTGGCATCTATGGAGTGATTTCGTATTCAGTCACCCAGCGGACTCACGAGATTGGCGTTCGAATGGCGCTCGGCGCTGAGGCGGGAGATGTTTTGGGGCTGGTGGTCAGGCAGGGGATGACGCTGGCGCTCGCGGGCATTGCGGTGGGATTAGCCGGAGCCTTCGCGCTCACTCGGTTGATGTCCGGGCTTCTGTTCAGCGTCAGCTCGACTGATCCCTTGACGTTCACACTCATCTCGCTGCTTTTGATGGGAGTGGCTCTGGGAGCCTGTTTCGTGCCAGCCCGCCGCGCGACGAGAGTCGATCCGATGATCGCGTTGCGATACGAATAACATAATTGCCGATTTCTGATTGGCGATTGCCGAATGGAACAGATGAATAAAGACGACTTAAAACAGAGAACAAAGAAGTTTGCGTTGAGAGTAATGAAATTGGTCGAAGCACTTCCTAAAACAGCATCGGGAAGGGCAATTGGAAACCAACTCGTTCGTTGTGGAACTGGCGTCGGATCAAACTACCGAGCCTGCTGCAGAGCTCGATCAAGGGCTGATGGCTTATGGCAGAGACGTTTCGGCTCTGACGAGAACATCATTGGCCGAAAGATCACGCTCAACGACGAGTCCTACGATGTTGTCGGGGTAATGCCGTCGGGATTTCAGTTCCCGCGCAAGGGCGAGCTGCCGGGCGGCTTTCAGTTTCCGCGGCAGGCTGACGTCTATGTGCCGCTCGCCTTGACGCCGGCTCAAATGACCGACCGTGGGAGAGATTACCTTGCGGTGGTCGCGCGACTCAAGGCTCAGGTCACTTTCGCTCAGGCGGACGCCGAAATGGATGCGATCGCGGATGGGCTGAAGCAACAATACCCGCAGTCAAATACCAACAAGGAGATAAACGTCGTATCACTGCATCAGCAAGTCACGGGCAAAGTGCGCACCACTTTGTTTGTTCTGTTGGGCGCGGTTGGGTTTGTATTGTTGATTGCATGCGCCAACGTTGCAAACCTGCTTTTGGCCAGGGCGGCTTCAAGGCAAAAGGAATTCGCGATTCGCACCGCGCTTGGCGCGAGCCGAACGCGAGTCATCAGGCAATTGCTCACCGAGAGCATCCTCTTATCGCTGGTCGGGGGGACGCTCGGCGTTCTGCTGTCGCTTTGGGGCATCGATCTTTTGGTGGCCTTGAGCCCGGCGAACCTGCCTCGCGTGGACGCTATCGGCCTCGACTGGCGAGTGCTCGGATTCACGTTCGCGATCTCATTGCTTACCGGAATCATTTTCGGCCTGGCGCCGGCGCTCCAGGTATCGAAGCCCGATCTCAACGATGCGCTCAAGGACGGCGGCCGCTCTTCATCGATCGGGTTTCGGCATAATCGATTCCGAAGCATGCTGGTTGTAACTGAAGTTGCGCTCTCGCTGGTTCTGTTAATCGGCGCAGGCCTGATGATCCGAAGCTTTGTTCGCTTACTAAACGTCGATCCCGGCTTGAACACGCGGAACCTTTTGACGCTGGACGTCGGACTGCCGCGCGGGAAGTATACGGGTCCGCAGCAGGTAGCTTTCTTCCAGCAGGTTATTGAGCGAATGCAGACGCTTCCCGGCGTTCAATCCGTAGGAGCGGTTTATCCTTTGCCGCTCAGCGGCGCCGAAGAAGGGATGGGCATCGGAATTGAAAATCGTCCGCCGGCCGCTCCGGGGGAAGCCTACAGTGCGGGACCTCACTGGGTCAGTCCGGATTACTTCAGCGTAATGGGCATCTCACTGGCGGCGGGTCGCGAGTTCGCCGAGCGCGACGGAGCCGGCGCGCCAAGGGTGCTCATCATCAACGAGGCAATGGCTCACAAATACTGGCCCGATGAAGATTCGATCGGCAGGCGGATTGTTTTCGATCAGGTCAACGGCCAGCCGAATTGGCGTGAGATCGTCGGCGTAGTGAAGGACGTCAGGCACATCTCGCTGGACTCCGAACCGAAACCAGAAATGTATTTTCCGTTCCCCCAAGTCCCGATCTTCTTCTTGACCATTGTCCTGCGCACGACGGGCGACCCGCTTAGCCTTGCGGCTGCAGCGCGAGGCGAGGTGCTGGCGGTGAAGAGCGACCAGCCGGTCTCTAACATTCACACGATGGAAGAATTGCTTGGGAATTCAATTGCGGAAAGGCGGTTCAACATGCTTCTGCTTGGCGTCTTCGCCACCATCGCGCTGCTGCTGTCGGCGGTTGGAATCTACGGTGTGATGTCCTATTCGGTAGTGCAGCGAAGTCACGAGATTGGCGTGAGAATGGCGCTGGGGGCGCGGCGCTCCAACGTGCTTGCGCTCGTAGTGAAGCAGGGTATGACGCTCGTGGTTGCCGGATTGGGAATAGGATTGGGAGGGGCTTTCGCGCTCACTCGCATAATGGTGAGCTTGCTTTATGGCGTGAGTGCGACCGATCCGCTGACGTTTTCGATTATCGCGTTGTTGCTCGGGGCGGTTGCGCTGCTGGCTTGTTATGTGCCGGCGCGACGCGCAACAAAAGTCGATCCGATGGTGGCGTTGCGGTATGAGTAAACTAATTGCCGATTGCCGATTGGCGATTGCAGAATAGCAGGATGAACAAAGAAGACCTGAAACAGAGAACAAAGAAGTTTGCGTTGAGGGTGATGAAGTTGGTCGAAGCGCTTCCAAAGACACCGTC
>Ga0134124_10000401_pt1 | contig 37397 bp, 35 predicted proteins | sample KB304_FD_96880 | JGI IMG/M metagenome (GOLD analysis project Ga0134124, IMG submission 96880) | Terrestrial soil microbial communities without Nitrogen fertilizer from Kellogg Biological Station, Michigan, USA - KB3-0-4 | ecosystem: Environmental > Terrestrial > Soil > Unclassified ... | reverse complement strand
GTATTGAATATCAAGTCATAGCCGAGAGGATCATTCCAGTTCCGATCAAAATAGAAATGTATAAAACCTGCCCTTTGATGATCACTTTTCCTGATGAATTCATGTGCCAGATCCGGATCAATCCACTCACGCTCGGCAAACTTCTCAACCCGCTCTTCAAAAGGTGCAATGAACCTGACCCTGAGCAGGTTACCGAGGCCCTTCAAGAGGTCCTGGCAGCCTCGACCATAAAGAATCACATTGCCGGACTTGGCAAAATCAAGAAGAATAAGTTCTACCAGATTGAGATTGGCAGCTTGAAGACGATCCTCCGCAGTAATGTATACAGGCGGTTTCTCGTCTACGCGCTCCAGTATGACCGAAGAAAGCCCGTAGCGTTCGGCGACTTCAGCTATCTTCTTTCCATCAACAAGAGTGTATTTAAGTCTCTTTGCGAGATCCTGCGCAATTTTGTAGGCACCCGTGCCCATCTCACGGGAAATGGTTATGATCGCCATCTATTGCCTCCTTGCCTGAAATAAAGGTGAATATTAACACTGAATCAAACTTTGTTCAATAGAGCTATTGGGTGGTATCGAAGAAAGCTATTTTCAATATTGATTGGAATGCAGACTCTCGATGACTGCTGTGAAAACATCATCTGGAGAGATCTCTGCCAGACAGCGAAGATTGTAACTGCAGCGGGGGGTATGCCCGTACCTGGTGCATGGAGAACAGGAGAAGTTCTTTTCAAGAACCGTATGCCTGCCACCTCGTGGTGCCCATTTCTTTGATATGCCCGGGCCAAAAATTGATACAGTAGGAACATCCAAGCCTACTCCAAGATGCAGTACTCCTGAATCACCGCTCACAAGAAGAGCCGACGAGGAGATTACCGAAGCAGTGCCGGCCAATGTGGTTTTCCCCGCGAGATTTAGCCCAAAGGTACCGGAAATTATCTCATCTCCAGAAGCTCTGTCCTGTCCACCACCGACAACAACTGTTGCAACACCCTGATCGGCAAGGCGCATGACAACGTTCCTGAATCTGCTCGCCCCCCACCGGCGCTCAGGAATACTGGCTCCCGGAAAAAGCGTTATAAAGGGTCGATGCAAGTCGCTCAATAAACAATCTATCTCTGTATCGACTCTTTCGGGCAAAGAAAGGAATGGCGATGACGGATCAAACTCTGAGCTGATCCCGATTGGCCCAAGCAGGTTTAGAAAACTTGTTGCCTCGTAATCATCATGCGAATATTTGACTCTGTGAGTGAACTGCCTGCCTCTCTCATTTGTGTCATACCCTATTTTCATTTCTGCTGAGACGAATCTGGCAATAACTGCTGAAAGTCTGTGCCACTGCTCTGAATCAATAACGATGTCAAATCTTCTTCTGAGTACATTTAATAGTCCTGCAGGATCATCATAGAGACAAGTCCCCGATATAGCGGGAATCAGCTTGAAAGCCCCTGCATTTCTTCGCTCGGCAAGGATGGTAATTGAAACGGAGGGGAAGCGTTTTTTGATTGCGTTCAATGCGGGTGCAAGCAACAGCGCATCACCTATCCCTCCAGGGCGAATAACGAGGATGGAATCGACTGAAGAGCAGCGTGCAGGTACGGAAGGAGGAGGGATGATTTTTACAATGGTTTTTCCCAGTGTTGAGTCGGCCATCTTCAGCAGTGAGATTTTTGCCGGGAAAAGAAAATTCACTCTTCACCCATACCATACTTGGAGAGTTTGTAGCGAAATGACCTGAAAGTCATTCCGAGAAGCTCAGCCGCCTTTTTTCTGACCCCACCTGATTTTTCGAGCGCTTTTAGAAGGAATTTCTTCTCTATCCCTGCAAGGTAGCCTTCAAGATCGATCCCACTCGGCGGGATTTCAAGCTGTTCAATACGCTCATGGTTCTTATTGAAGCGAAGCACCTGTTGAGGAAGAAGGTCAACGGATATTTCTCTCGCTCCCAACGCGACAGCACGTTCCACAATGTTTTCCAACTCTCTGACATTGCCGGGGAACTGATATCCCCACAAAAACTCAAGAGCATCAGTAGTAAATACGGATGGAAAGGCTGATCTCCCGGTATGTTTTAAAAAGAAGTGTTCGGCAAGAAGCTGAATATCTTCGGGTCGTTCTCGAAGCGGAGGAAGAGTCAACTCTACTACATTCAATCTGTAAAAGAGATCTTCGCGAAAACCACCTTCTGATACCTGAGCCTCCAGATCACGGTTAGTTGCTGTGACAATCCTGACATCTACTTTTTTGGTTTCACCTCCACCTACTCTTCTGACTTCTCTCTCCTGAATCACTCTGAGAAGTTTTGATTGAAGCAGTAAAGGCACCTCACCGATTTCATCCAGAAACAGAGTGCCACCGTTAGCCTGTTCGAAAAGCCCGGGGCGATCGGATACAGCCCCGGTAAATGAGCCTTTAACATGTCCAAAGAGTTCGCTTTCCATCAGGTTCTCAGGAATTGCACCGCAATTCACCGCCACAAAAGGCTTGTCACGCCGGTCGCTGTTGAAGTGTATCGCCTTTGCAACCAGCTCTTTACCTGTTCCGCTTTCTCCGGAGATAAGTACTGTTGCACTGCTTACAGATACTTTTTCGATCATTTCGTAAAGGCTGAGCATTTTGCGACTTTTTCCGATCAGACCGCTGAAACTGTTTTTTGCTTCAGCCTGAGTTCTCAGTAAAGTGTTTTCGCGGATCAATCGCTGTTTTTCTATGGCGTTTCTAATAAGGAGTTTGATTTCATCAACCTTGAAAGGTTTTGATATGTAGTTGTAAGCTCCATGCTTCATAGCTTCGACTGCCTGCTCGGTTGTCGAATATGCTGTGATCATCATTACGGTAGTATCAGGTGAATTCCGTTTGATAACCTCAAGTAATCCAATGCCGTCAAGTCCCGGCATGTTTACATCGGAAATTACCAGGTCGTAATTCTTCGCAGCAAGGAGCTCAATAGCAGCTTCGCCGTTTTGAGCTGTTTCCGGAGCATATCCCTCTCTCTCCAGGAGAATCGAGAGAAATTCCCTCATGCTTGCTTCATCATCAACTACAAGGATCTTTGGTTTCAAAGAATTTACTCTAGAAGTGACAAGAAAGAGCTCAGCCTTTTGTCTCTTCTCCTTTCATATATTTTCGGGTACCTGCATATTAATTGTAAAACAGGTACCTTTCCCTAAGGTACTATCAACAGAAATCAGGAAATTGTGAGCTTCAAGTATCCTGTAAACCGTAGCGAGTCCCAGGCCGGTCCCTCCGGCTTTTGTAGTGAAAAAAGGTTCAAAGACGAGCTCAAGGTCGTTTTTTGAAATTCCGGTACCGGTATCACAAATTCTCAAATCCATCGACCTCTTGCCTGCCCCGAGTCTGCCTCTGTCGTAATGGCTCAAGGATATCTCACCGCCACTCTCCATCGATTCTGCGGCATTAATAAGAAGGTTCCATAATACCTGACGGAACTGATCATGATCTGCAACTATCTCGATATTATCAACAATGTCATTATTTATGGCAATCGCTGCAAATCTCTCATCGCCTTTTAAAAGTGATATGAGTTCTGTTATGAGCGATTTAAGTGAAAACCGGATTTTAACTGGCGTGAATGGCCTTGAGTACAGGAGAAATTCACTCAACATGTTGTCAAGTCGCCAGGTTTCTCTCAAAATAATATCGAGCAGTTTTTTGTCACTTGAAGGAACTGTAGCAGAATCACTGATAAGCTGTACCGAACCACTGATGGACGCAAGAGGATTCCTTACTTCGTGGGCTATTCGTGCTGAAAGTTCCCCGATAGCTGCAAGTCTATCCGTTTTTTTGAGACGAGCTTCCATCGCCCTGATCTCGGTCAGGTCCTTGAAATCTATCACTGCTCCGAGAAGATTGCCGTTTTTATCATTCAGAGGCGCTGTTTTTATACTCAATATTTTTTTTGAGCCATCCCCTGAAGTGTAGAACATCTCCTTTCTTTCAAGATCATTATTCTCGTCGTAAGAAATATCAATCTCAGGAAAGATTTCTGCAAGTTCAAGATCATAAGCTTTTTGTTGGTCTATTCCGGTAAGTTCAGAGGCGTACCTATTAAAAACCCGGATCCTCCCCAGGCTGTTTATAGTGACCAGACCGCTGTCCAGGGTAGAGACAATGATACTGTTAACTCTTTCCAGATCTTCATAATCAACCACTTTCTCCTTGAGAGCCGACTCGCTCTTCCGGGCACGTTCTGCAAGATATCCGGTTAGAATTGCTGTGAGGAAAAAAGCCAGAAAATTCGTAAACATGAGTGAAAGGATGTGATTCGGCCCGTAATAATCACCCATTTCCCTGAGAAGACCATAGTTTTCAAGTTTGCCGAAATAGTGTAACTCCAGTATCAACCCATAGATGATCCCGCACAGACTAGCAGTGTATAGAGCCTCGCGCCTGCCGAAAAGATAGCTGGCATTGATTATGGCAAGATTAAAGAAAAAACCGTATGTGGAGGTGACCCCTCCGGTTACGACAATAAGAATAGAGACAAAAAGAGTCTCCCAGACAATCTGTGCATAACCAAGGGGTGATATGATCGAAGGGTAGAATCTTATAGATACTAGGGATAGTATGGAAAAAAAGTATGTAACGGTGATCAACCGTGTAACATCCCTCAGCATCACATGAGGGAAAAATTCAGGCTGCCTGATGTTAAAGTAGGTGATTGACGCAAGAAAAAGAGAAACGACAATAAGCCTGGTTAAAATCAACCAGGCAAGGTTTTTTCTCTTTTCAAACATTTAACCTCCGACCGCACCTGCAAGCTTGAAGATTGGAAGATACATGGCCACTACCAGTCCTCCAACCGTAGTGCCTAGAAAAACCATCAGCAATGGCTCCATCATCGCAGTCAGATTTCCGACTGCATCGTCAACTTCGTCGTCATAAAAATCCGCGATTTTGTTCAGCATCGCATCCATAGCGCCTGTAGCCTCACCTACGGAAATCATCTGAACAACCATGGGAGGGAAAACACCACATTCAGCAAGAGGCTCCGCCATGGTCTTACCTTCGGAGATAGCCTGCCTTACCTTATAAATTGCGTCTTCGATCACCTTGTTTCCGGCAGTCTTTGCGACTATTTCCAGGCCGTCCATAATCGGCACGCCGCTGCTCATCATGGTGCCAAGGGTTCTCGTAAACTTGGCAACCGCAACCTTGCGGATCAGGACCCCAATGATAGGCATTTTAAGAAAAAGCCTGTCCATGACCTGACGACCGGCAGGGGTTGCATAGTACTTGCCAATGAGAACTTTCATTCCGTAACAGGCGCCTATGATCACCAATATGTATCGCTGCAAAAAATTACTTAATCCGATTACAATCTGGGTAGGCATCGGAAGGGTGCTGCCAAAGTCGGCAAACATCTTCGCAAAGGTAGGGATAACAAAAACGAGAATTACACCGATTACAACCACGGCGATCGAGATTATGGTGGCAGGATACACCATAGCCCCTTTTACCTGTTTTTTCAGTTTCATCGCTTTTTCAATATAAGCAGCCAGACGGTTCAGAATAGTATCAAGAATACCTCCTACCTCACCTGCTGCTATGAGGTTAACGTATAGCTGATCAAATATCTTTGGATGTTTGGCCAGGGCATCGGCAAAAGTCGATCCGCTTTCGACAGATTCCTTGATATTTAGCAGGGCTGCCTTGAAGTATTTGTTCTCCTGCTGACTGGAAAGTATGTCCAAACATTGAACCAGAGGGAGTCCGGAATCGATCATGGTGGCAAACTGCCTGGTAAAAACAACCAGATCCTTGGTATCTACACTTCCGCCACCACCAAAACCAGGTATCTTGAAGGCGGCCTTTTCACTCTTGATGGAGATCCCGGAAAACCCGTATTTCTTCAATTGGGCTTCAACCGTAGCCTCATTGGCTGCTTCCATTACACCCTTCTGAGACGCTCCTGCCTTGGTCTTGGCTTCCCACGAATATTTCGGCATATTTAAACTCCCTCAAACAATTATTCAGTTATCTCATTCCCGGCCGACGTTGAGCCGCAGAGCCCATTCCAGGGGTTCCAAGCATCTGCCTAAGCTCATCAGGGTCGGAAGATCGTCCCATCGCATCTTCAAGTGTTATCTGTCTTTTGGTATAAAGAGTTAACAATGACTGGTTCATGGTCTGCATGCCGAATTTATCCTGACCTACCTGCATCTGGGAATAAATCTGATGGATTTTGTCCTCCCTGATTAGGTTCCGGATAGCAGGATTGGGACACATAACCTCTAGACAAAGGGCACGCCCGGTTCCGCCAGCCTTGGGGATAAGAATCTGTGACAATACACCCTCAAGCACAAAGGAAAGCTGGGTCCGAACCTGAGTCTGCTGATATGGTGGAAAGACATCGATTATTCTATTAATTGTCTGAACACAGGAATTGGTGTGCAATGTTGCAAAACAGAGGTGCCCCGTTTCGGCAAGAGTCAGGGCAGCCTCAATGGTCTCAAGATCTCGTAATTCACCAACCAGAACAACGTCAGGATCCTGCCTGAGGACATACTTGAGAGCGTTCTTGAAGGCCTTTGTATCGGCTCCTACTTCTCGCTGATTTACAAGACATCCCTTGTGCGGATGAAGATACTCGATCGGGTCTTCAATAGTTACTATGTGGTCGTGACGCTCAGTATTGATCTTGTCGATCATTGAAGCAAGCGTGGTCGATTTGCCGCTGCCTGTAGGACCAGTGACCAGAATCAGACCGCGTTTTTTATCACACAGCTCCTTACATACCGGCGGTAAGCCAAGTTCTTCGAACGTAAGAATTTTATAGGGAATAACCCTGAATACGCCTGCTACAGCGCCGCGCTGTACAAATATATTCCCACGGAACCTGGAAAGACCTTTTACACCAAAAGAGAGGTCGAGTTCATTCTCTTCTTCAAATTTGTGTTTTTGAACTTCGGTAAGAACGCTGTAGCAGAGCTGCTTTGTCTCCACTGCAGACATGGGAGGGAGATTTGTAGGGGTTAGCTCGCCATCAATTCTTAACTGAGGCGGAGAATTGGTTGTAATATGAAGATCGGAGCCGTTTCTTTCAACAAGTTCTTTAAGTAGTTGATGTAAGTTGACCATTGTATCTCCTGTTAATCATCAGAAACCGTCACCCTGAGAACCTCTTCAAGGGAAGTGACCCCTTCTTTCATCTTTGTCAGACCGGACTGACGCATAGTCTTGATGCCGAGTCTCATGGATTCTCTCTTTATCTCGGCAGTATTTGCACCGTTAAGGATAAGCTCACGTATGGGCTCCAGCATGGGGAGAACCTGATAGAAACCTACCCTTCCCTTGTAGCCGGTCCCGTTGCATTTGGAACATCCGGACCCTCTATAGCAGACCATATCATTAGCTTCCTCAGGCGGAACACCGGCATCAATAAGAGCTTTTACAGGAATTTCCTCAACTACCTTGCACTCTGTGCAGACACGCCGCGCAAGTCGCTGAGCAGTTATTAGATTGACCGCAGAGGCTACCAGAAACGGCTCTATCCCCATATTAAGGAGTCGGTTGATAGTGGAAGGCGCGTCGTTAGTATGCAGGGTAGAAAGCACCAGGTGGCCGGTCAGCGCGGCCTTTACACCGATCTCTGCTGTCTCGAAATCGCGTATTTCACCGATCATGATGATATCAGGATCCTGCCGGAGAAAAGAGCGAAGCGCTGCAGCAAAGTTAAGACCGATGTCTTCGTGCATCTGTACCTGGTTGATACCGGCAAAGTTGAATTCTACCGGATCTTCGGCAGTGGAGATATTCTCTGTAGTCTTGTTGAGTTCCGAGAGTGCCGAGTACAGCGATACAGTCTTGCCGCTCCCGGTCGGACCAGTTACCAGACACATACCGAACGGCTTGTGAATCTCATGCTGGAATCTTTCCAGTGCCTCGGGTTCATAACCCAGCTTGGTCATATCTAGCTGAAGATTAGACTTGTCAAGGAGACGCATGACAATCTTCTCACCGAAAAGAGTCGGAAGGACCGAAACCCGGTAGTCCATATCCTTTCCGCCACCGAGCTTTATCTTGATACGACCATCCTGTGGGAGCCTTCGTTCGGCAATATCCAGCTCTGCCATGATCTTTACACGTGAAGTTATCGCATTTTTCAGCTTCAACGGAGGCTTCATGACTTCATACAAAACGCCGTCAATGCGGTACCTGACCCTGAAAGTTCTTTCATAGGGCTCTATATGTATATCACTTGCCTTCTTTTTTATCGCATCAGTAAGGATAAGATTGACAAGCTTGACGACAGGAGCATCTTCTGTTGCTTTTTCAAGTGAGGAGACATCGATATCCTCCTCGTCACCGATGACTTCAAAATCCTCCATATCCATCTCGCCCATAACATCAGCAAGCGAGGCAGACTGGTCGTAGAACTTATCTATTGCCGCCTTGATAGCAGCCTCAGAAGCAACCACGACCTCGATATTGTAGCCGGTCATGAATTTTATATCATCTACAGCAAAAATATTCGATGGATCACTCATTGCTACAATGAGAGTATTACCGGCGCGGTTAACCGGAATGATCTGATATTTTTGCGCAACGTCACCGGGTATTATCTTGGTGACTGCAGGGTCCACTTCAAGTTCAGAGAGATTAATGGACGGCACGCCATACTGCTTTGAAAGAAATGATGTGAGATCCTGCTCGGAGATGAAACCGTTCTTGATAAGAATCGTCCCGAGTCTGAGCTGCCCGGAAGATTCTTTTTGCTCCTCTAGAGAGCTGGCAAGATTTTCCCTGGTAATCAGGTTGTTTGAGACCAGAAGATCTCCCAACCGGCTCATCTGCATATACGCCCCTGTACATCCATACTAAATCAGTATCCCTTCAAAGAAATGATAGTAATTCCGGTTGACCACCGTGTCAAGGATATCATGACTTGCTTTACGGTCTAACCCCGTAACGTGCAAGTGTCTGGTTGACTTCCGAAGCAACTTCAGGCGCAATCTGCGACGCGATCCTCAGGTTTTCGAGGGCATCACCGAGACGGCCCTCTTTTAACAACGCCTCACCGGCCTCAATCCTGCTGTTAGCATAGATCAATATGGCCTTTCCCGTATCAAGATCCCTGAAAAACATTTCATTACCCAAAAAACCTCTAGTTGCGTAGAGAGTCCAGACAAGGAGGTCCGGAGAGTTTTTCATGGGGGAAGCATCGCTGTACAGCTGGTATGTAACCCCGCGCTGCAAGAATTTATAGCCGCTGAAAGGGACTGAGAATCTGGTGGAGTAGTCTATGACTATAGGCCTCGATGGATATTGCTCTGCTGCCGCAAGGAGGAGGACATTTTCTGGAGACTGCGAATCAAGGGGGATTCGTCTTAAAATACTCTGGTTAAACAACCTGGGGAAAGCGTCGAGATACCAATCGAAAACAAGATGAGGAGTATGAACGACATCGAGATCGGGGCGCATCTTCTCGACCCCCTGAATATACCATAGAGGGAATGCACCGCTGTCACCCCATGTATAAAGAACCGCTCCTTGCGGAGCTGAACGGAGAACATTTGAAGCGTAATCATAGGCGACATAATTCAGATGCTGATCGTTTTTTACGTAATTCAATCCACAAACAGTCACCGGAAGCAGTGAAAGTGAAAGGATTATGAATGCTTTCGCAAAGACAGGTTTAATAGCACTGCTCTTAACACTGACGAATTTAATGATCGTGGCGACAAGAAAATAAAGCCCCATACCGACAAAAAGAGCTGAATACATGTAAAGAGGGGTAAAAAACTCTTCTGTAAGGAAAATTAATTCAAAAGGTGCATTGAAATGGCCGACTATAACCAGCAGGAAGCAGCAGAGAGCTATTATGTATGCCAGTACCTCATCCCTTCTTTTAAAGAAATATACACCCATTCCTATCAACATGATTAGCAGCCCAAAGCGGGTAAATTCATAAGGAATATTGAAGGCGTTTATCTGGCTCCAAAGAAGAGACCACCCTCTTTCAACTTTTTCAGAAGGGTATCCCTTACGTAGAAAGTGCCAAAGGAACTGCTCTTTGGTCTGCGGGTTACCCCAGTTTAGTATCGGAAACTTTGTTGCGCGAATTGGCAAATGGATGTTTATTGCAAAACCAAGAATACCGAAGATGAACGCGGTGGCAAAATCTCTTAACCTTAAAACGATTCTCCAGTTCATAGTAAGAATAAGAAATGCGAAGGAAGGAATCATGAGAATTATTGTTTGATGAGTGCCTGTTGCAAGACCGGACAAAAATGCGGCGATAAAAATGAAAGATGGTCGCTCATTGCCATTCCTGTAAGAATCCCGCCATCTGAATAGGAGATAAAGTATGATTGCAACAATAAATGCGAGCAATGGATATGGTTTATCATGATTTGACTGAAGCCATAAGCGTGGTGAGCAGCAAAATGTAATTGCGGCCGCCAGCGCTGCACCACTCTTAATCAATCTGTCGATTTTTTCATCGCTGTGAATCTGTTCATTTTTCAGAAGAAACATTGTAAGAAGATAAGTACCGTAACAGGCAAGAGCACCTGAAATGGCTGTCGCAAAATTGACCCGGAACGCAACACTGCCAAAAGGAAGCCAGGTAAACGGTTTCGCATAATTTACAAAAAACGGATATCCGGGAGAGTGTGGAGAACCCAGACAAGCTACTGCCGTTATAAACTCTCCGCTGTCAAAGAAAGTAACAGTGGGAGCAAGGGTGAGAAGATAAATACAAAGCGGAGCAATTACGGACAAAATTGAAAAAATATCCAGTCTTCTTGTAAGTGACATTAGATAATCAACCTCAAATTTCTTGTATTGGCTTCTGCAAACTCTTTCTGGCAATGACAAAATACCCGTTTCCAAGATCGGTATCAAAGAAAAGCCGTTGAAGAGCGTAAAACGGCATCATGGTTATGTCATTGAAAAGAAGATTGAATATAAATGAAAGTTCGGTAAAAAGCCACATCCCGCCGCTTCTTCTGGTTTTTTCCTGATTAAATCCGCTTGTTTCTGCACTACTATCAATTGCCATGTCATAAATAGGTTTCATAATGTTATATATAGGCACGCCGTAAGACAATATCTCGATTGAAGAGAAACCCGTTGTTTTCAACTTATCCATGAGCTCCGCACGTTCGTAACGCCTTATATGACCACAGAAGTCATCATTTTTCCCCCACTTGCTCATATGAGCAGGAACTGTCAGGATAATCCATCCATTGTCAGCCACTCTCCCCCTCAGTAATTCAAGAAAAGAGATGTCATCCTCCCAATGTTCCATAACCTCCGATGCAATGACTACATCAAACGTATCCTCTATCTCATTCAGATTTGTCATTGAAACTGAAACTTTTTCGCTCAATGGAAGAGAGCTTGCCGAAAGATAGGCCTCCTGAGAAATTTCTATCCCCATACCTGAATACCCAAGCCTGTCAAGAGAGCGAAGAAGATCACCGGCACCGCAACCGACTTCAAGGAAGGTTTTTGCAGAAATTCCTGCCAGGGAATCGATTATTAACTTACGTTTAAGCAGATAACTCGGCGTCGGATACCACTTCATAAGAGACCTTTATGCAGATTTGTATTTACCCAGTGAGGAAAAAGAGATCCCGTCCTTCCAGAGAAAGAGGAATCCGATTATGATTACTGGAAAGAAATTGATTGAGTGGATGACAATAGCAACACTCAGGGCCAGTTCCTTCGGTACATTGAAAGCCATTAGCCCGTACATGCAGGCAGCGTGATAAGTACCTATATAACCCGGTGATGCCGGAACCATGACGGCAAAAACCAGGAAAACAAGAATGAACATAGATGCAGCAAGAGGCAGGTCTATTCTGAAAGCCTTAAGTAGCAGGTCGACAGGCCAAACGGCAGTACTCCAGATAAGAGCTGATGAAAACACGAGTGCAAAGAGCTCTTTCGGATTTGATGTGAGTCTGATTCCGGAAATGAACGAACCTAATACGGGAATGACCTTGCTGGATACTTTTGCCGGAAATGGTCTTAATAACTTCGAGGTGAAAGAAAGTGTTGTGGCAGTTCTCCTTTTAAGGAAAACAAGAAAAATAATAACCGTAACGTATAAAGCAAATGTAACATAACCTCCGGTGACCAGGCCGCGCTGAACATTCTCCATTCCGGGCGGTAATTTAACGGTAAAGAAAGTAACTAAGAGAATGATCAACACAGAAAAACCGTCAAACAGGCGATCCAGCACGAGCGTAGCAAAGACCGAACTTGCCTCGAGATTTTCTTTCTCTGCAAGCAGATAGGCGCGGATGAACTCTCCGAGACGGGCCGGAAGAAGATTGTTAGCCATATAGCAGATAATGGTTGCTGCAAGGAGATTCCGCGGGGCAGCTCTTTTCAGAGGGAGAACGAGGTAGTGCCATCTTACCGCACGCAGGGAATAGCTGACAAAAGTTATAAAAATTGCCGCAAGTAAATATCGCCAGTCAAGACTCTTGAGAGTAGAAAGCAGTTGGGCAAAATCTATCTTCCTGAAGAGTAACACCAGGAAAAAAAGGCTTATTCCGATTCCGGCAAGAAACTTCATATCAATCCGTCCGGAATTTTTCATACATCCTCCAGATATTCCCGGTAAAAAACCAGCGCGGTCGATTCAAGAATCGAGCGGCATTTTGCAACATCGTTCGTAATCGCCTTTTTAAGATCATCTACAGAATCAAATTTCTTTTCATCACGGATTCGCTCGATAAAATAGACCCTGATCTCGGAATCATACAACTCCATGGCAAAGTCAAAAACAAAGACCTCTATAGTTATCGGGGCGGAGCCGAAAGTCGGGTTTCTGCCGATATTGCAGGCTGCATCATAGAGCTTCTCACCGATCTTTACCTTGACAGCATAAACCCCGTCTGAAGGAATCAGCTCTTTGTCGGTAGAAATATTTGCCGTCGGAAAACCAAGCATTTTGCCGCGATGCGCTCCGTGTACGACACGGCCGGCCAGTGAGAAGTGTCGTCCAAGGAACCGGACGACATCTGAGACTTTTCCTTCTCTGATCATCCTGCGGATCAGCGAGCTGCTGTATACCGTATCTCCGGTACTGATCGGACTTAACTCCTCAACTTCGAACAAATGTTCCTTTCCCAGAGCTTCAAGCATTCTGGAGTTTCCTGTCCTCGCTCTTCCAAAAGCATAGTCATAACCGATAATTACCTTTTTCATCCCGATTGTGCTCACAAGGATTTTCTCCACGAAATCCTCAGCTGTGACAGATGCGAACTCACGTGTGAACGGTATGACAATCAGGTAATCTATTCCTGAGGCCTCAATCAGCGTGATCTTTTCATCAAGGGTGTTGATAAGTGTAAGGGTGCTGGCAGGGTCAATAACGTGAAGCGGGTGAGGATGAAATGTTACGACAACAGACACGCCACCAAGGTGCCTGGCAGCAGATTTGAGACGTCTGAAAATCTCACGGTGACCTAGATGGACTCCGTCAAAATTTCCGATAGTAACTACAGCATTGCGAAGCGGGGCAACGATCTCATCGATGGATCTGTACAGTATCATGCAGCAGATACCATAGATGCATCTTTATGTTCCGGTTTCTTTTTGGCGAAGACAAATGCCACCCATACACTTATTTCGTACATCAGGTAAAGAGGTACCATAATTACGAACATCGTGATCAGGTCTGCGTGAAATGCGGCAATGATGGAGCTGGCCAGCAGAGCATATTTCCTGTTCTTCGCCAGGAGCGGATAGGTTACCAGTCCCACTCTGGAAAGGATAAGAGCAACTACCGGAAGTTCGAATATAAGGCCAAAGATCAGTATCAGTCGAAGACAGAAATTAACATAGGCAGAAAGGTTGAACCAGCTCTGGAGTCCCTCCAGTTCATAAGACAGAGAGAAATTGATAATTACAGGCCAGATTATTATCAGGAAAAACAGGGCGCCAAGGCAAAAGGTAAATGTCCCGGCCGTAACAAAAGGAACTACCATTCTCCTCTCTTTCGAAGTAAGTCCTGGAGATATAAAAACCCATATCTGCTGGAATACTATCGGAAGCACCAGAATAAAGCCCGCTATCAGAGAGATTTTGCACTGAATAAAAAAAGGCTCGAGCGGAGCGCTGTAGTTAAGACGGCGATCTTTCGTCGTATCTTCCATCTCTTTTTCGAGCTTGTAGTGATTGTAAAGAGAAGGTGCCCTCTTTTTTACTTCTGCATAAACGCTCTTCTTGATCTCAGTGAGATAGGTTTTACCTTTCAAAGGTCTTTCGATGAAGGTCAGAAGCTCCGAAGAGTAGCTCCAGGCGATCCCCATTCCGATGACAACAGCGACAACGATTATGATCAGCCTTTTTCTAAGCTCAACTAGATGTTCAATAAAAGGAAGAACTTTCTCCTGAGGCATCACAAACTCCCAAAATTAGTAAAATCAATTACTAATAACACAGTGAAAAGCGTCGACGCAACAGGTTTGAGCTCTTTAGTGATCGCTCTTGGTTGTCAACCACTTCAACTAATCAGGTTGACAATTTATCTTCAGTCATGTTACTTGGGACCAGTGGGGGATCGTTATGAAAGAACAGATATCAAATATTGCAGACCGTATTATCAGCGGTGGCGAACTGGCCGAAAACGAGGCGATCAGCCTATCTTCAGTCTCCGGCACTGATCGCTTCGCTCTCTTTCTTGCAGCCAGCAGGGTAAAGGAGCATTTTGTCGGGAGCAAGGTCTCGCTCTGTTCCATAATAAATGCGAAATCCGGTCGATGCAGCGAGAACTGCGCTTTCTGCGCGCAATCTGCCCATCACTCTACTGACGTTCCGGTCTATCCGCTTCTTGACGAGGAAAGCCTGGTAGCCGGAGCTCATGCTGCAGTGAAAAGCGGCTCGATTTGCTACGGGATTGTTACCAGCGGCACAACTATCAAGCCGGGAGAGGAACTTGACCGGATATGCAGGGCACTTCTGAGAATCAGAAGCGAAACCGGCATTGCACCCTCCTGCTCTCTTGGACTCCTTGATGATGAAAGCGCAAGAATTCTTAAGGAAGCTGGCTCCGTAACCTACCATCACAATCTTGAGACTTCCCGGAGTTTCTTCCCAAATATTTGCACTACTCACGATTACGAAGAGGATGTTGCCACTGTCAAAGCAGCAAAAAGAGCCGGGATGACCGTATGCAGCGGGGGAATATTCGGCCTCGGAGAGAGTCCCGCACAGCGTGTTGAGATGGCTATGACCCTTAAGGAGCTCCAGGTTGATTCTGTGCCGCTTAACTTCCTTAACCCGATTGCCGGGACAAGGCTCGCTGATGCGAATAACATATCACCTCAGGAATGTCTTGTTACGATCGCTCTTTACCGGCTGATTCTTCCTGACAAGATGATCACTGTCTGCGGCGGAAGAGAGAAAAATCTCCGTGACCTTCAGTCATGGATGTTTTTTGCAGGTGCAAGCGGGACCATGATCGGTAACTATCTGACAACTACCGGAAGGAATGTGGACGATGACTGGCTGATGCTTCGTGATCTGGAACTACAGACGGAGGGATGCTGTGGGTAATCACGGGATCAGGGATAACGGATCAGTTGACAGAAGCGTGAATACAAAAGGCATCTTTATCACCGGAACAGATACCGGTGTCGGTAAGACAATTGTTGCGGCAGCCCTGGCGAGACTTCTCGTGAATAAAGGCATTAACGTCGGAGTAATGAAGCCGGTCACCACCGGATGTTCTCAACATGCAGGAAGGCTTGTTTCCGAAGATGCCGAGCTCCTGGCGTGGAGTGCCGGAACCGAATTGACTGCAGATGTTGCCCCATATCTCTTCAGAGAGCCGATCGCTCCGGCTGCAGCTGCAGAACTGGAACATGCAAAGATCGAGTTTTCGAGGATACTTGCCGCGTTTCACAAGCTGTCCGAGGAACATGACTTTATCATCGTCGAAGGCGCAGGAGGTCTAATGGTACCACTGGCAGGCGGGCTGCTTGTCGCAGACCTTGCAAAGCTGCTTGCCCTTCCACTTCTGGTCGTCGCAAGGCCCGATCTCGGCACAGTGAACCACACCCTTCTCACCTGCTTTGCAGCCAAAGGTCTTGGTTGCAGTGTAAAAGGAACGATCATCAACAATTACCCCTTGAATCCCAGTCTTGCCGAGTCAACAGCTCCGCATCTTATCGATTCTCTTTCGGGGGTGCCACTTCTTGCCAGACTGCCATCCATTCCCGGCAAAGACGAAAGAAAAGTCGTGGAACAGCTTGCCGAACAGCTCTTTAAGGAGCCTACGACAAGGGTTCTTTTACGGGAGATCGGCCTTGATTGATAAGGAGACACTTCAGGATTTCGACAGGAAATATGTCTGGCACCCTTTTACCCAGATGAAAGAGTGGGAGGCAGATTCCCAGATTGTTATAACAAGGGGCGAGGGGAGCTGGCTTATAGATTGTGACGGCAATCGCTACCTTGACGGTGTCGGCTCGGTCTGGACCAATGTTCACGGTCACTGCCACCCTTTCATCAATGCTGCCATAAAGTCACAGGTCGACAGGCTTGAGCACTCCACGCTGCTCGGTCTGGCCAGCGAGAAGTCCGCTCTGCTTGCCAAAAGATTGATCGATATTGTACCAAAAGGATTAACCAAGGTTTTCTATTCGGATAATGGTTCGACAGCAGTCGAAATCGGGATAAAAATGGCTTTTCAGTACTGGCTCCAGACAGGAAGGCCGGAAAAGTCCAGGTTCATCTCGTTTAAAAACGCTTATCACGGCGATACCATCGGTGCGGTGAGCGTCGGCGGTATCGATATCTTCCATGAAGTGTTCCGCCCTCTCCTCTTCCCGACCATTCAGGCCCCCTCCACATACTGTTACCGATGTGAACTCAGCCCTGAATGCAACAGCGGACGATGCGAAATGGAGTGCCTTGCTCAGTTGGAAAGATTGATGGAGCTTCATTGCCATGAGACAGCCGCCCTTGTCATTGAGCCCCTCGTGCAGGGAGCTGGCGGAATGATTGTACAGCCGGAAGGATTTGTACGCAGAGTAAGAGAGCTTTGCGACCGGTTCGATATATTGATGATTGCGGATGAAGTTGCAGTAGGTTTTGGCAGAACCGGTTCCATGTTCGCCTGTGAAAGGGAATCAGTTACTCCGGATATAATGGCCCTGTCAAAGGGGATAACTGCCGGGTACCTGCCGCTGGCTGCGACTTTGACCACCCAGAAGATTTATGATGCCTTCCTTGGAGAGTATGCGGAGCTGAAAACCTTTTTTCACGGACATACCTTCACCGGGAATCCGATTGCCTGTGCATCCGCCCTTGCAAGTCTGGAACTGTTCGAGAGAGATGACCTTCTGAACTGTCTCAAGCCCAAGATCAAGCAGCTGCAGACACGACTTGAATCACTGCGTGAGCATCCACATGTCGGGGATATCAGGCAGTTGGGAATGATTGCCGGAATAGAACTCGTCAAAAACAGGGAGTCGCGGGAGCCATTCGACTGGACTGAAAGGATCGGGGTGGCAGTCTGTCGGGAAGCACAAAAGCATGGGCTGTTTCTGCGGCCGCTCGGGAATGTAATAGTCATATTTCCGCCATTGTCGATATCGAGTGACGAAATAGATTATCTGATGGACGGGGTAGAGAAATCGATCATCAGCATAACCGGGGAAGCTGTCTGATTATCGCTTCAGTATATTTCTGAACTTGGCTGGCATGTTATTACTCTTCGATCCCTTCCAGCTCATAACTGAGCGAAAAACCCTTGTCTTTCCGGATCAGGTTCCCGAATCTGCCCGCACTCTCCTCTACAAGCATATCAAGCAGATAATGTTTTTTCTTGGGAGGCTTGATAACGCGTGGCTCGCCTGATATCCCTCCAAGCTTGCCTGCTTCTTCAATTGCATCCTGTAAAGTCCCAAGCCGGTCAACAAGCTTATAGCCCATAGCCTGTTCTCCGGAAAAGATCCTGCCGTCTGCCAGTTCACGGACTTTTGCCTCGGGAAGACTCCTCCCCTCTGCAACAGCCTTTACGAACTGAGTATGCGTGTTCTCTATCACGGAAAGGAGCATCGCTCTTTCATCGTCGGTCATCTTCCGTGTGGTTGAACCCACATCCTTGTACTTGCCGGTCTTCAAAGTGAAAGACTTCATCCCGACCTTTTCCATCAGGCCTTCAAGATTAGAGAATTTCATCAGGACGCCGATGCTCCCTGTTATCGTACCTGGATTAGCATATATGAGAGAAGCCGGCGCGGCTATATAGTAACCTCCTGAAGCTGCAACGCTCCCCATGGAGGCAATGACCTTTTTCTTTTGCTTCAGCTTCTTAACCGCAGACCAGATCTCCTGCGAGGGGCCGACAACCCCGCCAGGGGAGTCAATACGCAGAACTACGGACTTCACCTTGTCATCCTTCGCAAAATCATTGAGCTGCTTTACCGTCTCTTGTGGGTCAAGTATGATCCCCCTCACTTCGACAACGCCCACCCCGCTGCCGACATTCAACTCGCTGCTATCACCGAAAATTAAATTGACGGCAAAAAGAGCGATCAATGCGGAAAGCATAAAAAAAGCCCCTAACCCCAGCGTTATCCAGATCCATTTGTTTCTCACTATCATTTCCTTAAAAGCAGAGCTTTATTGCGGGTTTTATTAAAAGAAGTTACTTTATGAACCATTGACGATTACTTGCTTGAGAGATATTCTGTACTAATGAAAATTCTGGTCGTATCCGACACCCATGGGAACTACCTTGCACCGCTTGAATACATGATCGATGCAGAAATAGAGCTGCTAATCCATCTCGGCGATGATATCAGTGATGCAAAAGAGCTTGAACCACTGCTTGAAATTCCAATAGTAAAAGTACCGGGAAACTGTGACCATAGTGCGCTTGAACCACGGGAGATAACACTTAACCTGGAAGGCAGAATATTTTTTATCACTCACGGTGATCATTGCAGAGTAAAGGCCGGTACAGATCTGCTAGTGCAGAGAGCACAACAAAAAAACGCTGATATAGTCCTTTACGGTCACACCCACCACCCGTTGGTCTCAAAAGTCGAGGGAATTCTTCTGGTGAATCCCGGGACGCTTATGGCGGGAAGTGCAATGAAAAGCGCTGCCATTATCACTGTAAAGAGCAGCAACGTATCAACAGAAATCATCTATCTCTGACTCAGCAGCCGCAACCGCAGTTATGGCATACCTTTCGGTTATGGTCATCAGGAGGTATGGTCTCGGGAGCAAAAGCAACCCTGTTCACAGCCCGCCTTATATCCTCCAGCAGATCAAGATTCTGACTCTTCCCGATAATGTGACCGACACATCTGCTGGTCACTCCATCCACCGGAGAAGATACACGAACCGCATTGAGCAAATCTGCATAACTGTTCACGTCTATGGTGAAATCTGAATTCCCCTGGCAGGTGAGTTCAACTCCGTACCGTGACAGCTCAGCTTCAAGAGTATTCAGAAACAGATTAAAAGCGGCTCCTGCCAGATCAACATGCCAATCGTTTCGCAAATGGTTCTGATTGTATACTGTCAGGATTACTTTCTTGCTAACCACGAACGCTCCTCCTGGGATCAATTACACAATTTGCTCTGGATAGACTTGAAGATCATACCCAGGACCTCTTTCTGTCGTGCCTCGAACTTGTTAAGAACGGCAAGGCAGCTTCCCATAGGGAAAAATTCCCTCAGGTATTCCGGATCTCGTGCTGAAAGGATTACGACCCTCTTTTTATCAATCCCTGCATCAAGAGCAAACCTGTAGACTTTCATACCGTCAAGTGCCGGCATCTCGAGATCGATGATGATAAGTTCATTGCCACCCTTCTTTATCAATGCAAGAGCAGTCAGCGGATTGTTGCATATCTCCACTTTCAGCAGTGGACAGATCTCCCGTATATATGAGTCAAGGAGATCGGTAAAAGCCTGGTCATCGTCTATGATAAGAATGTTGCCCATAAGAGAGGTCGGATTGGCTTCTATCTCTAAAGAAGCCAAGAAGCGGACTATTTGATTCCTTTGGTAGTGGTATTTATAAATGCCATGACAACCGGGTTCGTACTCGCCTTTATTTCAGCAGGCGTCCCGACCTCAACGATCCTTCCACCGGAAATCATGGCTATCCTGTCAGAGATGTACAAAGCGAAGTTAAGATCGTGTGTGACTATCACCGTTGTGTTGCTTGTGGTCTCTTTCAGTTTCAGGATGGTGCTTGCAAGCTCATCTGTATTGATTGGATCAAGTTCCGCAGTCGGTTCGTCGTAAAGGATCAGATCAGGATTCATGGCAAGTGAGCGAGCGATGGCAACACGTTTTTTCATCCCTCCTGAAAGCTCCGCAGTTTTAAGAGACTCCTGTCCTTCAAGACCGACAAGGGCCAGTTTTTCACTGATTATCTGTCGTATTTGAGGTTCCTTGCAAATTCGCTTCTCCCTGAGCCAGAGACCTACATTCTCACCAACGGTAAGCGAGTTGAACAGGGCTGAAGACTGAAAGACCATGCTGTACCTGTAGTCAGGCGACTGCTGCTCGGAAGGGTTGAAGATGGGGTGGTTATCGATATATACATCACCGCTGTCAGGCGATTCGAGCTTTACAATATGCTTAAGAAGTACACTTTTGCCTGTTCCGGAAGGGCCTATGATGGAAAACGTCTCACCCGGGAATATTTCAAGGTCTATGTCGATCAGGACATGTTTATCTTCAAAGGATTTATTGAGCTTTTCAATCCTGATCCCTACCCCTCTGGTATCACGAAGATTGATTCTGCAATCCTCCTCCTCATCCTGATTAAAAAAAAAGCGGTGCGTCAGGCCGTGCATCACCTTGTCCAGGATGCCGCCTTCCCCGTTTATCTTGATGAATTCGGGCAAAAAACCCACAATAACTCCCTGATCAGAAAAGAAATTTGCTTCTGTTGTTGAAATAACGCCTATTTCTGTAAATAAACTGTGTCAAAAGCAAAATTGCCAGAGCAGCAGCAATATTGTTGATTACCAGAGCGTCCTGATCAACCTTGTGCCCGATCTGTTTTTCAACATCTTCAGGAGTTATCAGGAAGAGATTGACGATCGTGTTTATAATCTCAAAGAGATTGTAGGAGAGCAACAGATACCAGGTCAAGAGCTGACGCTTACCTATTCCTATAAAAAGATAGATACAGACGAGCGAGTCAAAGAACACCAGAACCTTTGCAGGTAAATCCTGATAGATCTTGCCCATGAATGGAAACGGGTTCCCATAGGTTGACAGGGAAAGAATAAAGAAAAACAGATATAGCCCGGTCAGCAGAGTCAAGCCTAATGGTTTTTTTTCCTCATTCTCTTCAACTTCGATCATTTACAGATCCCATCAGATCAATCCTTGCACAATATCAGGCTTATCCCCGATTGTAATAGCTGAGAGCTATGCAGACAATGATAACGACCATTACTGCTGCGATAAATATCCAGTCAGCACTGCTGTATTCAGGCATCATAACACTCCAAGAGCTGCAAGCTGCTGCATTGCCTCTATAAACCCCGGACGAAGCAACAGAGCCTGCCGGAGGTACTGCTCGGCATATTTCGGCATATCCAGCCTCACATAACAAAGACCAAGAAGATAGTTAATCTCTGCGAGCGGAAATTCTTCAAAAGCTGAAACAGCATCAATAACATCAAGAATTATGGCAGCAGCTTCCTCGAAATCGGATACCTCGAAAGCTTCCAGAGCAACACCTACAGCCTGCAGGTAATCTACCGCCGGGACCTGCGGACATCTACCGTGCTCTATCCGATCAAGTCTTATCCTGATCCTGCCGGCATCATCGGCTTCGACGCTGTCCAGTACTTCCCTCCAGAGAGCATGGGCATCTGCATACTTGCCAACGAGATAACAGACCTCGGCCAATAGATTCCTCGTCTTGAGATCATCCGGTTTCAGCTGCAGGGTCTTGCGAAGATATTTCTCCGCAGAAAAGAGGTGAAGCGTCGTATTTGAAAGAGCTGCAAAAGTAAGGCCCTTCTCAAAATAGGCAGACCCGATCTCAAGCGGGAAATGGTGATTATCAGGCTCTAGCAGGGTAAAAATCTTCAGATAAGTAATCTTCCGGTCAAGATAAGGAAGATCTACATCCTTATTATCAAGCATCACCAGATTTGTCGCCAATTCGGCAAGAAGATGCGGATAAGCGTCCCTGAAAAGAAGAGCATACCGCTTTGCATATGGTGATTCAGGGCTCACTCGCAAAAATTGGTATATACCCCTCCCTATTGCATCGTATGTGGGATCTGTATCGGAAAGATCCGCTTTAAGTAGCGGGATCGGAAGATCACCAAGAGGGATCTTCACCTTCCCGGCACGGGCTTCAAGGAGGAAATCAGTTGAAGGGTAATAATATGAAATGCCTGCTAATTCAGGAGGCTTGATATCCTGTGCAGATGCCAAAGTGTCACCATTCCGGCTTAAAATTTAGTATCAGATGTTTTATACGCCCTTATCTAGAACAAGGTCAATAGCGATTTGACCCGATAATCAAGGGAAAGACCTCTTTACGGATGGTCTCGATAGATTTTTCGACTGCATCAAGGGCAAGGTTTCGATCACCCTCTTCAGCCCAGTGCATGGCATCGAAGAGCATTGTATTAGGATAGCCCATGGCGGCTATCGACTCTACAAATGATTCAGGAAGCTTTGCGGGAAGATTGATACCGTTCATTATTCCCCATGCTATCGTCCAGGCTCTTGCGGTATTCATAAGATCATACCCTCCCCCGCCGACTCCGACCCATGGGATGCGGAGGGCCTTTATCTTTCTGAGGATATACGAATAGCTGTGTGTGGTTATTTCAAGACGAGTCAAAGGGTCAGTACGGAAAGTATCGGCTCCGAGTTGGGTAAAAATTATATCAGGATCATATGCGGCAATAAGTGGATAAACTACCTCATCAAAGGCTTTCATATAGATTGGATCGTCAGTGTGCGCTATCAGTGGCAGATTTACCGTATAGCCGAAGCCTTTCCCGACGCCAAGCTCGTTTTCGAAGCCTGTACCTGGAAAAAAATAAATCCCGCTCTCATGCATCGATATGACAAGCACCTGATCAGTTTCAAAGAAAGCCTCCTGAACCCCGTCTCCATGATGCGCATCAATATCCAGATAGACGACTCGTTTACCTTTTTCAAGGAGCGAATTGATAGCAATGACGGCATCATTCAAATAGGAGAATCCTGATGCCTTGGATCTGTGAGCGTGGTGATACCCCCCGGCAGGATTGAATGCGGCAGAGTACCCCTCCTCGGCTACAAGCCTCGTCGCCTCGAAAGTCCCGGCTGTGCCGAGACAGGCCCAATCGTAAAATCCAGGGAACACCGGATTTTCGGCATCTCCGAGGCCAAACAGGAAATCAGCTCTCGGAACAGGAGAAACACTGAACTCCTTCATCCTGTCAATATATTTGATATCATGAAACGAAAGGATATCCTCCTCGGATATCTTGTCCGATTCTGATATGACAGCGTTCTCCAAGGTATCGAGGGAATAGGCCTTTATCAGTTCATAAGCAAGGCGAAATCGCTGTACCTTGAACGGGTGAGACTCTCCGTAGGAAAAATCGTCGAATCTATGTGAATAAATAAGTGCGGTACGAAAAGACACTTCAAATACCCTTTAAATGAAAAGCGGCCCAAGGGCCGCTTTTCATTTCGTATTAAACTCCTGGAGCTATACAGGCAGATTGTATCCTGATCTCAGTAGAGCTTCTCGATAAATTTCGCAAGGCTTTCACCGATGTTTTTTGCCTGAATAGGATACACATCATCAAAACTCATAGTGGTCATGGACCCGAGATATCCGGTTTCACGCTCTTCAAATGCAGCAAGTACCTTGCCTGTTTGTCCATCAACCAGGCGACCTTTTATCTTCAGATAGACCTTACCGGCACCCATGCCGACAAAAAACTTGAGAGCCTTGCTTCCGGCGTTGAATTCGACAATGTCACCCTCGAGAATCACGGTCTTTCCAGATGGCTTTCCTCCCTTGACAATCTGCTTGAAAAGCTTCTTGTCCTTAAGTTCAGCCTCACAGGTATCAGTAATGGTCCTCAAAAGGTTGGGGGTCATTTTCAGAATAACCGCCTTCTCCTTGTCGTCGACATAATTGTATTCGGGTTTTTCAGCAGTGAACTCATTAATGATAATCTTGTCATAATTAGCGGAGAGTCTTTCCGTAAGAGAAATGGTTTCGTCAGAGAGAACTTTGGGTTTTGAGATTGTATCTCCGGCGAAAACAATTCCGGAGAATATCAATCCGAGGGTGAGTGCAAACATTTGAGTAAATAATCTTGATTTCATGAAAAATATCCTCCTTTTGATTATAAGGCCGTTTATTGCCAAGCAGTTTTGACACCTTGAGGTACAGTTTTAAAAAGAAAGATGTCATGAACACAAAATATAACACAATCGGAAGCAACGGCAATACATATTCACATTAATTCTTCAGCTCTTGAACTCATCCCTGATTTTAATGAAAGTAGGCAGGTTTTTAAAGATTCTCTTTACGCTGTCAGGAGACTTGAACATCAATCCGGGGAATTTCCTCATCCAGTTCTTTCCGGTGTAGAACCCCTGGATGAACTCCCTGTATAGCCCGTCAAGGCGCTCTTTCGATGATATTCCGCTGGGGACGAAGACGAAGTTCATACAGTTCATAATATCCCAACGCTCATCAAATGCACCCTCCTCATGAATGCACTTGTAGAGTGGCGATCCGGGAAACGGGGTAAACTTGGTCATGTTCATATCATCCAGTTGAAGCCTGTTGATAAACTCGGTAGTCATCCGTATCGTCTCTTCAGTCTCGCCCGGAAGTCCCATCATGAAAAGGCCCTTGGCGCGAAGCCCTGCTTTTCTGATTCTGTCTACGGTATCCTTCATCTCATCGAAACTGACGTTACTTTTGTGTCTGGCAAGCATCTCCGGAGCACCCGATTCTATCCCTAGGCTCACCATCCAGCAACCGGCCTTCTTCAGGAGTCTGAGAAGTTCATCATCGATGTGACCGACCCTGATTGCGCAGTTGAAGGTAATTCCCAGTGGCTTTTCCAGGAGGAGATTGCAGAACTCTTCGATCCTCTTCCTGTTGAAAGTGAACAGGTCGTCGTAAAAGAATATATGGCGGACGCCGAACTCCCTGCTCAGATAGGACACGTGATTATAGAGGTATGCGGCAGAGTTGAAACGGAAGCTGCTCCTGAAAACGGAGCGATCACAATATGAGCATTCATAGGGGCAGCCTCTGGAGGAAATTACAGCCGCAGTGGGTGCCTTTGGATAGTTGAAGAGAGGCCCTTCGTATTTATGCGGAAATCCGTCCAGGAGATGGTATGCAGGCAATGGAAGAGAATCGAGTTCAAACAGATCACTTCTGATCCCGTTATCGCGCACAGATTCTCCGTCACGGAATACCAGACCCTGTATCAGTGAAAAGTCTGCGCCTGAAGCTATTTCAGCCATCGCTTTCTCTCCCTCACCGGTAACCACAAGGTCTATGGCAGGATAATCCGTGAGGATAGAGGCGCGAAGCGCTGAAACGTGGACTCCGCCAAAGACGGTAAGGGAGTCAGGTGAAAGATCTTTTGCTGCGGCAGCAAGAGAATACGCGTTATGGAAGCTGGAGGTAACTGTTGTGAAACCGATCAACTGCGGGGAAAATTCTGCAATTACCGAAGTAAAGTCGATTACGGCGCCGGCAGATTTCATGGCAGAAAGGTCAAGCAGTTTTACCGAATGTCCTTCGTCTAGCAGGTGTGCGGCAATGGTCAGAATCCCTACCGGCGGCATCCTGACAGCTACTGCTGCCTTATCGCTGCAGCCTTCGGTCCAGTTGGAGCTGTGAGGATTTACGAGCAGGATTTTCATCTATCGCTTTAACTTTCCACTGGCAGTTCTCGGAAGTGAATCCACAATCTCGAACTCCTTAGGCACCTTGTACGAGGAGAGGTGAAGATAACAGAAACGGCGGATATCCTCCACAGCCGCGTCATGGCTGATACCGGTACGCAGCATCAGTTTTGCGGCCGGGAGCTCTCCGAAGCGCTGATGCTGTACCGGATAGACCCTTGACTCCTCAACAGAAGGATGACGGTTTATGACCTCCTCCACCTCCTGGGCAAAAATCTTCATCCCCACAAAATTGATCACATCCTTCTTTCTGCCGACTATGAAGAGGAAACCGTCTTCATCGATTTTTCCCAGGTCGCCGGTTGAAAACCAGCCGTCTGTCAGGATAGCACCCTTGCCTTGCCAGGGAGAGTAATATGCATCAAGCATCCCCTGCCCTTTTACCAGAATATCGCCGACACCGTTTTCATCCTGATCACGAAGTCTGATCTGGTAATCCGGAAGAGCCTTGCCTACTGAACCTTTTTTACTGGAGCCGGAAATGCGGATAAAGGGGAGGCCGACCTCGATAATGCCGTAAGCCTCTGTAAGCTCCATGCCAAATTTGAGTGCAAACTCTTCGGCGGTACTATCAGGAAGCTTCATTGCGGTTGAAATGGCCATCCGTATGTTCTTGAAGGCATCAGAAGCGATATCTGCAGAGCCGGACAGAAGTGAATAATGAAACGGAGACGCATAGATGAAAGTCCCGTTCTGGTGAAGTATACCGTCAATAATTGCGTGAGGGAGGTTCTTGCCGCACAGGATGATCGTTGCACCGCGTCTGAGGAACAGGAGTATGGTCACAACAAAGTGAAAGCTCATGGAGAGCACCCACAGCACCCGGTCCGAGGACGTTATCTGGAGACCTTTGTCAGCAGCAGCTGTCCTCTCGATGATTGCCTCATGAGAAAGGACAACCCCTTTGCTTGCGCCGGTCGTACCGGAACTGAACCTGATGAACGCCGGGTTGAGTGCATAGTAGCCTTCTGCCGGACTTGTCGCCGCTCTCTGGAGGATTGTGAAGCTGCGGGAACGGAAAAGTTCCAGCGGCAACTGCGCGCCACCATATTGAAGCCTCTTTTCCGCAATGAGAAAATCGAGGTCGATCTTCTCGATAACAGACTGAATCTCTTCCTTCGACTGGTCCGGCGAAATAGGAACTATGACCCCGCCGATTGAGAGTATTGCAAGACTTGTGCAGACATAGTCGATGCTGTCTTCACAAAGAAGGCCGACACGGCAGAACCTGTTTACACCCTGCCTGGACAGCTCTGACGAGACTATTTCGGCGGCATGGAGCAGCTCATCATAGGTGACCTGATCACCCGCATCGATGAGCGCAATGTTTTGCCGTACCCGAGCCGTTTCGTCCTTTATGGTTGAAAAAATATTCATCGGTGCTCTGGAGGATAATCCTTGTAGATCTTTCTCATTGAGATTATGTATTTCGTCCCGTTGATGATGCTCCTGACGATTTCACGGAAAGGGACCTTGACCTTGTTGAGGCGCAACGGGTTGTTCTGCCAGCCTATACGGTAAAGCTTTGCAAAATGGGCGTAAAAGAGATTCAGTCCCAGTTTAGTGGGGAGGACAGTATGCATGCAGTCGTAAAACAGGTAAGGATCAACGATGTATTCACCCTGATGCTTCTTCCAGAGATCGGTTCCCGGAGATGGCGAGAATACGGTGAAAGAGACTTCGGCCGGAATGAGATCTATAATAGTTTTTTCGAGCTTTTTGAAATCCTCCACTGAAAAGTTCGGGTCGACCATGAGTGATGCATGAAGCAGTATTCCGGTATCGCGAAGTATCTTGATCGCCTGCCAGTTCAGATCGACAGTGGTTCTCTTGCCGTAGTCGTTCAGACGGCCTTCATCCATCGCTTCAAGCCCGACATACACGATATGCAGTCCGACCTCCTTCCAGAGCTTGAAGAGCTCCGGGTGACTGACGATCGTATCGACTCGTGCCCAGCTGACGTACTTCTTTCTGATCCCTCTCTCCTTGAGGAGTTCGGCGATCCTGGTGAGACGTTTTGGATTGAGGAAGGTCTCGTCATCGACAAAGTAGATGTACTCCTCCTGAATCCCCGCGATCTCATCCACCACGTCCTCGGGAGCTCTCTGAAGGTATTTGCCGTTCATCATATGATGAACAACACAGAAGTTGCAGTCATATGCACATCCTGTCGAGGTTCGTATCGTTGCGATGTTCGGGTACATCGTCTCAAGACGGTTGTTCTTGTCGGGAGAAGTCCAGACCGAGAAATATTTGGAACGGTTCACCAGATCGCGCCGGGGCCGGGGGATGTCCTCTACAGGTGGAAAATGCGGCGGTTTGGTCGAGGCCTTTTCAGAAAAACCGGGGTCATCAATGGCCAGGATGGAGGTGCCGTTTGCAAGCGGATCGCCACTCCTTAACCGCTTGACGATTTCGGTAAATGCGGTCCCTCCCTCCCCTCGCACGATGATATCGAGTGAAGAGCCGGCAAAATCTCCCGGAATAATGGTAGGATGTATCCCGCCGGCAATAGTGAGGGTTTCCGGTAAAATAAGCTTGGCTCTGCTTGACAGGTCCTTGACTATCGCCGACTGAGTGCTGTAGCAGGTAAAACCGACGATATCGGGCTTTTTCTCCCTGAGATGCCCCTCAAAAAAGGCCACCGGATCTTTTTCCAGAGAGATGTCTATGATGCTGATATTCTCTTCTTTCGGAATGCCGCCTGCCACAATCTCCAGCTCAAGCGGCTCAAGATGAAGAAAGCTCTGCAGACACTTTGCCACATGCAGATGGGAGTGAGGTCTGACCAGCAGAATATTAAGCTGACGTGTTACTGGGACTGCCTTATAAGACATGAAACTCTCCTTTAAGTACCATTCCTGCTGCTGCCACTCCTGCCGCTTCTCCGGTAGGGATACAAGCTCCGATAACCCTGGTCGAGCCGTAAGCGTCGTGAGTCACTGAGATGCAGCGACCTGCGATCAACAGGTTGTCAAGCCCCCTGGCCTTGAGGCAACGCAGCGGTATTTCATAATAATCGCCATCCGGGGGATATCTGTATGAGGCCCCTTTGCCGGGACGCCATATCTCCATTGGCCAGGCAGCCTTTACCACAGCATCGGGAAATCTGGCACCAGAGAGTATATCGTCACCTGTCAGGGTATATTGACCGCTTATCCTTCTCCCTTCGCGGGGGTAGACTCTACGGGAACAGGATTTACACGATGCGTCTCTCATCTCTTCGAGTTCTGCAGCCAGATATTTTAGCAGAACACTTGACTCGGAAGCTATATCCTTTTCCCTGTTTACAGCACTGTCGGGAAGATTGATTTTAAGAAACCCCTCTCCATCCCGCTCACTTTCAATAAAGACGGTCAGTCTGAAAAATTCCGGAAGCTCACCTGAATCGACACCTTTTGCAATGACAAACGGCACCTTGAGAGAAAGGGCGCTGCTGCGATCCTTTATTCCCTCCAGAGTGACCGTGAAGCCGGCAAGCTGTATTTCTTCTTTTGGAGAGAGTTCACAATCCGCACCCGCTAAATTGGCCAGCTCCCCATTGCCGGTAGCATCAATGAGTATTTTCGGGGAAAGGGAAGATGACACTCCGCCGACGTTGACAGAAACAGCAGCTATCAACCTGTCGTTTGAAATCACCGAGTGGACAACAGCTCCAGTTACCAGGCTGAGGCCAGGCTCCGCGGAGCAAAGTTTGTATAGAAGGTCCGTCAACTCGGAAGGAGCAAACGGGAGAGTGAATACCTTTCCTGTCTTCCTGACTGCCCTCCCGGGTGAAATGGTTAAAAGGTAATCGACAATTTCTTCCGTGATTCCGGAATTGAGGAGTTCTCCGGGGACATCCATACCGTTTCGATACAGCCCGCATATCGCTCCGACAGAACCACCGGCTGCAATTCCACCGATATCTGTATCCTTTTCTATCAGAAGAACAGTGCACCCTCTCCTTGCTGCCGCCAGTGCGGCAGAGACACCGGCAACTCCGGCTCCCGCAACCAGGAGATCAGGACTGTTCTCGCTCGATTTCAGAGCGTACCCCTTAGTTCTTCTTCGATATACGCAACTTCATCATCGCTTAACGTACCCTCAAGCCAGGCTATTGTCGCATTCAGCCTGCCGTCAAAGGTATTGAAAAAGATACCGATCCCGGGAGGCACCGGCATCCGCGGCATATGAAAGACATTCGTGATACGAGAACCCATGAGGTCGTGAGAGCTGTAAGAGCACTTGCTGACATGTGAAAAGCAGAAAGAAGCTATCTTTCCTTGGAGCGGCAGGTGGAAGACCCGGTGCATGAACCAGAGAGGAGCGACCCTGATCAAGGAAGAGGCAGTCATGAGGCACTGCGGAAAGCGTGACTGCACCTGTTCATACATCTGCTCCTTGATGACAGACAGGAGACGGCTACTGTCAGCGATATCCTCCTGTTTGACCTGAAAGAAGAACATGGAGTTGTGATTGAAAAAAAGCTCCTGCCGGATATCCTTGGCCTGACGCACATCCGCGGATGCAGGAACGACATAGGCTCCGCCTTCCACCCCACGCTTCACGAATATCTGGTGCAGGGTCGAAAAGACGCGGGCGAACAGATACGGCATAATCATCAGATAGCCTGCCTCGGCAAATGCGCGGTCATAGATCTTTGCCGCCTCGTCTTTGTCAAAACTGACGATCCTGTGCCTGAACCCCTTGAACCCGTTGTCATAATTTATGGGAATGCCGCGGATAGACTCCTTTGAGAGTGCTATCATCTTTCTGTTCACAACCTGCCCTGCTTTAAACTTCTCCTTCCAGTCACGCAGGTCGAGTTTCTGGGTCGTCCTGACACCTCTCGCAACAGATGAGTCCTCACCGGCCGAAAGATACTCCTGAAACATGTTCATGAAGGATTCAGCGCCGCGAGCGTCAAAAAGCCGGTGATCGAACGTCAGGGCAATGCACTGTTCGCCCCTGCCGTAAACCAGATGGAAGGCCAGATGCTCCCGGTTGCCTGAAAAAGGCGTGTTAATGAACCGTGACAGAGCATCCATCAGAGTAGCGTCAGAACCATCCTCACTAATTCTGGTGACAGTAAGGATTACCGGCGGCTGTTTGCCGTCATCTCTGAACTTCCAGTAGGGTGTGAGGGTATAATGACGGGCAACTGTCCCGCCGAGGATCGGGAAATGAGCAAGGAAGCGGGTCAGTGACGCGGTAAATAGTGACTCGTCAGGAGGGGCATCAAGCATGAACACAACCTGGGAAGCGTTCCCTGCCCCGGTAGTTTTCCGCATGATGATATCGATAACACCCATCACCCAGTCGAAACCGTTCAGGTAGTATTTATTTTTGAGCGAAAGATAATCGAATATCATCTTAAGAGTTAAAGCTTTGTGCTGATGTAAGTCGAGAGGGCGCGGACGGACTCGAAGTCTTTCCTGTTCAGCTGGGATGCGATGAGCTGCAGCTTGAGGTTCTTTTCGATGAACACCAGGATCTCGACAAAACCGAGAGAGTCTATTCCGAGTTCGTGAAAAGGTTTATCAGGAGCGATTTCAGCAGCGTCCTGATTCGTAATGGTCGAAATGAGCTGAATGAGTCTTCCTTCGATTTCCTGCTGTGTCATATCAGTTAAACCTTTCTGAATAATGAATTTACCACTGGATGTGGGTGCTGCAGATGCAAGAGCTGTGATCAGGTGATGTCCCGGAGCCTGCCAAGATAAACTGTTGCACATTCGCCGCGACAGTTGACATCGATACAGCGGATGGTCGAAATAGTTGAAGGCTCTGAAGCATTGACTATCTTGAGGCCAGGAAACGCTGAGTTCCCCGGGGAAGCATATGTCTGCTGTTTTTTGATTGTCAACGCTGCAGCAGCAATGTTCATCGCTCCGCCGGTCATGATGCTGCCAAAAAGCGGGGAGTACGCGGCAACTGAAATCTCTGGAGAGAGATGCTGGAGATAAAGCGACTCATCCTTCAGCATGCCGTCGGCAGACAGCACGTTCAGATTCACTTTTTCTGCAGAATTAGGATCATGGGCGGTGTAGACTCCGTCAATCGAACAGTATGACGAAGAAGTCAACTCATGCCCGAGCAGGAAGAATACCGAGCATTCGCCCGGAATATGCCCCCCCTGCCCAAAGCTGAACGGCTTTATTTCTCCTTCGAGAGCAGGATTGAGTTTGTTCTCCGAAACATACCCCAGAACATCGCCGTACTGGTCTACCGCCCCCAAAAGAAGGTAATCGCACCTCCCCTGCTCCAGCCAGCTCTTCCCGAGTTCCAACGCTGACTGAAAGGAAAACCGGAAACGGGCGACCGTAAGGGTCGGTCCCTTGATATCAAGAGACGTTGAGATATACGAGGCAGCGGCGTTATGAACCGAATTGGAGAACGAAGTAGGTGAAACATTCTTCTCGCCGTAATCTATGATCCCGTCAAGGAATTCGAAAGTCGTGACATGGGCTCCGAAAGCTGTCGAAAGAATGATACCTACCCTCTTGTCAGACAGGTCGGTGATTCCGCTGTCGGTCACAGCTGCGGCTGCTGCAACCACGGACATCTTGCTCAGCTTGTCAGCGCGCCGGATCTTTTTGAGCATACCCTTGTCGGGAACTGAATCAAAATCGACGGTAAAGGCTTTCCGTTTTCCGTCTGCACCATAAAGGGCATCCACGTCAGCAGGCTGAAGCGGGCCGTTTTCCAGAGCAGACTCAAGCGCATCTATACCAGATCCCTGAGAGAAGATGGTCCCGATGCCGAGAATATTCATCTTCCCTCCAGCCCGATGACTACAGCTGCGTTGTTACCGCCAAAGGCAAGTGAAGTCGAGAGGGCGTATCTTCCTGATATTTCGGTCCTCACTTTTACCGGAGAAATCGGAATATTATCATCCTGGAGGCAAAAACCGGCACTGGCAGGGATCCATCCCTCTTTCAGGCCCGCAGCAGTAAAGACACCCTCAATACCTCCGGCTGCGCCGAGAGTGTGTCCTGTATACCCTTTTGTAGAGAGGAAAGTCAGGTCGGAACCAAAGATTTCGGAAAGCACCTTTCCTTCAACCTGGTCGTTATCCTGAGTACCCGTGCCGTGGGCATTAACAAAGGAGATCTCATGCGGAGAGATACCGGCTTCTGAAAGTGCAGCATCGATAGAAGTTTTCAGCCCGATCCCTTCCGGACTTGGAGCGGTGAGGTGATAGGCGTCACTGGAAAGCCCATACCCAGCGAGAAAAAGAGAGGGGGTAACACCTCTTGACAGGGCTAAGGATCTCTTTTCGATAACCATAACTCCAGCGCCTTCACCAAGGTTCAGCCCTTTCCGGTCCCTGTCGAACGGTGCACAGAGCCCTGGGTTGAGAATTCCTAAAGAAGAGAAGCCAGCATAGGGAATCAGGCTCAGTTCGTCCGCGCCCCCTGCAATGGCAATGTCGCAAAGGTCGGATTTGAGCCAGGAAAGTGCAACACCAAGTGCATCCGTCCCCGAAGAGCAAGCGTTGACAATGGTAAGCGCAGGACCCTTTGTCCCGAGTCTGTGGGAAAGAAACTCCGCTGGATTGCCTTTCAGAAAAAGGTCAACAGGATCCAGAGAAGTAGTGCCGGTTTCGCGATATGCGCGGTAAAAACCCAGGTCATTCAACTGGCTTGCCACTGTCGTACCGATGCAGATACCGATACGCAGGCCTCTGGTTTCGTGAAGTCCTGAATCGAAAAGAGCTTCTTCTACTGCTTTCAGGAGAAGAGCCAGCGTACGGCTTCCTTCCATTTTGGTGCCGGAATCAAGAGGTCCTTTGTATTCGAAAACTGGATATGTAAGAGATGTCGAAAAAATCGAGACAGAACCGGAGTTCCTGACCCCAGCTCCGACGCTGACCAGAGAGGATTCGAGACTGTCTCCTGCAGCTGAAACAGACCCGAGGCCGGTTATAAGAAAATCACTTTTCACCATGAACCCTATCGCCCAGTTTCGGGACGCCGAGAAGATCAAGCCCTTTGTCAATTGTCACGATCGGCATGTCAGGATAATTCTTTTGAATATAACCGATCATATCAGACAGTTGTTCACGCTCGTTGTAGAGAACGTGATCTATTCTCGCGGTTGCCCCGCTCCGTTCACCCTTCACCATATCACCCTGCTGAGGAACCCCGGAGAAAGGGACCAGATAGATGGCATAACCGTACGCCGGGAACCAGTGAGTTGTCACATATCTGCCTACCGCTCCCGAGGGAGAAAGCATCACTTTCTCACCTTTGAGAAAAGTGCCGTCATAATCTGAAATTTTTACCTTTGCATCAATTTCGTGTTGGTAAAAGACCAGCCACTTTTTATCTTTGTATGCTGTGTCAACCAGGGCATTCATCCTTCGGATATCATGCTTCATTGAAAATGATTTTATGAAGAACGGTTCCAGATCAGACGAGTTGAAAGAATTAGTCCCCCCGCGTCCGGAGCGGTAGTATTTTGCGGCAACCGTTCTTACCGCCTCGTCGTTCTTGTTGTAGGGGTACACAAGATTATTGATGGAAAGTCCATTACGCTGCAGCTCAGATTTTGAACGGGAGAGTTCAACTTCAATTTCGGACAAAGAGAGAGATCTGAGATTGGGATGTGAAACAGTATGTCCCATGATTTCCCAACCTGCATCCTGTAGTGCGATCGCCTGGGCAGTCGTCATATGGTCTGCAGTGTTCAGAAAACCTGATGTAATTGCGGATGAAGCAACAACTCCATGGGAAGCGAAAATCTCTTTGCCGACAAGATAATCGGTATCATTATCGTCATCAAAAACAAACGACACCATAGGGATAGCGTTTAATCGGTCGTTTTTGCTCACAACATTTGCAGTTGCACATGCAGCAATAGGAGAAGAAACCAGAAGCAGGAAAGCAAATTTTAAAAAAGAAGAAAACATCGAATAAACAGGGAAATTACTTCCTGTTCTCATATACGAAATTGGCGATGGTATCTATTGAGTAGAAGATCTCTCTTCCCTGATCCATAGTCTTTACCTCAAGCCCGAAGTTTCTCTGAAGAAGAACGACAATTTCAACCGCATCAAGTGAATCAAGACCCAGACCATCGCCGAAAAGAATCTCATCATCCTTTATATCTTCAGGTTTTATATCTTCAAGAGAAAGATCCCTGACTATCATCTCCTTAAGTGATTTCCTGATCCCCTGAAGCTCCTGCTCCCTGTTACTCATCATACTCTCCTTGCCAAATTAACTTTAGGAAACTATCTCAACAATACACAACTCTTTGAATTTCATATAATGCACTAATTTGTAGCAATTTGGAAGCATCTTGTGCAAACAGAGCAATCGGTATTTCAGCCCGAAAAAATGAAAGAGGGTTAGCAAATTGCTAACCCTCTGTTATTATTGGTGGAGCTGATCAGGATCGAACTGACTACCTCTTGAATGCCATTCAAGCGCTCTCCCAGGTGAGCTACAGCCCCAAAATACTATATTTACAGCATGTTACGACTGAATGATCTCTCCGAACAACCATAAATTATGCGGAAATTGTGCGAATTTGCGATCGAATCAGTGTGCGGTGGCATCCGCTTCATCTCGGTATCGAGATCGTCTGAATTAGATACAACAAAACGGCGGCCCCCGTCAATAACTTTTTCAGGGACCGCCGCCGAATGGAACGCTTGTGTATTGGTAAGGCTAGATGACGGTCAGCTTGTCTACCTTGGCTGAGGCAATGACCATCTGCTCATCGCAGACGTGGACATAACGGATAATGTATCTGAGAGAGGTGAGCCCGAGGAATTTCTCGACCAACTGAAGGGGCTCAGTCCTTGCGACGAAAGAAGCGAAAGTGTGCCGCAAATCGTGGAAGCGTAAAGACTTAATGCCAGCAGCCTGGCATTCATGTGCGAAAATTTTCGAACACTTCTGATCGGTTTGCCGTTCCAGGTGACCAGAAAGCCGTCGTCTTCCGACTTCTCGCTGCTCCGAGCAGCCAGGTAGCGATACAGCGAGTTGTTGACGAAGGCTGATTCCGGGTGATATGTTTACGAATTCCTCTCAGCATCCTTAGCTGGCGAGCGAAAAAAAATGATTATCAGGAGGTGTCAGGTGAGGAAAATATCCATTTTGGTTGTCCTTGCAGTTGTCTTTTTGTCGTTCACATCGGTTTTTGCTGCAGATCCACCGAAAAAAATCCTTATAGGAATTTCCAAGATCGTCGCCCACCCTGCCCTGGATGCCGTCGAGAAAGGGATCCAGGATGAGTTGGCCGTCCTGAAGATCGACGTCCAGTACGACCTGCAGAACGCCAACGGCGACGCTAAAACAGCGGCTTCCATCGCCAACAAGTTCCAGTCGGAAAAAGTCACCCTGGCGGTCGGCATCGCCACCCCCACAGCCCAGTCGCTGGTCAACACCCTTAAGAGCACCCCGGTTGTCTTCTCCGCCGTGACAGACCCTGTCAAGGCCGGCCTGGTGAAGTCGCTGACCAAGGGGGACAAAATGGCTACCGGCGTCTCTGACATGACCCCGGTGAGGCAGCAGATCGAACTGCTCCTCAAGATCAAGAAGATCAAGCGGCTCGGCCATGTCTACACCAGTTCCGAGGAAAACGCCGTGGTCCTGGCAGGCGTCGTCAAGCAGGTCTGCAAGGATCTGGGAATCGAGTTCGTGGAGACCACCGTTTCCAAGTCTTCCGAGGTGAAGCAGGCGGTCCAGGCGATCATCAGGAGGGTGGATGCCCTCTACATCAGCACCGACAACACGGTCGTCTCCGCCATGAGCGCCGTTACGGATGTGGCCATGAAGGGCAAGGTTCCGGTCATGTCGGCCGACCCGAGCTCCGCCGAAACCTTCCCGGTACTTGCCGCCTGGGGTTTCGACTACTACAAGATGGGACGGGCCACCGGCAAGATGGTCGCCGAAATCCTCCAGGGAAAGAAGCCCGAGCAGCTCCCGACCCGGTTCATGACCAAGGCGTCTGATGTGGACCTCCTGGTCAACCTTGATGTAGCTAAGAAACTCGGACTGACCATCCCGAAGGATATCCTCAAGACCGCCAACAAGGTGGTGGAGAACGGAAAGCTCGCGAAGAAATAACCCTGACGGCCCGGCAGCCCCATCGGCTGCCGGGCCTCACCGAAATTCAAGGATAAATGGCATTGTCATGATTGAAGGAATTTTCGTAGAAGGACTGATTTACGGGATCATGGTGCTGGGGGTGTTCATCTCCTTCAGGGTCCTCGATTTCCCGGATCTGACGGTAGATGGCTCGTTCCCGCTGGGAGCCGCCCTGATGGCGCAGTGCATCCTGCTCGGAGTGAACCTCTGGCTGGCGCTCCTGATCGCCTTCGCCGGCGGGGTGATCGCCGGGTATATCACCTCGCTGATCCACAATCAGCTGAAGGTGCCGAACCTTCTGGCCGGCATCCTCACCATGACCATGCTTTACTCGGTCAATATCCGGGTACTGGGGAACCGCGCCAACGTCCCGCTTCTCAACC
>Ga0134124_10000400_pt1 | contig 37462 bp, 28 predicted proteins | sample KB304_FD_96880 | JGI IMG/M metagenome (GOLD analysis project Ga0134124, IMG submission 96880) | Terrestrial soil microbial communities without Nitrogen fertilizer from Kellogg Biological Station, Michigan, USA - KB3-0-4 | ecosystem: Environmental > Terrestrial > Soil > Unclassified ... | reverse complement strand
CGCTGAAGCTCGATGCGTTTGTGTATCCCACCTGGAGCAATCCGCCGGCGATCATTGGTGATGTGCGCCAGAACCTGGCCGGAGATAACAGTCAGGTCTATTCACCGACGACAGGTTTTCCGGCGATCACCGTTCCGATGGGTTTCACACGCGGCGGCACGCTACCCGCAGGCCTGACGATCTTTGGCCGTCCGTGGGACGAAGGCCACTTGTTCGCATTCGCCTATGCGTATGAACAAGCAACGCACCATCGCAATCCTCCGCCAACGACGCCGCCACTGAAGTAACTCCGGCTTTGCTCCAGACGAGCACATGTTTATAGCCCCGCGTGAAGGTTGCGGAGCGTGGCACTGCTTTTGGACCACTGCGCGCAAAGATCTGGACCTTTTTTCTCACTGCAGCATGAGCGGGGTGGTGGGGCGTTATAACACGGTCAGCTTCGCCTATCCGCGATCTTGATAACCCGGTTAATGCGCTGTAAGAGCCGAAAATAATGGTTCTGCCGCGGTCCCCAGATCCACGACACCTAACGGCTGCAGAAACGGCAGCGCGTAAGGGCCGTGAAACTTGCAAAGATCCCCGACGACGTATAGCGGCCGTCTAGACGAGTGCCCGAGCCGAACACAACGTAACCGCCATTTCTGGAAACTGCCGGCCTGCTTACACTGCTGCCTTGATCATTGGAGACGATACGTGTTTCACCGCTTCCAACGTTTTTCAAAATAATACCGCCGCCGAAATTGGCAGCGTTTGTGGAGAACGCGACCCAGCTCCCGTCGAACGAGATCGCGATCTTTTCGCCCTGTCCTACAGGGCTGTCGGCATTTCCTTGCTCGCCGTTGCGACCGACGCTGACTCTTTTTATTTCACCAGATGTCGTGTTTACCACGAAAACGTCCTGGTGCTTATTTGTATCTTCCGAAACCATATTGGCCGCGGTCGTCGCAAACGCAACAAAATTGCCATCACCCGAGATCGATGGCGCAATAACGCGGCTCGCGCTTTCAGTGCCCTGTTCGCGTTCAGCACCGCTAGCTGTAACGCTCAGTCGTTTGAGTTTGGGATTTTGCGCATCGTAAAGAAAGATATCCCAAAGATCGTTATTATCATTCGCTACCAGGGTCGATGCGAACGAGTAAAACGCGACCTTGGAACCATCGTCCGAGATCGAGGGATTTGATCCGCCAACTCCTTTCTTCGTTTTCGGATCAGCGCTTATGAGGACCGGGCCCTGTCCGCTGCCTACCCTCTTGAGATAAACGTTTACCGTGTTTATACCGGTCACGCCCGGTGCGAGATTGCTGGCTCCAGACGAAAATGCGACCAGACTTCCATCGCCCGAGATCACGGGTTCGTAACTCTCAGCGTTCGTCTCAATTTCGCCTGGCCCGGTGCTCACAGCGGTTACGACATTGGTCTTTGCGTTCCAAACAAAGATGTCACGTACGTTGTTTGTGTCGATCGGAACGAGATTCGTGGCGTATGATTCGAAAGCGACCGACTGTCCATCCGCCGAGATCGACGGTGCAAAACTGTCGCCGTTACCCTCCCCCCCGGTCATCCCGATACTGACCAGCCTCGTCTCACCGGAATTGCGGTCGCGCCACAGGATCTGCCGTTTCTTCCCCAGTGAACCACCGAGGCCGACCGCGGATGACACAAACGCCACATAGCGGCCCTCTTCAGTAAAATCACCTCCGACGACCGGGGCGGAGCTATCGTAGAACGTCCCGAATTTGGTGCTATCGGTACTGCGGCTCACAAGTTCGTAGGTATAGTCGCACCCTATCCGGATAAAACCGGGGCTGAGGCCGATCGTTCCCCGAGATCCTTTCTCGACATTGCAGGTCTGTCCGGCAGACGAGCTCTTGATCGCAAGGGTATATGCAGTCCCGTGGACATATGTCTTCGGAAATCTGAACACGTCACCGACGTTTCCGTTTGCCGAGGCTGTCAACGAAAGATCATCGCTGCCGTCTTTTTGCAAGACCACGGTCGTCCCGGGCGGAGCAAAGAATTTGCCATCGAGAAAGGCACGTCCCTCCGACTGAGCAGCCAACGTGTATGTAAACACGAGCAAACAAAGACCGACGACCGCCAGATTGAGTTTCGACATATTGTTTTCCTATTTGTTTTTCTTGATACTCGGTCGATGTGATCTCTACTTCATCACGATCTGGCCATTTTCAATGCGAAGATTTTCGGGATCGGTTTTTAGAATCATCTCTATCAACATCCCGGCGAGTTTTTTGGAGGTGGCCAGTGTGGCGGCGTCGTAGTTTTGTTATCAAAAGAAGTATTTGTTTCAAGGAGATTCTTCCTCGTTCTCAGAATCAGGATTACCTTAATAGTTTGATCCGATTAACATATTGGTCTCGACATCATGGGCATCAGATCCCGGGTGCCGGTTTGAGCGGATCAACGGGGAAGTTCGACGATCGGATTGTTTGCTGAGATCGGTTTGTAATACCAGGCGTTAGGAAACAGCTTGAAGGTGCTGAATGGGCCATCACGCTCTGTCGGCTGTTCGGCCTGCAGAACGAGATTCCATTCGTCGATGCCTGAAAAATAATGCCTGGTAAATTTGTAAGTTACCGCTTCCAGCTTTCGGGGCTGGGTGCTCAACAGCCGGCCCCATTTGTCGACGCCGTTCAGTTTGCTCCATGCCTGGATGACGCTTTTTCGAGGCTTGATCGCGATAGTATCGCCGTTGATCTGATATGTGCCGTCCTCAATGACAAGAATGATCTTGTCGTACGACATACGGAATGTCTTTGAAACGAAAGTGTATGTGCTGTCGGCGTTGAACGTGTACTGGTCCTTGCTGTAACCCGCTATTCCGGCAGCGACCGGGTCACCGTAGCTCATGTGCGCGCCCAGGTTCTGACCCCACGTGCCGACGATCGCCGTCGCACCCGATGCGTTCGCAGGTGCCGGCGCAGTGCTCGCGCCTTCCGGCTTTTTGAAACTAAACGACTCTAGAAACGCGGTGATGGTCGGTTCGTAGGCCATGGTGTTTGTAAGGACCAAAATATTTACCATCTTGCCGTAACCGCTGGCGGTGTAAAGCACAACGACGCCTTTCTGGTCTTCCTTTGTAAAAGGTGCATATCCGCCCTCTACTTTCCAATCCGCTTTATTGTCGGAGGGAAACATCTGCGGCGCAGCTGAAACAGTAACGGCCCCGGCGACGATGGTCTGCCAGGCAGCATTGAAATTTTCTTTCGGGCTCGTCAGGCCCGGAATCGATTTGTATACCGTTACCAGGCAATATGTGCCGGCTACCTTGTCCTCGGTCGAAAACAAGATCGCGTTTGGTCCGGCTTGTTTGGTCCAGCCCTTCGGAGATCGAAACGTCGAGATGTCGTAGGTTTCCTGGGCTTGAACGAACACGCTCAAGGAAAATGACAATAGACAGATAGCTGTAAAGAGAATGTGTTTCATAGGTTCTTATAGGTATAGATAAGAGCAGTTCCTACCTGATCAACTCGCCTTTCGCATTGACCAAGACATACTGGTACGTTCGTTGGGGTTCGCCATTCCTGTAGAAGCTGAAAGTGCCGTCCCGCTTATTTTCGTTCCCCTCGACCGGCGAAAGGAGCAATGCCCAATTGTCGTCATGCAACCAAAACTCGAACCTGTATCGCACCGTCAATAATGGGAGATTGCCCGACTGTATCGGAGGATCTTCTTTGTTGAGCCTGTGTTGGCTAAAGCTCGCCTTCCGTGGCGTGATCGTGATCGTGTTTCCGGTGACCTTGTATGTACCTTCTTCATTCTCCAGATAATATTTGGGAGCAGCTAACTGCATATTTACTACGAAGAATCTGTATGTGCCGTCGCTGTGGAAGTAATAGGTTTTTGAAAATGTGGCCGTAGACAAACCGGAATGGCCAAGCATCCCGCCGCGGATCCCACCCTGCTTCCAAAAATTCCCGGCAAGAGAAGGTTGAGAACCGTTCTGGTTATCGGGTGTTTGCGGTTGTATTTCGGGGGCAGGTTTCTTAAAGCTTATCGATTCCAAAAACGCGGTGATGGCTGCTTCGTAAGCCTGTGTGTTTGTGAGGACCAGCGCATTTACCATCTTGCCGTAACCACTTGCGGTGTAGAGCACCGCAACCCCTTTTTCGCCGTCCTTCTCAAATGGTGCGAATCCGCCGACCACTTGCCAGTCCTCTTTATTGTCCGAAGGAAACATCTGCGGCGCGGCTGTAGGATTTACCACCGTCTTAACGACTGTTTGCCAGGCGGCATCGAAGTTTTCTTTGGCATTGCCGATGCCCGGAAGTGATTTGAACAGCGTTATCACACAATAAGTTCCTTGTGTTTTGTCTTCAGTAGAAAACTGGGCGAAATTCTGGATCGCCTGCTTGTTCCAGCCCTTTGGAGATTGAAACGTAGCAATATCGAAATTTTCTGAGGTTTGGCCAAAAGCGCTGATCGAAAGGGCTAGTGCGCAAATACACAATAAAAGTGGTTTTTTCATAGACCTCCCAAAGTCATGAAAAGCTCCCAACAGGTGTCAACTGGCAATCAGTAAAGCGAATGCGAATGGTTAGGCTGCTAGTTTTTTTATACACGAACGCTATCGCGAATCGTTTCGTGGTCTAGTTGTCCGGGTTGATTAAAATTATCGAAGGATTGTGGAATCAGTCTCGAAGAATTTAGAAAGGCTTACAGCTAAAAGAAATCTGAAAGTCAGAAAGCGTTAAAGAAAGTCCGAACCAGATTTAAGATACCACAGTTATCTTGCTGACCGATGCAATATGCTGAGGAAGTAAAAATCTTGGTGCCGAAGGGGGGACTCGAACCCCCTTTTGTTTTACTCGGTTTTTCACTGGTTTCGCAAAAACCCCAATAAAATCGCACTTTTCACTTCTGCGTTCTCTGCACCGTCTGCATTATCCGCATTCTGCTGTGCCTTAGTTGTGACAGGCACTTTTCTCTCTCTCTCTCGCAGAAAACAAATCCAGGACTCATTGAGAATTTAAGATTCAAGCTACATCCCAAACGCACGATTCAAAATCAGTTCAGCCATCAGCTCAGACTCTGCGCCGCAATCCGGAACTCACTCCGCTTAACGCGCGAAGGTCACAATAGAAGACACCACTACGGACGACCCCCCTTCGCCCTCACCATCACGATCCCGATAGCCGTTGTGATCAGTTTCATCTTTCTCCGCGCTACCGGCGTCACCCTAAACATCATGTCTCTTGGTGGTAGGGTTGGGAATCATGATCGATGCCGCGATCGTCGATACCGAGAATAAACGTCGGCGCTGCAGTAGCACGTGGTTCGGCGGGAGATTAAGGAGACATAAGAATGGCTGACGTGACTCTACAATCTCGAAACCGCGCCGACCTGGTTAGGCGAGGCCGCTATCTCGAGTATTTCACAATTGGCTACAACAGCCTTGAGGGATTAATAGCAGTTGCGGCTGGTCTCCTTGCCGGGAGTATTGCACTTGTTGGATTTGGTTTCGATAGCTTGATTGAAGTGACATCCTGAGCGGTGCTCCTGTGGCGACTGCACGCGGATTTAGATGAAGAGCGCCGAGAACGAGTTGAAACGATCAGCCTTAGAATCGTTGGCGCCTGTTTCGTTCTGCTCGCGATCTATGTGAGCTTCGATTCTGTGAAATCACTCATAAGGCGCGAAGCCCCACAAGAAAGCATCGTGGGCATCGTTCTAGCCGCCGTCTCGCTCATAGTTATGCCGTTGTTAGTGAGGGCGAAACGAAGAGTCGCGCGCGGGATTAACAGCGCGGCTTTGATGGCTGACTCGAAACAAACAGAGCTTTGTACCTATTTGTCAGCTATTCTTCTCGGCGGACTCTTCGTGAACGCCTTGCTCGGTTGGTGGTGGGCTGATCCCGTTGCCGCACTTGTGATGGTCCCTATCATAGTCAAAGAAGGTATTGAGGGGTTGCGCGGCAAAACTTGTTGTGATGACGGATGCCACTGAAGTACTTTCTTCCTCTTTATCTTTTCGCTTACTTCTGCGCCGCCTTCTTCTGGCGTTCGTTCGTGGTTTGGAAGAGGACCGGTGTTAATCCGATCGTTTTCAAGGGATCGGACGACGCGCATGATTTCATTGGAAGAATTTTTACGCTCCTGTTTGCCCTCATCGTAGGAGTGGTCCTTGTATATTCGTTCTGGTCCAGCCTGTATATTTACTTGATGCCTATCGAATGGCTCGAATACTCCTGGTTGAGATTGACGGGCATTGTGTTGTTGCTCTCATCGCTCGTCTGGACAGTGATTGCTCAAGCGCAGATGGGCGAATCCTGGCGTATAGGTATCGATCAATCGCATCGCACAAACTTAGTGCAGAGCGGGGTCTTCAGCCTTTCCCGAAATCCGATCTTCCTTGGGATGATGCTTACGCTGTTCGGGCTCTTTCTTGTGATCCCAAATGCTTTGACGCTGCTTACCCTTGGGCTCGGTGTCCTGCTGATTCAGATTCAAGTGCGGCTCGAAGAGGAATTCCTTGCCAGAACACATGGTGAAGAATACATCCTGTACAGAAGACGAGTGCGCAGGTGGATTTAGGATTAATAAGACAGACGGTCCAAAAGTGATTGCTCGCGCTCTGAGGTTTCGAGTAAGCATCTAGTCAGTACCCAAGTCAATCTGAGTGCCAATTGCGCGACTTCCAACTTTCTCTTGCAGTTCCGGGGTAAACGAGGTCGGACCAAGAACCAAAGGTCGGAATATCCAGTTCCGGGCCTTCAGTGACTTCACCCCGAAAACTGCTGCGCGAGAGGGACGCGTTAGACCAACGAGTGCCGCGAAGCGCGACTCGCCACGTTAAGGGTTTTTCTTAGGAGCGGCTTATGAAGCAACAGTAGAATTGCGGATACGAGTTATGCCAATCGCCGCATATTTTGACGCTGGTGGCCACCAAGAGGACCAAAAATACTTGGTCGTTGCCGGTTTCGCTGCGCCGGTTACTTCGTGGATTGACTTCGAGAGCAGTTGGCGCAATCGACTGTCCACTGACAGACTTGAATACTTCCACGCTGTTGAATTTGCGCACAGTCGGGGTCAATTCGCTCAAAACTGGAAGGATGACGAGAAACGCCGTAGAAGCCTGCTTTCAGATTTGATGGACATTATCAAGCAAAATGTGTCGCGCAAATTTAGCAACGTAGTTGTTAATGAGTCCCTAAACGAAATGCCTGACGACACGAAAGCGCACTTCCACATCAATGCGTACTCGCTGTCCGGACGAACTTGCGTCGCCCGCTTAAGGGAATGGATGCGCAGAGAGCGGTGGGAAGATGAACCAGAGTTAATCTTTGAAGCAGGTGATATCGGAGCTGGTCTACTAAGAAAAACCCTAATTAGAGACGGCTTTCCCGAACCGGCTTTCCGAGCTAAAACGGATCAACTTATATCAGACGGATCCATCTTGCGCGCCCCTCCAGCACTGCAAGCAGCAGATTGGTTAGCATATGAAGTTTTTTTAGCAACCAAGGCGAATGAAGTTAGACGTTGGGCGATGGAGCAGTTCCTCACAACACCTGGGAATATTGGAGTATACGAGGCGCGCGACGTGGAAAGACTAAAGCAGGTCCTAGAAACCCCGGCGGCCGAACTATTGCCAGGTACGCTTTGGGATGCCCGGAGACTAACTTGAACATAATCAAATTCAGTTACAGCGCGATTGTCCCAAAAATCATGAAAAATGCGAGCAGGTTCAATTTGATGGGTTCGGCCCCGTTGGTTCTTTTCCTGGAGAAGCTGCAAACTTTCCTCATCATTTATTCGAGGCGTGGCCTTTACTCTAATTCAAGACCGTCCGAGAACTAGGCGAATTACCTCAATGATGTTAGAGGCAAGTAAGCTGGCGGAGGTACCATTTATTAGGTCCTCAAGAAGAGATCGCGATACTGGAGCCGCGGACACAATTCCCTCGAGCTGAGCGCGAATTTCTTCCAATGATCGAGTCTGATTCGTTAGAATTTCAGTTATCTGAGTTAAGTGAGGCGCGATAGAAAGGGCTTCGACTAGCTTATCGCATGCGGAGGACGAGAAAGCTAGCAGGTTAACAGGATGACAGACCAACTCGGACGCACAGAGCCTGAAACGGGGCAACAGCAGGAACTGACTGACCTCCTGCATGGCAGAAGGTATGCAAAGTTCGCGCGCTTCATGTTCGCGGTGCTCGGCAGTATCCACGTAATCAATAGGGTTTGACAGAGTGTACTTGTTGACAATCTTTTCACCGTAGCTTACTTCGGTTAAAGACGACCGCGTTGCCAGCGGAAGTCCGGCATCATGTCCACTGGACGTGAGACGAAGAAGGAGCGCACAGTACCAGAGCGTCGAATAGAGACGAAAGCTACCTTATGACCGCACCGAAGGATACCCCGACGATCGAGCACAAGTTCGTGCTCGTCTTTGATTTCTGTTCATCCACCTCCATTTTGGAGGATCTCATTCGTTCCGAAAACCAACAGTATTGGCAAGCGCTTCTTATGGAAGTGAAGAACTTTCTCAAACGGGAAGAAGATCGCGGAAAGGTTCAGATTTATAAATTCATCGGTGATGGGTGGATCCTGTTATTTGATGCCAACTTCCCTCCACGCGAGTTGATCTTGTTTATGAGAAATCTATGCGAGAAATACAATGAACTGTTCAACTCGATGGTCAGGCCGAATCTAGCATCGCACATTCATACTCTGGGAATCACATTTGGTTTGGATCGGGGAAGTCTGAGTAGGTTCGATATGGATGGGCAGGTTGAATATATCGGAAGATTCATCAACGTCGCTGCGCGTCTGCAAGCAGCGATAAAGAGCGAGGACGATTATCCAGGCGGCAAGGTATTAATGCCAAAACATCTCTACGCTTCCATACAGCAGGACCTATCACAAGAATTTGAAACACGACGGGTTGTTGTTAAGTTAAGTAACGTGGCAGGAGCTGAGCGATATCGAGGCGTCTTATTAACTTTAACTGATATATCCAATGCAAGATCCGCACCCGAATTACGTTGGGAAGATCCACCTAACATTCTAGACAAAACAAATATGTTGGTGAGAACAGTCGCGGTGGTTGATAGCACATTTGAAGTTGAGTTCCACATCGATGATGACTATGGTCAGGACCGCAATTGGTTCGGTGTTCGGCTGCGCGGTCGCGGTGCTGCATCAGATATCTTCGACGGTTGTCTGGTGTATCTGAGAAGCAACGGCAATTTGGATGTGCGGAGTACTAACCAACAGCGCATTGTTGAGGCGGAAATACCGCAAGCTATCGGAAAAAGTGATTTCGTTAAAATGAGAATCTCACTTATTGACGATTATATTTCAGTGTGGATAAACGAGGTTCAAGTAATTCCCCCGACAAGTGTGCCAGTCATTCGGTCGGGAAACGTTTATCTACATGCGTGGGGATGTAAAGTGACAATTAGATCCGCTCGGTTATTTGAGGAAATGGTATGACGCACGCTAATGCGAATGGTCTAACGATTAGAATTTAGCCAGACGTTCGAAATGGCCTTATAAACGCCCGAGGCGTACGAATGACAAAAGCCGATTCTCCTACCCCATTTCGCCGGCCATACGACGTCTCTTTCTAATCCTACGCCGTTAACATTGCTTCTCGGTTAGTACGACTCGACAAGTCATCGTCCCCACGATTCCACACGTTTCTTCATCACTTCGCTGCCGACACGCGTTTTGATCTTCAACCATTCTTTAGTCCGCCCCCCAGTGTAGCGGCTGTCCGCCTTCTTTCCGACAATTCCTTCGAGCCCCAGTTTCTCCACCGTGATAAATAGCTCCTGGCCTTCTTGCACGATATGGTCCGTATATCTAATGTAAGGCGATTTCTTCAGAATGCGTTTAAGCAATCCCTTGCGAGAGATTAGTGGCTCATTTCTGAGATCGTTACCATTCACCATCAAACAATCAAAGACAAAGTAAACGATAACGCATCGTTTTCTATTTTGCAGGTTCTCGAAGCACGGAACATCTTTCTCATCTAACCCGACGATTTCACCGTCGAGAATGGCCGAGTGTGCTTTGATCGATTTATTAATTGTTGCTAGTTCGGGAAACCGTTTCGTGAGTTCCTTCTTATTGCGAGACATAAACCGAACCGAGTCATGGTCCATCAAGCATAACGCTCTATAACCATCCCATTTCGGCTCAAAGATCCAAGCGGGATCAGAGAATGGGAACTTTCTCGCAGTTGGAAGCATCAATTCAAATTGCACCGAACAAGTATACATGGTCTTTGTTGTCCTTACTTCGATTGAAGGTCAACAATTATGTGCAACAGATCTTGCAGACTCGAAGATCATCCAAATTTTTAATTGGACCAATCGAACAATTCGCCAACTTCAAACAATTTTTTATTCTGACAATTCGCACATCACTAACTATGTAGGCCATTTAGTCACTCTTGCTTGTTTTCTTGCGATCCACTTGGCCCATAAAAGCAATTTTTCCCCTCCGAAAACCTGTTACAATTTCATTGCGTCGCTCGCTCGCGCTAACCCTGGCGCTATAAAAAACGTCTCCCCAACGGCTACGCCCGGCGTTTAAGGTGTAGTCAATTCATTGATTGGGAGCGACAACTTGATCAGAACAACACAGTAACCAAGCATCACGGTTAGAGCGATGAAACAAAGCCCCTCCCACATCATTCTTGCGGTAAACGACCGTCTGGACCAACTAGAAATTCTGGCCTCTGTAATTGCGCAAGCCGAATACAGGGTCCTAAAAGCGACAACTCCTAATGTCGCCGTCCAACTAGGGACTCAGCATCAGCCTGATCTAATCATTATCAACGTCTCCAAAGAAAAAACCGCCTTCGGCCTCCATCGTCGCATTAGGTCTACACAAGAATTAGCTAACACTCCCATACTCGTAATCGGCACCAACGCACATCAAATCGACTTTGTCGCAGATTCAACGAGAGACGATTTTCTCGAACCTTCTTATCAACCGATCACACTTGTAGCCAAGGTCACCCGACTCGTAGAACGAAAGAGAACTCAGGATGAGCTCCGAAGCTCACAACAGCGGTACTTTGATCTCTTCCACAATGCTAATGATGTTGTCTACACGCACGATCTGGGAGGCCGCTACACTTCCCTTAATGCAATCGGACAACAAATAACCGGCTACAAACCCGAGGAGATCACTAACGTCGACTTTACGAGCCTTGCAAGTACTGACGATGTAGAACTCGCGCACCGCATGCTTCGAAAGAAGCTTGATGGAAAAGCCACAAATACTGTTTATGAGTTGTCCATCAAAGCGAAAGATGGGACCATGATCCCATTCGAGGTGAATTCGCAGCTAATTTTTCAGAATGGCAAACCCGTAGGTGTTCAGGGCATCGCTCGCGACATTCGTGCGCGCAAAGAAGCGGAGGCTGAATACAAGATCCTGGTCGAGCGGATCGCTCAACTCGCACAGGTTCTTGCTTCAGCTCGCAACCTGGACCAAATCTTTAACGCCTTGCTTGAATTTACGAAGATCTCCCTCCCTTGCAACGCGCTGGGCATCGCATTTTATGACCATGAACAAATCGAACTGACACCACACTTTCTCTGGCGAGAAGGAGAACACGTTAATCTTAGAAATGCCGAACCGTTTTCGGTGGCAAATAATTCTGATCTTCGACGAGCAATACTTAAACCTGAAACCATCACTTCCACTTCCTCACCTGAGCAATCCATTCTCCGACTCCTCCATAGTACAAAACGACTTGAAGTTTCCTCGATGATTGTCCCAATGACAATCATGGGCCGCACAATAGGCATCCTCGAGATTCAGTCAGTCGATAATGGCGCCTATCAGACTGAACACATAGCCGCGGTCCAAATGGCGGCAAACCTCGCTGCCAACACAATCGAAAACGTACGACTACTCAATCGCGAACGTGAGCAGGACACTCAGCTTCGGCAAGCACAAAAAATGGAGGCTATTGGACAATTAGCCGGTGGCGTAGCGCACGACTTTAATAACCTACTAACAGGAATCTATTGCGGTTGCGATGAGCTACTACGCCGCCTCGATAGTTCAAGTCCGTTATGTAAATTCGTAGACGACATTCTGCAGGCCGGTAGGCGTGCCGCAGACCTTACGGAACAGCTCCTTGCGTACGGGCGCAAACAGGCTCTACAGCCGGTCAATCTGAACCTCAATACCGTAATAACTCAGAGCAACGAGTTTCTTTCTCGGTTGATCGGTGAAGATATTTCAATCCACTGTAATCTGGCAGATGATCTGCCGCTTATAACCGCAGACAAGAATCAACTGCAACAGGTAATCATCAATCTCGCCGTGAACGCACGAGACGCGATGCCAGACGGCGGTACCATTACTATTGAAACATCGATCGTTTATCCTGGCCGTAAGCACGCAAAGAAACAAAAGAACAATCCTCACGTTCAACTTTCAATTAAGGATACCGGGGTAGGGATGAGCTCTGATATACAGAAACATATCTTCGAGCCATTTTTCACTACAAAGGCCGAAGGCAAAGGGACGGGTTTGGGTTTATTTACAACCTACGGGTACGTGAAAGCATCCGGAGGCTCGATTTTCGTATCTAGTAAGGAGGGCAACGGAACCACTTTCCAAATCCAATTTCCTGTCTCAACAAGTCCATCTTCAGAGTTCTCTTTCGAGACCGCGCCCGAACCGATTGAGCAAGTACGCGGTACACAAACTATTCTGGTTGCAGAAGACCATGAATCCGTTCGCCAAGGAGTGAAGAACTCACTCACTCATGCCGGATACACCGTGCTCGAAGCAATTAATGGCGCACAGGCTCTTGAATTATTGACCCAACACAATGATCGCGTCGACTTACTAATTACAGACGTAAAGATGCCTCAGATGAACGGCCATGATCTGGCACTTCGCATTTCAGGCTCTGTTCGCGTCCTGTACATTAGCGGTTATTCTACGGACGTCATAACCGATCCCGCTTCTCTTATTGACGGAGTTAACTTTCTTAAAAAGCCTTTTAATAGTGATCAGCTCCTACACATGGTTCGCAAAATCCTGAGCCCAAACACTGTAGCTCATTCCTTCACTTAGAATCATTCTCCTACCATCAATGATAATTGACCCAACCATAATCAACGTTACACTCCAAGCACAGTGTCGCCCTTCGGCCCAGACGCTGCTAAACAGCGCGAAGCGTGAGAGTCACCACATGACAAGATCAGCCGCCTTAAACTCCCAAAAGGCGAAGGTTGAATTGTTTCTGCGTCGTGGTCGGATCTCATCCCTCGTAACAACACAAATCGACGTGCCTTACTGCCCTGAGATTAGGTCGGTGCAGCTTCATGCCAACGAGACCACGATACACATCCATCGACGATCACACGACCACAACTATCTATCTACAGTTCATTGGTATTCTGACAATGAGGATAACTCACGATCTTAGCAACTCCCTCACCTCCATTGTTTGCAATGCCGACCTCGTCAGAGAACAACTAAGCGACTTTTTGGACTCACCAACAGCAGAACTGTGCGCTTCACTTCGCGAGACTGGCCTTCCTGTGCTCAGTGACGTTCTTCGTAAATCGCGGGAGATGACACAATTCATCGACACTCTTCGGGCATACGCAAATCAACAGCCCCTCAACACAGATGAATTAGATCTCAACAATGCCATCAATGAAACTCTTCCGATGGCCAGGAGTCTGCTTGGACCGAAAATTCAGGTTGACTTTCATCCGTCCGACGAACATCCCTTCATCAACGTTGACCGTTTCAAGATCGACCAACTGCTCCTAAGCATCTTGCTTACTTGCAAGAGCGCCATGCCAACCGGAGGCTCTATCATCATCGAAACTGCATCTGCCATTCTCGATCCAGAATTCGCGCTCACACATCGCGGCGCTCGTTCAGGAACCTATACGGTCTTAAGCATAAAGGATTCGAGTCCCGGATTGGATTCAGAAGAATTAACGCGTATGTTTGATGTTCCGGCGAGTGAGATCTTTGACTCAGCGACGCTACCCCTGCAAATCGTTTACTCAATCATAAAAAGTCTGGACGGCTACATCAGCGTAGACAGCTCTCCCGGTTACGGCACCAAGTTTGACCTCTTCTTACCCTTCAATTTCAACGACACCTTAAGGATTGCTGATGTGTAGTGAACCGGATCGGACACCGCTCAACGAATCAAGCGATTCCTCCAGTGCCGCTCATGATTCGCTGATTCTTGTCGCAGACGATGATTCAGATATCCAGCAAGCAATTGCGAGGTCTGTTTCAAGGGCCGGCTATCAAACTACCTTCGCTGCTGACGGAAAGACAGCCTTGGACCTATTTACGCGACTCACAGCCGAAGACAAGCAGCCATCCTTGATAATTGCTGATGTAGGTTTGCCCGAGATAGATGGCCGCACCTTATCGCTAACACTTCAAAAACAATTTTCCTCAGTCCGTATTCTTCTCACAAGCGGATCCAAAATCGAAACCAACTCTGCCGGCAAAACAGCAGACGGCTTCCAGTTCCTACCAAAACCATTTGAACCCGATGAACTCATATCCATGATTGAACGCTTGCTGAATCGGCAGGACTAGCGGAACTCAACCTACAAGCCACACTTCTCTCGTCTTTGGTAAGATTTCATCTAGAAACGTAGCAGAAGATTGGCATGCGATATTTGGATGCGGCGGTCGGACCGTGGCCTTATCTGACAGGCAGATCTAATCATTCGCTTTCCAAACGTCAGCATACTTTTTATCCCATCCCTGTTTTTTTGATAACCGTGTGAGAGTGACTCGGTTTATTCTCAAAATACCTGAAGCTTGGGTTTTATTTCCTCCGCACCAATTAAGCACCTCCAAAATATATTCGTTGCTAACGACCTCAAGCGAACGTATTGGAGCTGAGGTTCCAATCGTAGGGATCTCATTTGCGCTCAAATCTCCCTGGTTGAGGCGCAGCTCTCGCGGCAGATCACTGATCAAGACGATTCCGTTACAACGCTGCACAGCGGCATCAACGACCGACTGAAGCTCTCGTACATTCCCCGGCCAGTTGTACTGCTGCAACGCCGTCATCGCTCCAAGAGAAAACGCCACTTCTTTTTTTGTCTCCCTTACAGTCAGCTTCGCGAAATAATGTGCTAACGGTTCGATGTCCTCACGCCGATCTTTCAATGCAGGCACAAAGACTTCCGATCCCTTCAAACGGAAATACAGATCCTCTCTGAATGCGCCACTTGCAACCGCTTCCACAACGTTTCGGTTACTCGATGCAATCACGCGCACGTTCAATACTATTTCCTGGTTCGAGCCCACTCTCGTAATCCGCTGCTCCTGCAAGACCCGCAACAATTTCACCTGAAACGCCTCTTTCGTCTCAGTGACTTCATCAAGAAATACCGTCCCGCCGTTTGCCTCTTCAAACACTCCCCTATGATCAAGTACAGCTCCGGTAAACGCGCCTTTCACATGACCGAAGAGCATACTCTCTATTAACTGTTCCGGTATTGCACCACAGTTGATGCCGACGAAACGTCGATCTGCTCGCGAACTCATCTCATGTATTTTGCGAGCAATTACTTCTTTACCACTCCCCGAAGCTCCCGTTACCAGAACACAACGTGTCATTTTCGCAATCTGCAAGATGTCCTTCGTAAGCCGGATCATCGCTGGACTACGTGCGATCAGAGCAACTCCGCTCTCGTCCTCACCCAATGAACCGTCGATTATTGGACCAGCAAGTTCCCCACTACTAAATGAATCCGATAGTCTCGGGTACTTCTTCTCTATGACTCCACGTATTTCACTGGGATAACAGGGTTTTGGGAGGTAATCAAAAGCTCCAGCTTCTATTGCCTTTCGGGCATTCGTACCTGTGCCATTCGCTGTGATTATGCAGACAGCGAGACCAGGGCACATGTCCAATATCTCTCGCATAAAATCAACCCCGTCCCCATCCGGTAAGCAGCGATCCAAAAAGACAAACGAAAACCGTTCCCCAGAATCAAACCGATCTCGCGCCTCACCCAGACTTTCGGATTCCACCACCTTAATTTTGAATTTTCGCAAAGACCTAACTATAGCTGTGCGCAGGTCTCCATCATCGTCAACTATGAGCACTGGCAGATCCTCAGGGTATTCGGCAATCAAGCTCTCCACCGAACTAATTGCACTCATAGCAGCCATAGTCATAGATATTTCTCCCAAAGCCTCCAATCAATTACTTAACTCACCGATACTATCCACTCGCAGCAGCCGGTAGCGTTCCGCGACTCTTCGCACATAGTTGATCGTCTCAGCGTAAGGAGGAATTCCATTAGTCCGCACTCCGCGCCTATTGATCACTTTGCCCTCAACAATCACGGTCTTTCCGTAGAGATACGCTTCAACCGACAACTCGCCTGCGTTATAGGCCGCAAGCGCCAAGGAAACATTCCCGTCAAACTTATCCAGTAACTCCACTAAATATCTAACACCGCCGCGAACAGATTCCTTCGCATCATGCGGATTACGAACGCCGAACCGCGCAGCCGTCTGCGGCATGAGCTGCAAAGGCCCACGTGCATTTTTCGGCGACACCGCATTCAGCTTGAACCCTGATTCTTGCCACACAAGCGCTAAAACAAGGTTCGGGTCAATTTTATATTTTGCCGACTCTTCATATATGGCCTGCTGCAACGATATTTGTTCCTTGTTTGCGTTACTACGCACCATTGGTAACAACCGACCTCGCCTTTCGCGTCTGTCTGAGTCACCTCTTGGACCGCACTCCTCGTCGCAGATTTGTTTCAAACTCACGTCAGCATCGCTGATACGTACTCTTTGAGCCGCTGCTACACCGGAGCCTAAACACAGCACACCCACAAGAACGAATAGTCTGCACAGGCAAGAATTCAAATTGTTGGTTAATGACATGAACAAGACTCCCATTAGAGACTCAAGCCAGTTCATGCATTTGCAAATTAAAGTCCAAAATAGAATCCTCGAAAATTCTCCATTACAGCTTCGCTACGAAGTGACAACTGATCATTTTGACCACACCCCCCTTTCCCTCTCGTTGTTGCTTTCTGCATCAGTGCTTATCCAAACCCTATGAAATTGGACCATCAGCTTAACAAAAAAATGCGGCACAAAATCTGCACTGCAACATCCGCGTGGTCCGTTTTCCAAAAGTAAACGGACTATATCACGAGGTTTGAATGAGGAAATGAAAACGTTCGTGGCCTACGCGTGAACCTCCAACAAGCAAGGTCCCTTGCAATCGTGCGGCTCTGCGACCTTTCCATTTCCATTTCCATTACTGCTATCGCCCGACATGAGACGGTCACCGACCACTACAACTATCATTGCCCGCCATTACAGCGCGGGCTTCTCGCTCGTCGAGCTTGTAATCGTTTGTGCAATCGTCGCTATTCTTGCAGCGATTGCACTCGCATCCTTCGCCAATCGCGACCAAGCTGCGCGCTTTCAAGCTGAGGTTGCATCCCGTATTCGTGAACGCCGCGCATCCGCTATCAGGATTAACGCTCTAACCGAAGCAACGTTTCTTGAAAACTTCCGACAGCCTCCAATCGGCATTGACTTTGGCAATATTCAAACCACCGCCGCGCTCGTCGTTGAGGGTGAAGGCCGAACAACTTTCCAACCGCCGGCCACTGCGGGCGCTCAGGGAACATGGAATTTCGTCTACCACGGCCGTCAGCTTCAAATACCCACTGGATGGCGCATTGCCAACTCCGCTGCGGAACTCTCCCCCTTGCCGTTGATACCGTTAGGTGTTCCGACTACATCATTCAGCTTTACCTCCGATGGACGACTGGACGCCGCTTCACTTCCATCCGCAACTTCAAACACAACCCCCAATGCAGAGAGTCCTTTTCCAACAATTTATCTAACAAATGGAAATGCTGGACGCGCCGTTGCCGTCCACCCATCCGGCCTCGTCGAGCTTTGGCAATATGACGAAACCGAACGACGCTGGTTCGGCTTCTCAAAAAGGATCGTTACCGACATAGCCAGTCCAAGCCCGCTCTCAACAAATCTGAGTGTCCAAACAATTACAGGTCCATGAAACAAACGAAACACAACGCTGGATTCAGTCTGCTCGAGTTACTCATTTCGATGGCCGTGACCGTAGTTGCCGTACTCGCAGCTCTCGGGCTAATTACAAAGTTCGCCCGCAGTGCCGCCGCATTCACTGAAGTTAGCGCGATGGAGGAATCATGCGGTACCGCTCAAGCCCTCATGCGAGCAGATTTAAATAACGCTGGACACAACCTAACACGCCCCTCACCACCCCTGGCCGGAACCATCTTTGCAATACCAACTTCATCAGACCACTACACATGGTCCAACGGCACTATCACAAAGACCGCCCCGACCGGATGGGACCAAGGTGCTTCAATCACTCATGCCCTGGCCAGCGGATTGGGCTCCTTTTCTTTTACTCCTCCATCGACGGGCGCGACTGCGTACATCGCATCGCCGAACGGAGACTCGTTCGCCGTCATTATCGGTTTTGGTGCGCCTGACGTCGGTGTCTGGATGGGCGTCTACGCAAATGGAGTTGAGGTTGCAGGTACGTCAGGCCACTCTCAAAGTGAGACGATATCTCCCCATTTATCGGGCGACTCGTACGCCTTCAAGATTGAAAACGGCCTATCCAATCGCATCGCACGACTCTATCGACTCAGAAATAATATTCCGGCACTATTGTGGACCAACACAGTTCCCGTTAGCTCTTACCCAATATCCTTTGGCCTAAACATCTACGAGGAACAGAAGTCATTCACAGGCGTAACCATCGCTGGCGCTCCGTTAATCGCTCTTTCAGGAAATTCAACTGAAGCTGCTCCGCTACCATTTGATCTAGGTACGCAACTAACCGGGCCAATCACGATAACGGGGGGAGGCTCAGGTATTACTGTGCTCTCGGGGGATAGCACTACCGACGCCGTAATCACACTCACTGATCTTGACAGTACATCTTCCGAACTAACGGTCAGACCTCCACAACGAGGGCGCTTCAGTATCGGCGATTATGTGTTGATCATAGATTGGGGAAGTATCAATCCTGCTGCGCCTGGCGGCGCCACATCCAGCCTCTGTCGCATCTTATCTGCAACTAGCAACGGCAACGAGATCACACTGTCAATTGACCGAGTTCGCCAAAGCAATCCAGCTTGGGCCAGACTGTATTCCACGGACACCGACCACGCGCACAAGTACGCAACCGGCTCAACCGTCACCAAATTAGCACCACCAGTCTCTTACACCGGCAGTAGCGATTCTCGCCTGGTCCGCATGGAAGCTGATCGGCCCTCAACGCTTGCCTTCAATGTTCGCCAAGCCAGTTTCGCTCACTATAGCGACTTCAACTCCACCGGCGACGTTTTCAAAGTCGACATAACAGTTTCGTCCGAGGGCATTGAAACCGATAACACCACTTCAACTGAATCACGCGGAACGATTCAATTTGAATCGAGACCCCGCGCTCTGAACCTAGCCTCTAATCAACTCAACTGAATCAGGAGCCACGATGTTCAAACGCCATCACCCAATACAACCCTCGTCCCCCTGCGGTCTAGCCTTCGATGATCGCAACGGACAAATAATCGTTGCCGAATTCTCAGCTTCGGGCGGCGTTCACATTCAAAAAGCCGTAATTGGCGAACGTCGAGGCATCAACATCCTTAGTAACGATCTTAGAACCACTCTCAGCAGAGGAAATGCACACAGCGACGCCCCGCCCTTCGCTCTCAGTCCTGACGCTCCAGAAGAAACGATTCTTCGTGCAATCCTGGAAAAAACTAACGGTGATAGATCTCGTCTGGTTCAAAGCTTCACCCGCACACCTGACGGTCGAATTATCGTGAGTCAGGTTGACGCATCCGCCGTCGATGAAACCGTCCATCGCACTGAAGAGTGCATGGAAGAACAGCAACCCACCCATATCAGTTTTGAGGAAAAAACTATTCGCGTGGAAACCAGAACACGCGCAATCACCCGGCTCTGGCGCACCAGCCAGGTCGATGCACCTCCAGCAACCACAGCCATTCTCGTGCTAACCGAAAATGACTACACGATCGGTCTATGGTCCGAGCAATCAGGCCTCGTCTATGAGACAGAAGAGGATTTTGAACCTGGAGCAAGCAGGGAGATTAGGTGTTTTCATACTCGCGACACCCTCGCAAAATTCATAAGCTCGGCCAGCCTGGCGAAACTCCGACTTCCGAACGTCACCACTGTTGTCCTTTCTGCTGCGGACCGCTATGGCGATTCGATGCTGTCGCTTCTGAATGACTCCGTTGAATTCAATTCCGTTAGTGTTCAACCCCTGTATCTAGACAACAACTCAGCTCCACTCGATCAGCCAACTGCACTTGCTATCGGCGCATTACTCGATCATGCAGCCGTGCCGTCGTGCAACTTGGCGGTTGGACCTGAAACCCGACTCAATCAGATTGAAACCGACCGTCAACTTGCGACAGTTTCCCATACTGCGGCACGCTTCCGCGTTGCGCTTGTTACCATTCTTCTGCCATTCATAGCTGCCCTCGCTCTTTCGATAACACTCTTCGTAGCCAATTCTATAGACGCATCGCGGCTTCAGGCCCACATAGACGAAGAGACTGCAACTGCCCAAAAGCTTGCGCAGGAGAATACCGACTACGAATCATCAAAAGCTAACTTTGGCACCTTCCGATCACTCCTGGATTATTTAATCACCCTGAGGAACAGACAACCCGCAACTCACAAACTGTTCACCGATCTCAACCAGCGTTGGCCGGAAGAACCAACCTGGTACATTCGTGAAATCACGGTCAAAGGTGCGAACGTTGAGATCAAAGGCAAAACCAAAAACGAACAAGCGATTACTGCTTTTGCCAAATCACTAGAATTCAGCAATGGACTTTTCTCAGGGATTCTAACGAGGAACAACGTCGCAAATGCTTCAGTCGGTGTCGCGACATCGACTGCGGCCCAGCAACCTTCCTCATCCAGTGTGATCGAGTTCACAATCACGTCAACTTATGCGCCACTTGCGCTTCCAAACAAAACGGCAGTAACCCAGACAGCAACGTCTGTCTCCGCAACAAACAATTCCCAAATCGCCAACCCGGCGACAGGGTCCGCCATGACTCCTGTTGGTCCGTCAAATTTGCCAACGCCAAGTTCCGCCCAGGAAAAGAACAATGACTAAGGTACAAAACAACTCTAAGCGTAAAAAACAACGCGCCAAGAATCTGAGCGCAAGACTCAGAACAACAATACTCAACGCCGGCTGCCCACGACTATTTGTGTTCGCTACGCTAATCGCCGCTGTCGTCGCGTCACTGATTTACTATCAATTTATTTCTGCTCAGAGAGCTGCTAACGACGCCCTCAACCAAACACTAATTCAAAAGCGTAAGCAAAACGCAATTGCTCGCATGGTCCAGGAGACAAAACCTGAATTCCTTGATCAGTTTCGTCGTCTAATCAATAACTACACCACCGCACGAGAGCTACTCCCCGGCGAAGCTGAAGTCTCAAACGTTCTCGACGCGATACAACAGATGGCACGAACAAATCACGTTCGGGTAACGATGTTTGACGCATCAAAACCTGGCGGGAAATCCAATACTTCCGCGACTACAACCAACCCTGGCCCAACTGCCGCTTCGACTTCTATTAAGTCTCCCCAGACATCACAACCCGAGATCACTCTCAACGAACGCGTCATGCCAGCTCAGATACAGGGCACTCATGCAAACGTCACTCGTTTCCTAAGTGATGTAGCCAAGTACCCACGGATCATTTACGTTCGAGATCTCTCCATTACATCTCTCAATAACCAGGAAAGCGTGAACTTAACGCTGGTTACCTACGACGCTCCCACTTCGGGGATACTGCCCCCCATACCTACGGAGTTGCGTGCCGAGTTTCAAACCCACGCTCCACAATTTCCTAACTAGACCACCCAAACACAAACCCCCAAGGAAATCATTATGAACAAGCCAAAACTGTCTCTTGCTAACCCTTTTTTTGCCTTTTTCCTGCTAACCGCAGTCTTTGCCATTACCGGGATCGCTACATTTGCGGCGAATCGTCTCCTCGGACGTAACTTTGACGACCAACCAACACAGGCTGAGTTATCGCAAGCACGGGCTGATGCCATCGCGGCGATTCCACAGTTGCCCAAAGACACCGAAGAAAAGCTTTCGGCAGCGCTACACCCTGAGCTTACACCCATAACGGCTGACTTTGTCGATCCGCTCATAGACCGGTTCGGCGTCGATCGCGGCCCTCAAACGAATGCTGCACGCAGTACGTCTTTCACGGCACTTCCAACCTCAACACCGCTGTTGCCCACTACTCCTGACAAGGTCGCTCGTTTGAGCCAGTGGCAACAGGCCGTCAGAAACGCAAACACGAGCGGCTCGCCCGCGCCCTCGATCACGACCGCGTACCTGATCTCAGAGCTAAGTCCTGCCGGTCGAATTTTCACGTCCGGAGCTCAAGCCGCATGGCTCTACATCGAATCAGAAAAACGTCAGATCGCAGCGAATGTCGGCGCTAAATTCTATGATGGAATTCTAGTCGGAATGGATCGGCAAGGGGTTGTCTTTCGTACCTCAACCGGAGAGACGAAACTAATCCAATGGGATCATCAGGAAGAGTTTTCTGCGAGACCTTCAACGCCTCCGTCCTCTGACCGGCCGAAAGAAAAAACCAAACCACGACCCTCTTCAGAAACCGGTAACCCAGCCGAGACTCTCCCACGCGCACTTACTTCGCCCACTCGGCATAACGACTATTCAGACCTACAAATCGCAGTCCGCGATCGTTACGCAAACACCAAGACTCCTAAGGCTGCAAGTACTGTCACTAAAATTGACTCGTCACCCGACCAAGCTCCCACACCGGTTCTCAGGACCAGTTCTACACCTACGCTGACAATTCCTAACCCGTTTTCAACAGCCTCTGGGCGCTCGAATAAATTCGAGTATGCACACGCTCCACAAACACGATCGCGTTCAACGCTGAACTTTCATACAACATCAATCCCTCCCATTTTCAACTTTGACGACCCTACGAGCTTCGCTACCGAAGCAAGCACTGAAACACCAATTCCGCTGTCTCAACCAAAGACGACCGAGGAACCTGCCTCGAGTCCAAAACCGACGCCTGCACTCGCTGAAGAAAGCACTGGACCACCCGCTTTAAGCTCTCAACCTGAGTCTCGCAAGACTCTTTGCGATTCTGCGTATCATGGTGAAAACATCACGATCACAAACGAATCAAATCGCCCCTTATCACTTCTCACCCTCGTCAACCGACTCAACGAAGCATACGGGGCAAATCTCGTCCTCGATTATGACGTGCAGGAAATTCCTGTTCGCTTAACCATAACGAACGCGCCCTGGACTTCGATTCTCCGCACCCTCCTCGATCTTAATGATCTCGATATGGTCTGCCTCGACGGAGGCATAGTTCAAATTGCCAAACGCACCAAGATCGCATCAATGAGCGATCTGCGCCGGCGTAGCGCACCAATTATTCGTGAGGTTTTCAGACTTAAGTATCTACAACAGACTGCCGGCGCCCGCGCGAATCTGGCCGGGCAAACCCAAGCCAGTAACGGCGCTACCATCCAATCGCTTGAAGACGCCATTCGCGACATCCTAAAAGCCGGTGGCGATCCTCGCGGTGAAGCTCGTCGTGTTCCTGGTCGGAATCAATTGCTCGTCGCTGCTACAGCGGAGCAAATGCAGGATATTCGCGACCTAATTTCTCGCGTTGATCGACCCGGCTACCAAGTCAAGATCTCTGCACTCGTCTACACGGCAAATGAAAATCGCCTTCGGGATATCGGTTCCCAACTTGCAATTGTTGTCGGAAATTCAAGGGGAACAAACTTGGGCGGAGGCACTACCCTACCTAACTCCAGCAATAATACCGGCAGTGGAACTGGCAGCGACAACCAACAGCCAAGCGGAGTTAATCCGGGCGGCATTCCGGGACTCGCAACCGGTATGCGCGTTCCCAGTAATGGGCTCGGCGCTGCTAACCCACTTGCAACTCTCGGCGTTACCAGTGTCTTTGGGACCGCTCAATTTGCGTATCAGCTCACGTTGGCCCAACAGAAGGGTGTCGTCAACATCCAATCACGCCCCTTCGGGATCGTCGCCGATGGCGATACGTTCGATTTAGTTGCGGGTACACAGATCCCGGTAGTCACCACAACCATTGCCGGTGGTGCTCCTTTTCAATCTGGCCAGGTTCAGTTTATTGAAGCTTCCCGCATCGCCCGCATTACCCCGCAAGTTGCCGAAGACGAAACTGGCAAACCTAATTACGTAACACTCAATATTCAGCTCGAGAACAATAGCGTCGATACCTCACTCGGGACTTTCAACGGAGTCCCCGGCGTCAATCGTCAAAGCCTTCAAACCGTTCTGCGATTAGGCGACGGAGAGACTGTTGTAATTGGCGGTCTCGCCGCAGATCAAGTCGCCAACTCCGTCAGCAAAGTACCTGGCCTTAGCGGCATTCCCATCCTTGGCAATTTATTCAAGCGTCGCGCGAATCAGGAAAATCGCGATCGTCTTTACTTCGCGATCACGGTCGAAGTCATACCTCAAAACGCAACTATGCCCAACTTCGTCGCGCCTGCAGACGCGATCACTACGCCTCCTCCACCACCACGCGCACAGAAACCCTCACCTTTTGACAAACGCCACTAAAGCAGGAACGCCAAGGAGATTTCGCTTTCATGGAAACTACAACAGATCGCCCCGGCCCGTTTACTGGCATTGGCACGACTACAGAGATCGAAACAGGCGTCAATGACGCTTTCGACAAATTGATTCCTATTCGCGACGTACATGATCCGGAAATACTCAAGGCCCTAGCGAAACACCTCCCGCGACACGTAGCAATCGACAACCAAGCAGTCCTACTCGAATGTAATCAGGATGGCAACTATGTCGTGGGGATGAGCGATCCGCTTAACGCCGTCAACGTACGAAATGTGGTTCGCGCTTTAGGACTACCTTCGAGCAAGGTGAGACCCCGCCTCGTCATCCCACAACGCTTACCCATGCTTCATCAGATCGCCTATGAGGACCGAGGCGATGAAGTAGCAGTCACTGAACCGAACGTCGACGACCATCGACGGAACTCGAACCGCCACACGATCGACTGGCGCTCACTAGATCCGCAGCCAACTTCAGCTAATGCCGAGGCGGAACTGGTCCAACCAACTGAGTTTGGTTCCGGCACAGGGTTCCGTGCGACTGCCGAGCAAATTCTTCTCGAAGCAATCAAACGACGCGCCAGCGATATCCATGTGATCCCTGGAGACGGTGCCGGCCGCATAACGCATCGCACGGACGGGGTTGTGCATGACCTTGTCCCTGATATTCCTGCAGCTCGCATGGAAAACCTGGCAAACGCTTTTAGCGATATGGCCGGTGTAAACGGATATGAGCTGATGCAGCGAAGCAAGGGCGCAGAAATCAGCGTTAGCGTTCGCACAACTGCCGGCCAGAGACAACGTAAGGCCCTCCGATTTCATGGCAGGCGCTCGCTCTATGGACGCGCCATCGTCATTCGTATCAATTCATCAGACTTTTTCAACTTCGATCAAATGGGAATTGAACCAAGCCAGCAGGAAGTATTTCAACGCGCACTGGGCCACCGACATGGAGTGATTCTCGTTACCGGGGCGACCGGATCTGGCAAATCAAACACGCTCGAAGCGATGCTCAGAAAGCTCGAGCATAATCATCACAACCACAAGCACATTATTCAAATCGGCAATCCAATCGAATTCCCAAACGATCGCCGTACACAACTTCCCGTGGACGACGACAACTCCTGGGCAGAGGCGTTGAAAGACGCTATGCGGATGGACCCAGACATTTTTTCGCCAGGAGAATTTCGCGATAAGGATGAAGCCGCCATCGTGTTTCAGGGAGCTGCGACTGGACACCTCACCTTAACTACTCTTCACACCAATAATGTCGCGCAAACATTCTCGCGTCTCGACTTCCTCAACATTGGCCGCGACAAACAGTCGGATCTCATTCGGCTCATAGTTTCGCAGGAACTCGTGCCGTTGCTTTGCCGCAACTGTCGCCAACCAGATCCTCGCGGCCGTGAAATCGCCGAACGCCTTGTCGAAATCGTTTTTCCGAATAGACCAGATCTAAAGGAAGCAATCGCAAGTGCCCAAGGGATGACACCCTTTTACTCCGCAGAAGGATGTCCGGCCTGCAACAACTCGGGTTACAAAGGCCGCACTTGCATCGCGGAAGCCCTTCACATCACTCCAGAAATTAGTCGCATGCTTCGTAAGGGAAATGACGGGGAAGAGATCGTCAACTTTGCCGTACGCAACCTGGGAATGATGACGCTCGCCGAGGCAGCCGCGCGCAAGTTGTGCCGCGGCATGATTCCCTACGATGAGGTGCAGCATCTCTTGACCTCAACGCACGAGGCAGCACCCGAACAAGAGACCTACGTTTGGCAAACCACTGACGACTGCGGACCGACTCCTACATCCCCGGAGAACAATGACGAAGCCGACCCTGTGGTTGGCGACTTCATTGACGTGGAATTCAATGCGCCGCCTTCTCAAGCACAGGCTCAGTCTCAACACACAGCCGGCGGCGGTTTTTCAATGATCGAACTACTCATCGTTGTTGCAATCATCTCCATCATTGCCGCGATCGCAATCCCCAGCTTCATCGCATCTCGCCGTGCCGGCTATGAGAATACGGCGAAGCAAAAACTCGCCGCTATCGGGCAACAACAAACTGCTTTCAAAACACTACTCGGAAAACGCCGCTATGGAACCATCGCAGAGTTACAGGCAGCGACTGCTGGAGGCTCCCCGCTACTCACAGGAAGTGATACTAACGTGACCGGCTGGAGCTTCTCCGATGAGGGTGCTGCTTCGTCGACCAACTTCGGCGCAAAAGTCGTTCCCGCCACAGGCAATCCCGCCACGTACAGCTTCTACATTTCTGAAGATCAAACTCTGCGCCGCTGTGCCCTGGCTGGCCCATGGACCAAAGTAGCCTGCACCGCTGTCGATCAATAGAAGGACGAACGATGTCAACACAAACCTTTCAACCACAAGCAAATCTTCTCGACGCTGAACAGGTGCGCTACGACTACCAGGGCACCGACATACTCGGAGTCTCGCCTGTCAAACAATACATCTACGCTGCAAACCCTGAGCAGGCAGAGGCCATCCTTACCCGCGCGAAGATCGAAGTTGACGTCATAACCCAACGTCGTGAAGGATTTCGGCGCCGGAAGAAGAGGTTAAGCCGTGAGGAATTAGGTACGTTCGCTATCCAGCTCGCCGAACGCACCAAAGCCTCCGAGCCAATTTCTAAAGCTATCCAAGGCATCGCGCGCTCAAGCAACAATCGACTCTTACGTGAAGCACTGCTCGACGTTTATGATGAAATAAAGAAAGAATCCGTCAATCTCGACCAAGCCTTCAACATTCGCGCGGACATCTTTCCTGACGCCTTTCGTCACATCATTCGTGTCGGCACTACCAAAGGCGATCCCTCCGACATGCTGGCAAAGTATGGCGAACGTCAGTTACTCACCGCTGAGAACATGGCGAAAGTCAAAGGAGCACTCATCTATCCCTCGGTAGTGCTATCCCTTGCAGCAGCAGTGACAATCGTACTTGCATATTTTGTCATCCCGAATCTGGGCCGCATGTTTGAAGCGCTTCTTGATCCAACCTCCGGCGCCAAACTTCCGTGGCTCACGCGCGCCCTACTCGCATTCAGTAATTTCCTCATAAGCGCATATGGCCTTGTCACAGTGGGGATTTTTGTAACGGGGATCGTCTTGGTCGTGCGCTGGTTGCGAACAGACAACGGCAAGGACTGGTTTCAGCGAAAAAGTCTCAACTGGCCTATGATCGGAAACCTCATCCGCGAGTTCAATGCAGCTCATGTAATCGACCTGATGGCAATACTCGCGCCTGTGCTCACGCCTACTGAGTTTCTCCGCGAGGCGTCTGCTGCCGCACTCAACGTTGTCTATCGCGAGACACTCGACGCTATCAGGGAGTCATTTAGAAGCGGCGCACTAAATCTAACCGATGCTATGACTCCCTATGCTCGACTGTTTGGGGACGAGTTTGCCGCCGCAGTCGCCACCGGCGAACAAACGGGTCGCCTTGCTGCACAACTCGGCAATTATGCTCGTCTCGTTGACCGGCGTGTCCAGGAGTCAACCGCCCGCCTATCCAAAACTGTTGAACCTATCACTTTGATCATAGCCGGCGTTGTGATCGGGTTGATTGTCGTGGCCGCGTACTGGCCACTCTTTTCGCTCGTCGGAGATCTCGCGAATAAGAAATAGGAAGAGCTTCCATGACCTGCAAAACTACTCAACACAACCAAAGAGGAGTCGGTTTGGTGGAAGCAATCATTGGTTTATCCATTCTTACGATCATCCTCTTATCCGGTGCCCAACTCTTTCGCGTTCATGTTCAGCATCTTGCTCTCGTTGAGCGTGCCAGGCGAGCCGACGAACAAGCTTATATCGCCATGAATGCATTAGCAGCATCTTCCTTCTTGCCAGACGGAAATCCGTTTCAGGGAAAAGGGAGCCAAGACAACTTTGCAGAAGGCGAAGCAGTACAAATTGATCGCAACCTCTGCATCGCGCAAGCGAATTGCGACCGCATCGTAAGAGTCCCACACACTTCCGATACTGGCTCCGATTTCATCACTATCGGCTGGAATCAAACTCCACCCACCAATTCATCTGTTCTTTATTACCGCGCCTGGAGAGTTTCCACCATAGACGTACCCAAGAGGCTGCGCCGAATAACACTCGCCATTCTTCCCGTCGAGCCTAATCAGGATATTAACAGCCCAATCGAACCACTCGCGCTGCGGCAAACCGATGTAGTTCAGCGTCAGTAACTTCGCACTGCTAATCGCACAGAGTTCAATCACTAACAAAGGTAAGAAGCAATGAGCACAACCGCAACCTCCCGAAAACTGGCTACTGATGTCTCTCTTATTCCCGGTGCATCGGCAGAAAAACAACACGTACTGCTTGTCGTGGACGATGAGCCTACCGTGCTTACCATGGCAACCAACGCATTAAATGGCGCTGGCTACCAATGCTTAACTGCCCGCTCCGCGAGTCAGGCGCTTATTACGCTCAACAACCCTAACTACATTTTCGATTTGATGATTTGTGACGTTCTCATGAGCGGCATGAATGGAATCGACTTGATGAAACACGCTTCGCAAATTTTTGCAAATCTCCCGGTGATCGTAATGAGCGGCACTTCCGAAATACAAATCGCCGTCGAAGCCCACCGAGCCGGTGCTGCTGATTACTTAATCAAACCCTTCGGCCAAGCGGATCTAATTCAGGCTGTTTCACGCACAATTACGCGACATACCAAAGTCGCCACACATACACAATCCAATGCTCATGATTGGGACACTGCCGCTCGAGCCTTCGCGCTCGCACTCGATGCCAGGGACAAGGAAACTGAAGGTCATGCAGAACGAGTAGTCGCCTTCAGCGTTCGGCTCGGTCTGGAACTTGCCATGTCCGGCTCCGATCTCATTGCCCTCGAACTTGGTGCCCGCCTCCACGACATCGGCAAGATAGCCGTACCGGACCATGTCTTGAAGAAACCCGCTCCACTGACTGACGACGAGTGGGCCATCATGCGTATTCATCCAGTCAAAGGACAAGAGATGGTGCGCGCGATGAAAGAGCGTTTGCCAGACGGCGCCGCGCTCATTGTCGGACAGCACCACGAACAATGGAATGGTGAAGGCTACCCACTTGGTCTGAAAGGAGACGAGATCTGCCTCGGAGCACGCGTCTTCGCCGTCGCCGATACCTTCGACGCGATTACATCAGATCGCGTCTATCGACGTGGCCGACGCTATCAGGACGCTCTCGAAGAAATACTTGCATTCAGTGGCATTCAATTCGATCCCCTCGTCGTAGGCGCCTTCGCGCGGATAGATCCAGCCGACTGGGAACGGCTCCGTAACGAATCCAACCCTAAATAACTGCTCAACTCTGGTATCACACTATGCAAACAAACGATTTTCGCCAACCCGCTCCGAAACTCACTGAGTTACTACAGTTGCTAATCAACCTTAACGGCTCAGACTTACATATAACTACCAACTCACCGCCTCGCGTTCGAGTTAATGGCGAACTGTGCGAACTCTCTGACTACCCGAGTCTCACCGCCGAAGACACAAAGAGCTATGCCTACAGCTTCATGAGTCAACCACAGAAATCCGACTTCGAAGACCGACATCAAGTAGATCTCTCTTTCGGCGTCCAAGGGCTTTCTCGCTTTCGCGTCAATGTATTCGATCAACGTAACGGCATCGCCATTGTCTTTCGAGCGATACCCTTTGATGTCGTCCCCGTCGATAAGCTCAACCTTCCCGTTCCACTCGTCGAACTTTGCGATAGACCCCACGGTTTGGTCCTTATTACCGGTCCGACCGGCTCTGGCAAATCCACTACACTCGCCGCTCTTCTCGACAAGATTAACCGTGAGCGTCCAGGACATATTCTCACCATTGAGGACCCGATCGAGTTCATTCACGATCATAAGCGCTGTTTGGTTAATCAGCGTGAAGTAGGACCTAACACTTTAAGCTTCCCCGATGCACTTCATGCCGGCTTACGACAAGATCCGGATTTTGTACTTATCGGCGAACTACGAGATCTTGAGACTATAGAATCGGCCCTTCGCATCGCCGAGACTGGCCATCTAACCTTCGCTACTCTTCACACGAATACGGCAGCTTCCACCATCACCAGAATCATCGACGTATTCCCGGCTACGCAACAAGCTCAAATCCGTACTCAACTGAGCAATGTTTTAGAGGGTGTCTGCTGCCAGCAACTCTTACCAAAAGCTGACGGATCCGGCCGCGTGATGGCTATCGAACTCATGCTCCCCAACTCGGCCATCAAAAACAACATCCGCGAAGACAAGCTCCACCTTATCCAAAACGTAATGTCCTCCGGTCAGGACCAACACGGAATGGTGATTCTAAATCAATCTTTGGCACACCTCGTCGCTGAACGCATCGTTACCTTTGAGGCTGCCTGTCTCCGTTCAAACAATGTCGATCAATTGAGAGAAAAGCTCGGCCATCTAAAAACGACCGAACACCTTCATGTCCCGTCACCCGCAACAAGCTTCCAATCCAATAACCGCGCCGGCGTATTTGCATCAAGGTAAAAGAAATGAAAAACAGTCACCTGCACGCGCTCGCAACTAAACGTCCAACGGAACGTGGTTCTGCCCTCGTTGTGGCGCTTTTGTGTCTCCTTGCCCTGTTCGCCATAACCTTTGCTGCCACCAAAATTCGCGTTGCCAGCGCTCGCGACGTAGAAGATAACAATACGCAGGCTACTCAATACTGGCAGGCACGTTCAGGAGCCGCCACGATTCAGGCTTCACTAATAACCGACATACCGGCAGCGTTTGACGCGGAGATGCTTCGCGGGCAAATCGCGGTCGCCGGTTATCCACTCCCTGCATTCGATCCTCCGCATCTTGACATCAACCTGAGCCGCCCCGTGATCAATTCAGACGGTTCAGTCACAAATAGCAACGCAAGTGACTGCACCAGCCTGCTTGGAAACTTAAATGCCTGGGCAGCACGAAAGACAGCGATCGCGGAAAAATACGCGAGCGAACATGGATACGGCTCAGACAAGGCAAGGATAGCTGTATTTCAGGAATCGCTCAGGCAACAGCTTGTGGGTGCTGGCGCTAACTCTGAGCCTGCATACATTCTCGAATACCAAATTGACTCCGCCGTAGGACAGCAAGGAAACGCGCGTGGCCGCGTGCGACCCTCTGGAACCATCATGCTTGGTCCTGCTCAGCCGGGATGCAACACAAACGTTTCACTCTCCGCTAGTCCTACTAACATCGCCATTGGCTCGTCATCCACTCTGACAATCACGTACGCAAACGCCAACCACGTCTGGATCACGGATCAAACAGGTGCCACCGTCACTGGAACAGATACGACCGGCCTTTCTGAAACGAATATTTCTCAAACACTAACTTTCAACGTCTCTCCTGCGGACCACACCACTTATCGCGCTCACGCTGAGGGCTCTGGGTGTCGCGCCGTCTCCGCTGAAACCACAGTTATCGTTAATTATCCGCCACCTGAAATCATTCTCTTTGTCGCGAATCCCCCATGTATAAACCGAGGGCAATCCGCCACGCTTAGCTTCCAACTGCGATACGCCACCTCAATCGTAATTATCGGAAGTGACTTTGTTCAAACCATCCCCGGCAACTCCGGAACTAACATCACTTCCGGAAACTTGGTTGTATCGCCAACAACCGATTCGACATACACACTCACAGCGACAGGGCCGGGCGGAACTACCACTGCCACGACCTCAATAATCGTGAAACAACCGATTACGATCGATCAATTCGACTCGAGCAGTTACTGCGTGATTGCGGGAAGCCCAGTCAATCTATCGTGGGCCTCCAGCAACGCGGAAACAGCCACCATCACCGACAGCACCACTGGTGTGTCAATACCGGTATCATCAACCGGAACGCGGAGCTTTGCCGTCAACTCAGCTACAACCTTCACTCTCACCGTTACGCGCACCGGTTGCTCTGGGGTGGAAACCCTGACGCGTCAAGTCACCATCAACACCACTCCTTCACCAACCGCTACATTCGCCGCAAACCCATCAGATATCGAGTTAGGTAACAACACAACTCTTCAGTGGACTACCACGGATGCATCAACCATTACGATTACGCCTTCACCCGTCGTTGGATCTGGTATGACTGGACCTCAAACCGTCAGCGGTTCGGGCTCGCTCACTATTAGACCAACCGCCATAAATCAGAGCCCTGGCTACACCTATACTCTGACGGTCAACAGCGACGGTTGCTCGCCACAAACGATAACGAAAACAGCCGTAGTAATCGTTCGGCCCATGGCCGTCGCACCAGCCTGCCCAAACGTCATATCGTTTACCGCAGATTCATGTGTCCTGAACGGAGACAGCTCAACCCTTCAATGGAATGTGGCCGACTCAGATTTTGTAACTATCTCAGGACCAGGCGTCTCTCAGACCTTTTCCAGTAACCCAAATGGAACGGGATCACTTGTCGTTAATCCAACCGCAGATTCAACCTATACCATCACCGCCACACGCTCTGGATCTTGTGCTGCTGCCTCGCCTCCACTGCCGAGTACGGCCAGCGTAAACGTTCGCATCAGACAACCACCAACAGTCAGAAATTTTTCCGCTTCTCCAGCATTAATAGACGCCGGCCAAACTTCGCGCCTCACGTGGAACGAATCTGTAAATGTCGCGAATGTCCAAATAACTTCGATCGGCGGTGATACCAACACTTACACCGTTCCGCCGGGTCAACGATTTTTAGATGTGCGGCCCGCCTCGACAGCCACGTACACGATCACAGTCACGAGCAACGACTGCGCCGCTCAAACCGCAACGCAGTCAGTCACTGTCACAGTAGCGAACTGCCCCACAATCAACTCTTTTACTGCAACGACGAGCAGCATCATCGCCGGCGGAAGCAGCACCCTTCAATGGTCCACGTCGAATGCTGCACAAGTCCTGCTGAACGGTACTCCTGTAAGCGCAAGTGGGAGCCTAACCGTCGCACCCAATTCGACGACAACTTATCGACTTACGGCCGTCAGCCCCAATGGATCCTGCGATATCGAACAGACTATCACCATAACAGTCGCCGCCTGTCCGGCTCCCCAAATAAATGCGTTCACCGCTAATCCCGCCACCGTTCTGATTGGCGGTAATCAAATGGTGCGCCTTGCCTGGTCCATCACGGACAATTCGGGAACCGGCGTCACTGTCACTATCAGTCCAGGAATCGGCACCTTCACCATTGCCAATGGCTTTGTTGACATCACTCAGCCGCAGGCCACAACCACATACATGCTGACCGTCACCAATGGCTGTGGGGTCGCTTCCACCGCTCAAACAACTGTTACAGCCATAGCGTGCTCACCACCAACAATTAGCAATTTCACTTCATCACCAAGCACCGTCACAATCGGCGGCGCTCAGATCGTTCGGCTTTCGTGGAATGTTGTCGACACTTCTGCAACCGGACTGACCGTCACTGTCGCCAATGTCGGAACATTTGGACCAAGCGGGTTTGTTGATATCGCACAACCTCAAACGACCACTACTTACACGTTAACTGCCATCTCTGGCTGCGGCACACAAGTCTCTGCGCAAACCACTGTCGTCGCCAATCCTCCAACCGCAGCCACCTTACGCATAGCGCTCCCATTCTTCGTCACGAGCGGCCCAGCAGCAGTCTTCGCAAATCCACTTGATCCGTCAGTATTCACATTTCCCGGAGACTACTCACTCAACGCCTCCGCGGGAGTGCCGGCGACCGTGAACATCCAATTCGCCCCTTACAGTGCAGGCATAGTCGGCAACAGTTGTTTCGGGACACAAACATTTGTCGGAGACGACGGTGTGCCTTGGACCTTCTCGATCGTAGCCGCTGACGGAACAGTGATGGACAGCTTTACCTTCGACCGACCAGCCTACGAGGGCGCTACGCTAACTTGGACTGGCACCAACATTCTTAGCCAACCACCAGCCTATGTGAAATTCACAACCACATTCTATATGAATCGCTACCAGCTCGATCGATTCTCAAATAACTGTGAGTTAGTAATAGACCATGCCGTTGTGGGCAATTACACAGGAACCTGGGATCTAACCGCGAACACATTCCAAAACGGAGGCGTGATCCCCTAAGCAATTGCTACGCGCCCGGCCCTGTCAAATCGAAGTTCGAATCTTTAACTAACCCAAAAACCTAGCGGACTCCAAAACACAAATTCACCACTCGGTGAAACGCTTGAGGTGTGCATGAACTCTATAGGTCTATTTCAACGCTCAATTATCGCCGCCATCACGGTAAGCCTTCTCTCCCCTATCACTGCGTTGGCCCACGGCAACACGCCATCGTCAAATATTGCCGAAACAACATTCGTTCTAAATCAGTTTCGCGATAAGACACTGGACGACTGCGTCCAGTACATGGATCGACTGCGGCCAAAGGCTCTTACCGGAGACGAAAAAACAAAACTGAAAGCTTATGGCTTCGACTTAATAAATAACGACACGGTGATAAACGACTCGACCCTTTTAAACGAGCTCTATCGAAAAACCCAAAAGGTACTCGAGTTTCATCATCGCGTAGGTATTGTCGAATATCTCCTGTTCAAGAACCGCGATCCCATCCTCATGACGAAGGCAGGCGCCCTCATTGCGATTTCAAATCGTGCCCTGAAGATTGTAAAAGACGACGAAGCTCTCGCCGGCATCATTGCTCACGAACTCTCACACGAATACTTCGCCCTCCAATTTCTTCGAGCGCACAATACCCATGATTACGCGACCTTACGAATCATCGAACTAATGTGCGACGCTTTGACCACGGTAACAATGCTCAAACTCGAAATAGATCCGCAACGGTACTCCGATGCCTTGCAAAAAATCATTTGCCACTCCAAAGCTTCCGAGCAACTAAATGACGGCTCCAGAGAAATGCCGTCTCTCGAAGCGCGATTACATGTAATTTCTGCAATTGAAAAACAATTCTCCAGCCAAAAGTGAATTCTGAAGGCGACTTACACGGCCCGCTCTGAGCGGCACCATTTTCGCTTGGAACTATTCGTGGAAAGAAAATGCTCAGCAGGGATAAACTAAACCGCGTGGAAAGAATACGAACGCTGCGGCAGAGCGTAGTCGGTGCCTACACTTGGCTGTGGGATTTCTTTTGGCTACCAATTCGCCTTATTGCGAACCGCCAATGGATAACGAAATTATTTCCCGCGCAATGGAGACCATTTCTCTTGGGCGCACGCTTAGGACGCTGGCCCCAAAAGATCAACGACGATCATTACACTCTTTGCTGTGACTCTCATTGTGAAACCTGTAGCTCACTTCGGCCCGGCGAACTAGATATTGATCATGAGAAGGAGACCACCCACGATCCTTTTGGCATTCTCGCCACTCTCCGGCGCCGTTGTCAGAATTAACACTATTCTCTTGCGAGAGACAGGTCCTGGCCAAGCCCGTCATGATCGTCAGGATGACAACGATCCTAAGAACCGGACTGAAAGAGAGATTTGACACCGACATCAGAGCCTTTCGTTTTCAGAGTGTTGCGTACCTTGGGCCGTATTACCCCTGAGTTGGTCTGCGCATAATCGACTTGCGGCGATTTCTTTTTGGTCGACGAGCTGCTGCAAGTTCGCTGTGCCGTCCGTCGAGGATATCCGATAGTCCCTGATGGGTGAGACCAAGTTCACGTGCCGAGGGCGTTATGCTCCCATTGTGCCGTTCCAATGCTCGCGCAATGAGGCGCGCCTCAAAATGATTCTTCTCCTCCTCCAGAGTTCCGCCGATCAATTCTACCTTGTGCGCCTTCTCAAGTTTCTCCATGACTACGTAACCGCAGAGCCGTAAACCTTCTAGTTCCGACTGACTTCCGTGATCGCCCACATATTGATCTGCCCTGCGGTATGAGGCCAGCAGTTCAGCTCCGGAAAGCACAGCCTTAAGCTCTTCGATCATCCTGAGTTGGGCCACGGCAGCTAAGTGAGTATCACCAGCCTCTCCCGCGACGTCCGAAGCTCGATCGAACACCTCGCGAGCACGGTCATACTTTCCGCTTCCTGCAAAAATGCTGCCCTCAGTCGTTAGCGCCTCTGCAAGTAACGACGCATCCTCGCCCTTCTCAAAAGTTGCGATCGCAGCGAATATGGCGCGTTCCGCCTCCGCATACCTCTTTTCAGCAAGAAACACTCGTGCGCGTGTATCGTTGACCTGGGCCACCATGCGCGAGTCCTTCAGCGAGACAAAGATCTCTCGCGCTTTGTCGAGATGAGTCAATGCCTCTGTGGCTCTGCCCAGGAGCATATGAATAAATCCGATGTTGTTTTCTATGCCTGCCACGTGTCGAATATGACCGGCATTCGCGAGGTGCATGCTCGCCGCGCTGTATTCGATTAAGGCATGGTCTAAGTTCTCTGTCCCACCAAGTCCTCTGTAGACAAGCCCACGTTGGTAGTGATAAGCGCCGTGAATCCAATCATCGGAAACTTTCGCAAGAAAAGCAGCGGCGGCATTGAGCAGAGCAAGAGCATCCTCATAACGACCCGAAGAAATTTCTACTGTCGATGCGTTAGTGAGAGTGCGCAGCTTTGTTTCGGGTTTCTGGGCTACGTCTACAGCCTGTCGAAACAGCGCACGGCCGTTATCCTGCGCTCCCAAGCGCCAGTAGCAGAGCGCCAAATCCCCCATTGCCTCGGCGCGTTTGTCCTGTTCCTTCAACGACTCGAACAGGGTAATACTCTCGGTGAGCAGATCGCGCGCAAACTCCTG
>Ga0134124_10000399_pt1 | contig 37503 bp, 31 predicted proteins | sample KB304_FD_96880 | JGI IMG/M metagenome (GOLD analysis project Ga0134124, IMG submission 96880) | Terrestrial soil microbial communities without Nitrogen fertilizer from Kellogg Biological Station, Michigan, USA - KB3-0-4 | ecosystem: Environmental > Terrestrial > Soil > Unclassified ... | reverse complement strand
CATGGTCTTCCACGCCTGCCGCACCGCGAGCGGCACCATCTCGCCGCGCGTCGGCTGGAACACGCGCTTGCAGAGGCTGCGCACGGTTGACGGGAAGTCGGCCTGGTTCTGCCGGTACATTTCCTGGAAGGCGCCGCGGTTGAACTGGCTGGTCGGCACGTTGCCGGTCACTGCCAGGAACGGCACGGAGTCGAGATAGGCGGTGGCCAGCGACACCGGAAGCTGCGCCGAGCCGGGGCCGCAGGAGGTAAAGGTCGCGGTCGCCTTGCCCGACACGCGGTAATAACAATCCGCCATGAAGCCGGCGACGCTTTCGTGATGCACGGAGATGGTCTTGATATCGGCTTGGCGCTCGTACAGCGCGTCGATGAACTGGATGTTGCCGTGCCCGCACAGGCCGAACACCTGCGGCACCTTCTCCTGGATGAGATAGTCGACAATGACCTGGGCGCCGTTGAGCCTGTTTGTCGACATCGCATACATCTCCATACCGTTCGCGGCCGCCCGGCCTTACGAGCAGCGCGCGAAGCTATGTCTCATAATGCTGTACGTCAATTGATAATGTGGTATTGGCGCAATGCTGGAAACACGGGGGAGCAAAAGCCATGGCGAGCGAGCGTAAGTGGTTCATCCGCAACATCGCCGAGGTGCCGTGGCGGCAGTTCCCGGACCATTTCGGCGGCGCGCTGTCGAAGCCGCTGGTGATGCCGGAAACGGCGGGCTCGCAGCACATCGACTACCGCATCTCGATGTACCAGCCGATGGCTTACGTGAAGCTGCACAAGCACAAAGTGCAAGAGCAGGTCTATCACGTGATCGAAGGCGAAGGCCTGATGCACATCGACGGCAAGGCGCACGTCGTGCGCAAGCACGATTTCATCTTCCTGCCGCCCGGCGTCGATCACGACATCCACAACACCGGCGTAGTCGATCTGGTGTTCCTGGTGGTGACGTCGCCGGTGACGGACGAGGTGAAGTAACTACCTCAACCCGTCATCCTGAGGTGGCCGCGAAGCGGCCCTCGAAGGATGGACGGCCGCAAATCTTTAGCACCTTGGCCGTCGTCCTTCGAGGCTCGCTTCGCTCGCTCCTCAGGATGACGGATTAGTTGCCGCGTTCCTTCCCGCCCTGCGTCCCGACGCGAAGGCCCAGCCGAGATGATGGCCGTGGCCCTTGAGCAGCAGGCCGCCCTGTCCGGTGGAGCCCGAAGCGATCAGTCGCCGGACACGACCTGAATTTCGACGAGTTGCCCGTCCTTGAATATAGCCTTGTATTCGTGCGTGATGAGCGGCCCGTCTTCAATGCCGAGAAGACTTACCGCACCATCAAAATTCTCATCCACCATCTTTGGAATGTGACGAGCGATTCCAATGACGCGGCACGGCGATCCCGGCGGTGCATTTGCATATGGCCGCTCGTGCTCCGGAACCTCTTCATCGTGCCCCCGATCAAGAAGCAATCGACCCTCTGCGGTAATGACGTGCACAACAAGTTTTCGGTCAAAATCTTTTGTCTGAAGCAAATTGGTTTCGAATCCATCCGGCAGCGGGACCTCGCAACGTATGTAGTCGAACATTCCCACGATGCCCTCCGATCCGTTTAATCCCTTTTGGCCACACTCCCGCCGAGGAATTGGGCCAAGTCTCGGAAATCCGTTGGTTTCATCAAGGATGAGCTAAGACACATTATTGGCCGCATTGCGTCCCGCCCTGCGCCCCGACGCGAAGGCCCAACCGAGATGATGGCCGTGGCCCTTGAGCAGCAGGCCGCCCTGCCCGGTCGAGCCCGCCGCATAGAGGCCAGGGATCGGCTTGTCGCTCTCGCCGAGCACGCGATGCTCGCGATCAACGGCTAGGCCGCCTTCCGCATGCACGAACACCGCGCGCAGTGGCCCGAGCGCGACGTAAGGACCCTCGCCGAAGGTTGGCCGGTTGCCGGCACTCTCATTATAAGAACGCACGCTGGCGGCGAGCGCGGCCGGCGGCACCTGCAGCTTTCCAGCCAGCGAATCGAGTGTCGGCGCTGCATTGAAGATGTCGCGCCGGTTGCGGCGGTAGTCGTCGACATAGGCATAGGCGACGCCCGGCGCGGTCGAGATGAAATGCGGCCAGCCGCTGAACAATTTTGCAAGACGCTGATCGAGCAGGATGAAGCCGACCTTGTCCGGCTGGTCCGGCAGCGCGTAAGCCGGCTTGTCGCGCTCATCGGCAAAGCGCTCGCCACGCCTGTTGATGAGCAACGCGCCCTCCGTGAACAAGTCAGGCGAGGGCGCCAGCGCCGTGGTGACGAAACTCATCACGAAAGGCCGCAGCAGCGCGCTCGGCATGTGTTCGAGCGACCACGCCATCAAATTGGCGAGCAGCCGCCACGGTGGCAGCATCAGCAAGATGTTGCGCCCTTGCGGCGGCACGAAGCGCAGCTCCGGCCCGAGCGCGAGATCGCCGTTGATAATGCGCGCGCCCAGCGCAACTGCGGCGTTTTGCCCATCACCGGTCGCGGTGACGTTGACGCCGTCGATCTTGGCCTCCTGCGGCCCCATGAAGCGCGCCTTCAGTTCGGGATCGCTGGTGAAGTCGCCCGACGCCAGCACCACGCCGCCGCGGGCACGAAATCGGCGCGGTCCGCAGTCGACGCCGACCACGCGGCCCTGCTCGCTGGCGAGCGCCGTGACGCGCGCATTGCAGACGATGTCGACGCCGGCGCGGCGCGCCGCTTTCGACAGATGCGTGATGAAGGCGCGCGAGTTCGGCAGCACGTTGTGCATGCGCGGCTTGGTGTGCGGCGGCTCCGGCATTGGGCCGTAGAAGCGCACACCGTGTTTGAGCAGCCAGCGAAAAGTGTCCGGCATTTCGTCGGCCAAGAGCCGGCGCAGATCGACGTTGTCGCGCGCGTCGAGGTCGCCGTTGAAGCCGGCGATGTCGCGCCAGTGGTCGGCCGGATTGTCGACGATACCTTTGGCGATCTGATGTGGGGTCTGCGTCGCCGTCACCGAGCCGATCGACCAGGCGGTCGAGCCGCCGAGTTCCGGGTTCTTCTCCAGCAGCACGACGCGCGCGCCAGCCGCGCGCGCCTCGATCGCGGCGGCCAAACCGCTGCCGCCGCCGCCGACCACAATGACGTCGGTTTCCGTGTCATGCTGTCGCTCCAGCGGCGACGCGACGGGGAGAGAGTTCGTGAAGCTCAAATTACTTCTCCGCTGCTGTCCAGGTCCGGCGGCCACCGCATGCTAGTCGCGGTTACGCTCGCCGCAAAGTTTGCTAACGTTGCAAAAAACAGGGGGGACTACGATGGACCGTTACCGCAGGCAATTCTTTCGTCTGGCCGCAGGCGCTGCCGTGCTGCCGATGGTGTCACGCTTTGCTGCGGCGCAGACTTATCCTGAGCGGCCCATCCGCCTCGTCGTCCCGTTTCCCCCAGGCGGCGCCTTCGACGCCGTCGGCCGTCCCTTGGCCGAAAAGCTGAAGCCCCTGCTTGGCACCGTCGTCATTGAGAACATCGGGGGCGCCGGCGCGTCGCTCGGCGCCAACGCGGTCGCACGGGCACAGCCTGACGGCTACACCATCTTGCTCGGCGGTACCCAGACGCACCTCAACGAGGCGCTGCTGAAAGCCCGCCCACTCTATGATCCGGTCAAGGACCTGGACGCGATTGCGGGCGTGGCCGCTTATTACCTCGGCATCGCCGTTCATCCGTCGGTGCCGGTGCAGACGCTGAAGGAGCTGGTCGTTTACGCGAAAGCCAATCCCACCAAGGTGTCCTACGGTCACTCCGGTGTCGGCACGATCCAGCATCTGACCGGCGAGCTGTTCAAATCGCTCACGGGAACGCCTGAGATTGTGCAGATACCCTATCGCGGCACGGGACCGGCGATCGCCGATCTGGTCAGCGGACAAGTGCCTATCGGCATCGTGGGCGTGACCGGCCAGGTGCTCGAACTTCATCGAGGCGGCAAGATGCGGGTCCTGGCCGTGACGAGCCCCAAGCGTCTCACCGCCGCGCCTGAACTTCCGACCGCAGCCGAACTGGGTTTTCCCGGCATGACCGTCACCGGCACCATCGGGCTGCTGGCGCCGGCCGGGACACCACCGGCGATTATCGACCAGATCGCCAAGGCGACGCGCACGGCCGTGGTCGAAAGCAGCTACCGGCAGATGCTGGTCGATTCCGGCATGGAGTCGCCCGCCGAGTCGAGCCCGGAAAAATTACGGCAAGCCTTGGCGGCCGACGTCGCTCTGTGGACGCCGGTCGTCAAAACGCTCGGGCTGAAGCTCGACTGAGCATAAACCTCACGGCGATTGCGCGGCGCGCTGGCCGGCGGTGGTGCCGGCAATGCGGCCGAACACCGAGCCATTCATCAGGCCGGTGCCGCCCGGATAGTTGAAGTAGAAGATGCCGCCCACCAGCTCGCCGGCCGCGTAGAGGCCGGAGATCGGCGCGCCGTCCGTGTCCATGACGCGGGCGGTGTTGTCGATCTTGAGCCCGCCAAAGGTGAACGTGAGTCCGCAGGTCACGGCATAGGCCTCGAACGGCGGCTCTTCGACGGTGTTCGCCCAGTTCGACTTGTTGATCGCAAGACCTTCCGTGCGACGGCCGTCCTTCACGTTGGGATCGAACTTGATGTCGGTGCGCACCGCCTTGTTGTAGGCCTTGATGGTTTCGAACGCCTTGGCGCCGTTGACGTCTTCGAGCTTGTTGCACAATTCCTCGAGCGTATCGGCGCGCACCTTGGTGACGCGCTTGATGCGATACTCGTCGCGCAGCATCGGGATGATCTTGTTGTCGAACACCTGCCAGGCGAACTGGCCTGGCTGCATCAGGATGACGCGGCCGTACTTTGCGTAGGTGTAGTTGCGGAAGTCGGCGCCTTCGTCGACGAAGCGCTCGCCGTTGGCATTGACCATGATGCCCCACGGATAGGAATGCTTCTGGAAATTGTCGCCGACCGTTAGGTCGCCGAATTCCGGCGCATTGCGGTCCCAGCCGACGGCGTGGCCGCCCGACCAGTTGCCGGTTGGCATGGCGCCGACGTCGAGCGCCATTTTGATGCCGTCGCCGGTGTTGAAGCGGGTGCCGCGGATCTTGGCGAGTTCCCACAGCGGGCCGAGGTAGCGCGTGCGCATCTCGGTATTGGCCTGGAAACCGCCGGCCGCCAGCACCACGTTCTTCGTCTTCACCTCGACGGTCTTGCCGTTGTGCTTGACCTTGACGCCCTGCACGCCGTCATCGTCGGCGATCAGCGACAGCGCGCGTGCGCCATAGGCGATCTGCACGCCGTTCTTCTTCGCGATCTTGATCCAGGCGTCGACCAGGCCAGGGCCGCCGCCCCAGGCCTCCACCGTCAAGCCGCCCCAGAACACGAAGCGGCCGTCGATCTTGTAGGCTTGGCGGCCCCAGATCGGCATGAAGCGCATACCCTTGTCGCGCATCCACAGCATGGTCTCCTTGCTGCGGGTGACGAGGATTTCGCACAGCTCGGGGTCGGTCCGGAATTCGGTGACCCGGTACATGTCGTCGAAGAACTTGTCCTGCGTGTAAGTGCCGAAGTCCGAGCGGGCGACCTCGTCGTCGGTCAGGTCCGGCATCAGCTTGCGCAGGTCCTCGACGCCGTCATAGACGCAGCGGAAGGCGCCCGCGGTGAAGCGGCTGTTGCCGCCGGCCTCGTCTTCCGGGGCGCGCTCGAGCACCAGCACCTTGACGTTATGCTCGGCTGCGGCGAGCGCGGCGCAAAAGGCGGCGTTGCCGGCGCCGACAACAACAACATCAACAGCGTTAGGCAGCTCTGTGCTCATGACAAACCTTGTCTCTCGTGAACGGGTGTTTGGGCGAATAGGTGTGCGAGGCGATCGGCACTAGCACGTATGTCTCGGTCGGGATCGCGCGAGATGATTTCCAGCATCGGCGGCGCGCGATAGCCGACGGCTTCCAATGCCGGCGGTACTGCGGCGAAGGGCACGCTGCCGAGACCTACGGGATCGTGCTTGTAGGTCTGGCGGCCGGTGTCGGAAAGATGCACCAGCGTCAGCCGCTTACGGCAGGTCTTGAGACCTGCGACGAAGTCCTCGTTGATGAAGTAAGCGTTGGCAATGTCGTAAACGACACCAACATCATCATTTCCATAACGCTCGAGCGCATCCATGCACGCATCGATAGCGGGCAGGAACGCGAACGGCATGTTCTCCAACCACAGCGCGGTGCCGGCGCGCTCCGCCACCGGGCACAGCCGGTCGAGCGCCGTGAAGAAATGGCCGATCAGTTCCGACGCATCCGCCGGGAACAACGGATTGGCCTTGCCCGGCCCGATCACCACGCCGCGCGCGCCGAGGTCGCCGGCAAGGCGTACCGTGTCCTCGACCAGCGCCAGCGAATAGGCGCGCATGCCGGGCGCGGCGGCCGCGACGTTGATATCGATGTTCGGCATGTTGAGCGCGGTGAGCGTCCAGCCGTTGGTCTCGATCGACCGCCGCAGGTCGCGGCGCTGCTCGGGCGACAAATCCTCCGGCCAAAGATGACCGGGATGCACCATCACCTCGAACTCGCGAAAGCCGAAGCCGGCCAGCCGCGCAAGACAATCGGCGGCGCCGTGCGAGCGCATGTAGGAATAGGTATTGGCGCCGAAGGGGATCAGGGCTTCGCTCCCGCTTGCCGTCTTTGCGCGGCTGCTTCTCAATAAACCCGACGGCATCCAAGTCAATCTTTATCCGACCATATGAGTTGGCGTTTGTCATTCCCGGAGAAGCGGTGTTAGTCTTCGCCGGCACGCCCGGGAGGCCTTCATGAGCCCGACTTCAGCCGCCAAAAGACTCGACCCCTCGCCCGCCGCCATCCCGATGCTGATCGGCGGAGAATGGCGCAGTGCCTCCGAGACCTACGAGGTGCGCGATCCCTATCGCGGCGACGTGTTCGAGATCGCGCCGCGCTCGACGCTCGGCGAATTAGATGAGGCGCTCAGCGCGGCCGTCGCCGCCAAGGCAAAGATCGCGGCGATGCCGGCCTTCGAGCGCGCCGCGCTGTTGCGCCGCGCCGGCAAGCTGCTGGTCGAGCGCGCCGACACCATCGCCGAGATCATGGCGCGCGAAACCGGCAAAGCCATCAAGGACGCCAAAGCGGAAATCGTACGCACGCAGGACACGATGTCGCTGTCGGCCGAGGAAGCTGTGCGCATCGAGGGCGAGCACATCCCGCTCGACGCCAGCGCCATGGGCGCCGGCAAGATCTGCTTCATGCTGCGCTTCCCGGTCGGCGTCGTCGCCGGCATCACGCCGTTCAACGCGCCGGTCAATCTCGCCTGCCACAAGATCGCGCCATCCATCGCCGCCGGCAACGCGCTGGTGCTGAAGGCGCCACCGCAGTCGCCCGGCGTCATCCATGAATTGGCGAAAATCTTTGTCGATGCCGGCACGCCGGCCGGCGTGCTCAATGTGCTCTATGGCGACATCGTCGGGCCGGCACTGGTGCGCGATCCGCGCGTCGATTTCATCACCTTCACCGGCTCGCCGCGGGCCGGCGCCGAGATCAAGGCCGCCTCGGGCCTGCGACGCGTAGCGCTCGAACTGGGCGGCAACGGCACCACCATCGTGCATTCCGACGCCAAGATCGCGGAGGCCGCGCAGGTCTGCGCGCGCAACTCCATGCGGCTCGCCGGCCAAAGCTGCATCTCGGTGCAGACCGTCTATGTCCATCGCAGCGTCTATGACAAATTCGTCCCGATGGTCGCCGAGGAGGTAAGCAAGCTCAAGCTCGGCGATCCGCTCGACCCGGCGACCGATGTCGGTACGCTGATCGACGAGCGCGCGGCGCAGCGCGTCGAGACCTGGATCGCCGAAGCCAAGGCGGGCGGCGCCCGCGTGCTCACCGGCGGCAAGCGGCACGGCGCCGCCATCGAGCCGACCGTGATCGCCGACGCCAAGCCGGCGATGAAGGTCGTGTGCGACGAGGTGTTCGGGCCGGTCGTGACCCTACTGCCCTACGACGATATCGAAGAGGTCTTCCGCACCGTCAGCGAAGGCCGCTTCGGCCTGCAGACCGGCATCTTCACCGCTTCGATGGAGCTTGCCATTCGCGCCGTGCGCAGCCTGCGCACCGGCGGCGTCATCCTCAACGGCTCCTCGACCTGGCGGACCGATCAGCTCGCCTATGGCGGCGTCAAGGATTCAGGCATCGGCCGCGAAGGCCCGCGCTATTCGATCCGTGATATGACCGAAGAGCGCATGGTGCTGTTCAACTACTGAACTGGAGATGAGTTTGCGAGTATCGACCAAGACCAAAGCGCGCGCGAAAGTGCCCGCCGCCGCCCCGGCCCGCAAGATCGCGCGGCTGGTCGCGTCCGCGCAGCCCGACGCCGCCCCAGACGTCCAGCGCGCCGGCGGCGTACAGTCGCTCGGCCGCGCCTTCTCCATCCTGGAAGCGGTGGCGCGCCACCGCGACGGCATCGGTCTTGCCGACCTGAGCAAGCTGGTCGGCCTGCACAACTCGACCACTTTCCATCTCGCCAAGACGATGGTGTCGCTCGGCTACATCCGGCAGGAAAAGGACTCCAAGCGCTATCGCATCGGCCGCCCGCTGTTCGCGCTCGCCGCCAGCGCGCTCGACGAGATCGAGATGGTCAATGTCGCCAAGCCCCTGCTCGAGGAATTGTCGCGCGAGACCGGCGAGAGCAGCCATTTCTCCGTGCGCATGGGCGATGCGGTCGTGGTCATCGCGCGCACCGGCGGCCCCGGCGCCTTCCAGCTTGCCGACCGCGTGGGCGTCGTGCGGCCCGCACACTGCACCGCGCTCGGCAAGGTGATGCTCGCCTCGCTCAGCGAGGACCAGCTCAAGCGTTTCGTCGAGCGTGTCGAGCTCAAGCCCTCGACCGAGAAGTCGATCACCGAAATCCCGACACTGTTGCGTGAAGTCGCCGAGGTGCGGCGCACCGGCGTCGCCTACGACGAGGGCGAATTCAATCTCGAAGTGCGCTGCATCGCCGTGCCGGTGAAGGATTTCACCGGCCAGATCGTCGGCGCGCTCGGCATCTCGTGCCCGATCTGGCGAAAGGCCGATCAGACGCAGAAGGCGAAGACATTGCAGGCCGCGGCAGCGAAGCTCTCCGCCGCCTTCGGCGCGCAAAGCAGCGGCCGCACATAAGGCGACATAACGCGGCGGTGGCGCACTTTTCGCGTTGACAGCCGCCCGCCGCGCGGACCTATAATCCCATAATAAAAAAAGGCCTCTCACAATCTCGCATAGAGGGGTGAGAGGATGGGCGAGGGAAACAACATCAAATCCGGGGAGGCCAACTGCGATGACCACCTTTAATCGAAGACGCGTATTGAAAACCGGCGCCGCGTTCGTCGGCGCTTCCGCTCTCGGCTTTCCGGCCATCGTGAGCGGGCAGACGGACAAGATCAAAATCGGTCACCTGACGCCGCTCACCGGCTTCCTCGGTGCGCTCGGCGCCTATGCGCAGCTCGGCATCAAGCAGGCGCAGGAGGAGATCAACAAGGCGGGCGGCGTGCTCGGCCGCGAGCTCGACATCATCTCAGAAGACTCGGTCAACCCGGCGACCGGCGCCACCAAGGCACAACGCATGCTCGACCAGGACAAGGTCGACTTCCTCATGGGCGAGATCAACTCGGCCGTGGCGCTGACCATCATGCAGGTCGCCGAACGCAACAAGCGCTTCTTCATGCAGATCGGCGCACGCTCCGACGCGCTGCGCGGCAAGAACTGCAACCGCTACACCTTCCACGTCGATATCCCGTCGACGGTGATGGTGAATGCGGTCGGCCTCGCGCTGGTGCGCGACAAGATGATGCAAGGCAAGAAGTTCTACACGCTGACCGCCGACTATATCTTCGGCCACGACCTTGGGCGCGCGGCCAAGGCCTTCATGGACGGCCACGGCGGCCAGTTGATCGGCGACGAAGTGGTCGGCACCGACGTGACCGACTTCAGCCCGTATCTGCTGAAAATCCGCCAGGCCAAGCCCGACATCGTCTGCTCGAACCTCGCCGGCAACCAGGTCACCAACCTGATCAAGCAGTATGCCGAATTCGGCCTGCCCTTCCCGATCGTCGGCTTCAACCTGAACACCGCCGACGCCTGGGCGGCCGGCGAAGGCAACCTGAGCGGCACCTGGCCGACGGTCTGGTACCACACGCTCGACCTGCCGGCGTCGAAGACCTTTGTCGACAACTTCACCAAGAGGAACGGCAAGCCGCCGGAGAACCACGCCTGGATCGAGTACATCTCGCTCAAGATGATGGCGCAGGCGATTACCGAGACGAAGTCGACCGACACCGACAAGCTGGTCGCCTACTTCGAAAGCGGCGCACAGTTCGACATCCTGAAGGCGCGCAAGGCCTTTTTCCGCAAGTACGATCACCAACTCATCCAGGAAGCCTATCCCTTCACCGTGCGGGCGAAGGGCCAGGCCAAGGACAAGTGGGACTTCCTCGCGCTCGGCGCCCCGGTGCCGAACGCCGATCAGCCGATGGAAATGCTCAATCCGACCGAGCAGCAGAACCCCTGCGTGTTCAAGGCGTAATCGTCCGCGGACGTGGGTCGCGCTTTTCGCGCGGCCCACGTTCTTTTTGCATGAGCGGCAAACTCGATTTGAGCCGCCGTTACTTCCCCGGGTGATCCGAGACGTCCGTCCATGTTCTTGCTGGAACAGGTGGTCAACGGCCTCGTACTCGGAGGCTACTATCTGCTGATCGCGCTCGGCCTGTCGCTGATCTTCAGCGTCGGCGGCGTGGTCAACCTGGCGCACGGCGCGTTCTACGCGCTCGGCGCTTATATCGCCGTGCAGTTCACCGATAGCCTCGGCTTCTGGCCGGCCGCCGCGATCTCGCCGGTCGCCGTCGGCGTCCTCGGCATCTTCTTCGAGCGCTTCATCCTGCGGCAGTTCTATCGCGCCGATCCGATCTTGAGCCTGCTGGTCACTTTCGGCCTCGCCATGATCGCCGAGCAGGCGATCCGCATGATCTGGGGGGCGGCGCCGCTGTCGCAGGTAATGCCGCAGAACCTCAAAGGCGCGGTGTTCTTCGGCGACTTCCTGTTCTCGCGCTACCGGCTGATGCTGCTCGCGGTCGTCGCCGTGATCCTCGTCGGCATCTGGCTGCTGCTGCACAAGACCTCGTTCGGCCGCGTGGTGCGCGCCGGCATCCAGCAGCCCGACATGGTCGCGGCGCTCGGCATCCGCCTGCAGCCCTACATGACCGCCATCGTCGTGCTCGGCGTCGCCATGGCGGCGGTCGGCGGCGCGCTGTTCGCACCGATCACGATCGTGCATCCGGCCATGGGGGCGGAGATCATCACCGTCGCCTTCGTCGTGGTGGTGATCGGCGGGCTGGGCAGCTTCTGGGGCGTGGTGCTGGCGGCGCTGCTGGTCGGCGTGGTGCGCGGCATCACCATCCATTTCGCGGCGGCCTACGGCGAAGCCTCCATGTACATCCTCATGTTCCTGATACTGCTGCTGCGGCCGCGTGGCCTGCTCGGCGAGCGCATCGAGAAGTTCGAATGATCGGCGCCGGGTCTCTCGCACGGCATCGCCCGCTGCTGATCGCGGCGGTGTCGGTCGCGGCCTTACCGTATCTGATGCACGTGCTGGGGCTCACCACCAACACGGCATCGGTGGTGGTGATCCTCGCGATGTCGACGATGGCGCTCAATCTGTGCGTCGGCTACACCGGCCTCGTCTCCTTCGGCCACAGCGCCTGGTTCGGCATCGGCGCCTACGCGGCCGGCCTGATCCAGCTCCACGTATTCCCCGGACAGATGTGGCTGCCGCTGCTGCTGTCGATGATCGTGGTGGCCGTGCTGTCCGCCGTCGTCGGCATGCTCATTTTGCGGCGGCGTGGCGTCTATTTCTCGCTGCTGACGCTCGCCTTCGCCGCGCTGGTCTACACCGTGTCGTTCCGCTGGAGCGAGGTGACCGGCGGCGAGGACGGCCTCGGCGGTCTCAAGCGCGGCACCATCGGTCCGATCTTCCTCGACGAGCAGACCGCCTTCTATGTGCTGATCGCGCTGATCGGGCTCGCGGTCGTCTATCTGATGATGCGGGTGACACGCTCGCCGTTCGGTCATGTGCTGGTGGCCATCCGCGAGAACCCGTTACGGGCCACCTTCCAGGGCTATCCGATCGAGCGCTACAAGCTGGCGGTGTTCGTGCTGTCCGCGGTGGTGACCGGGCTTGCCGGCGCGCTGCTTGGCTTCCAGACCTACCTCGTCTCGGCCGAAGCCGTGTCGGTGCCGTTCGCGGGCGAGCTCCTCGCGATGGTGGTGATCGGCGGCATGCACCACATCCTGGGGCCCGCGATCGGCGCGCTGTTCTTCATTCTCTTCCGCGAGATGTTTTCCATCTGGACCGGCAACTGGCTGCTCTGGTTCGGCCTGGTCTTCGTGCTGTTCGTGATGTTCTCGCCGAGCGGGCTGGTCGGCGTGTGGACCACGATCATGAAGCGGCTGCGGCCGCCGCCGGAAGAGAGCGCGGCGATGAGCCGGCGCAAGATCTACGAGGGCCTGCCACTGCCGGCATTCCTGCGCCCGCAGGCGGGGCAAGGCGTAGCGCTCGACGTTGAAAACGTGTCGATGCATTTCGGCGGCATCCGCGCCGTCGCCAGCGCGAGCCTCACCGTCGGTGCCGGCGAGATTCACGCGCTGATCGGGCCGAACGGCGCCGGCAAGACGACCGTCTTCAACCTGATCTCCGGACTCTACGCAGGGCGCGGCACCGTGCGCCTGCAAGGCCGCGACATCCATGGGCAGACACCGGACATCATCTGCCACCAGGGGCTGGCGCGCTCGTTCCAGATCACCAGCCTGTTCCGCGCGCTGTCGAACTACGAGAACCTGCGCCTGTCGGTGCAGGCCAAGCATCCGGGCCGCTTCAACTTCTGGCGCGACATCGACAGCTACACGGACGTGCACGCCGAGACCGCGGAGCTCGTCAAATTTCTTGGCCTGGAAGGCATCGAAGAGATCGCTGCCGGCGAGATGTCCTATGGCGGCCAGCGGCTCGTCGATCTCGGCATCGCGCTCGGCTCCAAGCCGCAGGTGCTGCTGCTCGACGAGCCGCTCGCCGGCCTCGCCGCCGCCGAGCGCGAGCGCGTGTCGCGGCTGATCACCAATGTTGCGTCGAACATTCCGGTACTGATCGTCGAGCACGACATCGACCGCGTGCTCGGTTTCTCGCAGCGCGTCACCGTGATGAACCAGGGCGAGGTGCTGATGAGCGGCACGCCCATGGAGGTGCGCAACGACCGCCGCGTGCAGGAGGTCTACACCGGCACCGGCACGCCCGAGGTCGAGCACAGCCGCAGCCTCGACGAATCGGCCGCCGACGGCAGGCCGGTGCTGCGCTTCGAGAAGGTGAACGCCTTCTACGGCAAGAGCCACATCCTCAACGACGCGACGCTCGACGTGCGCGAAGGCGAAGTGGTGGCCCTGCTCGGCCGCAATGGCGCCGGCAAATCGACACTGCTGAAGACCCTGGCCGGGCTGGTGCCGCCTGCCTCTGGCGCCATCGAATACGAAGGCCGCAACATCGCCGGCCTGTCGGCGCCCGATATCGCGCGGCTCGGCATCGGCTACGTGCCGCAGGGGCGCGGGCTATTCGCGGGCATGACGGTGGCGGAAAACCTCGCGCTCGGCCGTCTCGCGCGCAAGACCGACGGCTCAACCGGCATCGTGTGGAGCGAGGAGCAGATCCTCGAATACTTCCCGCGGCTGAAAGACCGCATGAACGTCGCCGCCGACTATCTCTCCGGCGGCGAGCAGCAGATGGTGGCGGTGGCGCGCGCGCTGTCCGGCAACGTCAAGCTGCTGCTGCTCGACGAACCGTTCGAGGGCCTGGCGCCGGCGGTGATCATCGAGCTGTTCAAGGTTTTCGATGCGCTGCGCCGGCACGCCTCGATCGTCATCGTCGAGCACAATCTCGATCTGGTGCTGGCGCTCGCCGACCGCGTGTTCGCGCTGGAGCGCGGCGCGGTGTTCCACCAGGGGCCGGCCGCGCCGCTGCGCACCGACCTCGCCTATCGCAAGAAGATCTTGTGGGTATGAACCGGGAGCGACCGATGAAGCGCCTTGTTGCCCTTGCCGCGATCCTGGCCGCCAGTTCCGCGCAGGCGGCCGACGTCAAAACGATCGCGGTGTTCACCAAGAACTTCACCAACCCGGCCTACACGGCATTCCGCCTCGCCGCCGACCAGGTGGCGAAGGCCAACGGGGCGAAAGCCGTGCATTACGTGCCGCAGAAGCCGGACAATGTCGACGAGCAGAAAGCCTTCGTCGAGCAGGTGCTGAAGGACAAACCGGACGTCGTCATCTTCATTCCGGTCGACGACGTGGCGATGGTCGACTCGGTCAAGAAGCTCAACGAGGCGAAAATCCCGATCGTGCTCGCCTCCAATCCGCTGCCCGGACAGTTCGTCACCTACGTGGGCGCCGACGATTACGAGATCGGCTACCGCGAGGCGAAGTATCTGTTCGACAATATGGGCAGCAAGGGCACGATCGTCGTCATCGAAGGCACGCCGGCAGCGCCGACCAATCGCGAGCGCGTGCGCGGTTACAAGAAGGCGCTTGGCGAAACGCCCGGCATCCAGGTGCTCGGCTGGGAAATTGGCAACTATCAGACCGCCGACGCCAAGACGGCGATGACCAAGCTGCTCAAGGAGCACGCGCAGATCGACGCGCTGCTCTCCGCCAATGACAGCATGGCGCTCGGCGCGCTGGATGCCATGAAGGAAGCGGGCCGCACCATGACCGTGATGGGCATCAACGGCATCCTGCCGGCGGTGAAGAAGGTCGAGAGCGGCGAAATGCTCGCCACCGTCGACTTCAACATGTTCAAGATCGGCTGTACCGCGACACGCGCCGCCGTGCGCCAGCTCAAGGCCGAGCCGCTGCCGCAAAAGGTGATCTTGGCCGCAGAGGTGATCGACAAGACCAACTACAAGGCATGGCTGACGCCGGTCGAGCAGCGCACCTGTCCGGACTGGTCGGAGGTTGCTAAGTAGCGGGATGAGCGCCGCATCCCCCAATCTCGTCGTCATCGGCCAGGGTGCCGCGGGGCTCGCCGCCGCGCTCACCGCGGCCGAGCGAGCGCGCGGCGCCGTCAAAATCACGTTGATCGACAAGGCGCAGGAAGCAGAGGCCGGCGGCAATACGCGCTGGTCGCCGTCCAACATGCGCATGGCGGCGCCTGACAAGGTCGAGCCGAGCTTCGTGCACGACATGCTGAGGGCTACGCAGTTCAAAGGCGAAGAGGGCTACTTTGCGCGGCTCGCAGCCGATGCGCCGGCCACCGCCAAGTGGCTGCAGTCGCACGGCATCGAATTCATCCAGCCGCCGTATTATTTGTCGAAAGGCCCGCCGCGCATCCAGCCGGTCGGCGGCGGCGCCAATTTGATCAAAGCGCTCACCGGCGCGGCGCAGAAAACCGGCGTCACGTTCCGTTATGGCTGCAGCGCGCGGGACATCGTCACTGTCAACGACAGCATCACCGGCGTCACCATCGAGCAGAATGGGGCGCGCGAGACCATCCCCGCCGACGCTGTCGTGCTCGCCTGCGGTGGATTCCAGGGCAATGCCGCGCAGATGCGCGAACATCTCGGCGACGGCGGCGAAACCATGCGGCTGATCTCGCCCGGCACGCGCTTCAACACCGGCGAAGGCATTGCCATGGCGCTGGCGCTCGGCGCCGACAAATCCGGCGACTGGAGCGGCATGCACTGCGAGCCGGTCGACGCGCGCTCGAAGAACTCAGCGCCCGTGGTGCTGGTCTATCCTTACGGCATCGTGGTCGACAAAACCGGCCGCCGCTTGTTCGACGAGGGCGGCGGGCTGATGCACGAAACCTGGGAATGGCTGGCGCGCGCCATCCATTTCTCGACGCCCGGTTCCATCGCCTTCGCCATCCTCGACAGCCGGTTGTTCGACATCACCGATTATCAGCGCGCCATCCGCTCCGAGGTACCGCCGGTGACGGCAGCCACGCTGGCCGAGCTGGCAAAGCTCATCGGCGTCGACGCCGATGGACTTACGGCGACCGTCGCGGCCTACAACGCCGCCTGTACCGGCGACGCGGCGAAATTCGACGCGACGCAGAAAGACGGCCTCGCCGCCACGAAGACCTTGCAGCCGCCGAAGTCGAACTGGGCGCGCGCGATCGAAAAGCCGCCCTTCGTCGCCTACCCGCTGGTCGGCGCCATCGCCTACACCTTCGGCGGGCTCGGCACCGACGTGCACGCGCGCGTGCTGCGCAAAGGCTCGCCGATCCCCGGCCTCTATGCCGCCGGCGAGATCACCGGCAATTTCTACGCCACCGCGCCGAACGCCGTCTCCGTCATGCGCGCCTTCGTGTTCGGCCGCATCGCCGGTGCCCAGGCTATCGCTGATTTGGCAAATAGGTAGGATGCGGGCCCGTTAGTTCTTATTTGGTCGCATTTTCTACGGCGAACCGGTGCCCACTTCGCCGGAAAATGCTCCAGGAGCCCGCCTGTGAAGCTCGTCCTCTTCCAGTCCGCACCCAGCACCGACATCCGTCCCGGCCTCCTCACCGAGCGCGGCGTAGTCGACATCTCTCGTGCGACCGCACAGAGCTACACACCACAGCTTACCATGCAGGGCATCATCGACGATTTCGAGCGCCTGCGGCCCGCGTTGGACAAGCTCGCGCGCGATGCCGACGCGATCCCGCTTACGCAAGTGCGGCTGAAGCCGCCGCTGCCGCGCCCCGGCAAAATCCTCGCCTGCATCGCCAACTACTGGGAGCATGCGCAGCGCGAGGCACGGCCGCTCAACATGTTCATGAAGAACCCCGACGCGGTGATCGGCCCTGGCGACACCATCGTGCTGCCGGAGTTCACCGTGCCGTGGATATTCATGCACGAGGCCGAACTGGCGCTGGTGATCAAGGGTCCGGCCAAGATGGTGAAGGCCAAGGACTGGCAGAGCGCCGTGTTCGGCTACACCGCCATGATCGACGTATCGGCGCGCGAAAAAGGCCGCCGCACCTGGCCGGCGGAGCCGCTGACGAGCTGGCTTGGCAAATCCTTCGACACCTTCGCGCCGATCGGCCCCTGCATCGCCACCGCCGACGAAGTGCGCGATCCGAACGATTTGCACGTGCGCTTCTGGAACGACGGCCAGCTCCGGCATAATTACAATACCGACGACATGGAGCACCGCGTGCCCGAGCTCGTCGAATTCGCCACCACCGTGATGACCATGAACTCGGGCGATCTCATCGCATGCGGCACCAATCACGAAGGCCTCGGCGCGCTGCAGGACGGCGAGACCGTGGACATTGAAATCCAGAACATCGGCAAAATGACGCTGAAGGTCTCCGATCCGCTCAAGCGCACATGGGAGCGCGGCGTCTACATGGGCGCCGACTCGACCAACCCCGAAGCCGTCAAACGCCATCGTCCACAGGTGTGATCCCTATGCAGAAATCCGAAATCCGCGACGGAATGCAGATCGACTGGAACGTGCCGATCCCGATGGACGACGGCATCGTCCTGCGCGCCGACGTATTCCGCCCGCCCGGCGACGGCAAATATCCGGTGATCCTCACCTACGGGCCCTACGCCAAGGGCCTCGCCTTTCAGGAAGGCTACAAGAGCCAATGGTCGCGCCTCATCGCCTCCGCACCGGAAGTACTGAAAGGCTCGAGCAACAAGTACCAAAGCTGGGAGCTGGTCGACCCGGAGAAATGGGTGCCGGATGGTTATGTCTGCCTGCGCATCGACTCGCGCGGCGCCGGCTGGTCGCCGGGCTATCTCGATGTGTGGAGCGCGCGCGAGGCGCAAGACCTGCACGACTGCGTCGAATGGGCCGGCGTACAGCCGTGGAGCACCGGCAAGGTCGGCATCAGCGGCATTTCCTACTACGCCATGAACCAATGGAACGTGGGCGCGCTCAAGCCGAAGCATCTCGCTGCGCTCTGCATCTGGGAAGGTTCATCGGACTATTACCGCGAGCTGTGCCGGCATGGCGGCATCCTCTCGCACTTCCTGGAGAGCTGGTACTCGCGCCAGGTCTCCAACGTGCAGTACGGCGTCGGCGAGCGCGGCGCCAGAAGCGTCGTCACCGGCGAGCCGGTCGCCGGACCGGAGACGCTGCCTGAAGCGGAGTTGGAGAAGCTGCGCGCCGACACGCCGGGCGAAGCCAAGCGGCATCATCTGCTCGACGACTATTACAAAGCACGCATCGCCAAATACGAGGACATCGAAGCGCCGATGCTGTCGTCCGGCAACTGGGGCGGCGTCGGCCTGCATCCGCGCGGCAATATCGAAGGCTGGCTCGCCGCCGGCTCCAAGCAGAAATGGCTGGAGATGCACGGCGACACGCACTTCACGCATTTTTACAGCAACTACGGCGACGCGCTGCAGCGGCGCTTCCTCGGCCACTTCCTCAAAGGGGAGGACACGGGCTGGGACAAGCAGCCGCGTGTCGCGCTCAACATCCGTCATCCCGGCGAAAAATTCGTGCTACGCGCCGAGAACGAATGGCCGCTCGCGCGCACGCAGTGGACCAAATATTACCTGAAGCCGGACTTGGCCCTGGCACCCGGCGCGCCGACTGCCGCAACGACATTGACTTACGACACCACCGGCGACGGTCTTAGCTTCTCGACGCCGCCGATGACAGAGGCGCTGGAGATCACCGGCCCGGTGGCCGCCAAGCTCTGGGTCTCGTCCGAAACTACCGACGCCGACATCTTCCTGGCGCTGCGCGTGTTCGATCCCGCCGGCAAGGAGGTCACCTTCATCGGCTCCAACGATCCGCGCACGCCGGTGGCCTTGGGCTGGCTGCGCGCCTCGCATCGCAAGCTCGACAAGGCGAAGTCGCGGCCCTACCGGCCCTGGCATTCGCATGACGAGGTGTGGCCGCTCAAGCCGAACGAGCCGGTCGAACTCGATGTCGAGATCTGGCCGACCTCGATTGTGGTTCCGCCCGGCTATCGGCTGGTCCTCTCGGTGCGCGGCAAGGATTACGAGGTCGACGGCACCGACATCGCGCTGCCGAATGCGCCCTATCCGATGAAAGGCACCGGGCCATTCCTGCACATCGATGCGGACGACCGGCCGCCCGCCGTCTTCGCGTGCCGCAACACGCTGCATTACGCGGCGGACAAGCAGCCCTACCTCTTGTTGCCGATCATCCCCGCGGCGTAAGCTTCACAAAAAAGCAAAGCCGTCTGGGAGGACGAACATGATAAGGCGTATCGCCGCCATCGCACTGGCCGCGTTCGCGCTGGCCGCGCTACCCGCCGCCGCGCAGCAATATCCGAACCGTACGGTCACGATCATCGTGCCCTACCCGGCCGGCGGCCCGACCGACGAGACGGCGCGGCAGGTCGCCAACTTCCTCACCAAGAAGTTCGGGCAGACCTTTGTGGTCGAAAACGTCACCGGCGGCAGCACCATCATCGCCACCAATCGCGTCGCGCACGCGACGCCGGACGGCTACACCCTGCTGCTCCACAATCTGCAGATCACGGCCAACGTCACCTTGTTCAAGAATCTGCCGTTCGACACGGTGAAGGACATCGTGCCGGTAATGCTGGTCAACAAGAACCCGCTGATCATCGTCGGCCGGCCGGGCCTCGCGGCGAACAATCTGAAAGACCTGATCGCGCTGATGAAGAAGGAGCGCCTCAAGGAAGGACTGCCGGGGTTTGGCACCACCGGCCATCTCACGTCGGCGCTGTTCGCGCAGGAGGCCAACGTGCAGATCGACTTCATCCCCTACCGCGGCGCGACGCCGGCGATGAACGATCTGCTCGGCGATCATGTCGACCTCTTCGTCGGCACGCCGCAATCCGTCGTCCCGCACGTGCAGGCCGGCAAGCTGAAAGCCTACGGCATCACCTCGAAGGAAAAGTCGCCGCAGCTCCCCACCGCCGAGAGCCTGGTCGACGCGCTCGGGCCAAAGTTCGAGATCGTGTACTGGCAGGCGATGTTCGCGCCGGCCGGCACGCCGCCCGACTTGCTCAAGACGCTCAACGCCGCAATGCAGGAGGCGGTCGCCGATCCGGAGATCGTCAAGCATTGGGCCAGGGAAGGCTTCTCGGCTTTCCCGAAGGATCAGCAGTCGACCGCCGCCGGGGACGCCTTCATGAAGAGCGAGATCACGCGCTGGGGCCAGGTCATCCGCGACAATAATATTCAGGTGGCGCAGTAGCTCTTGTCATTGCGAGCGCGTAGCGCGAAGCAATCCAGGGCCATAACGAAGAGGCTGGATTGCTTCGTCGGCTTCGCCTCCTCGCAATGACGGTGTTGGCCCGCTAGCGGTTTGGCTCCAGCACCTGCTCCAGCCAGTCCCACATGTAGGCCGAGCAGATCGACTGATTGTCGATCTGGCAGTGGTGATAGCCGCCCTCCTCGCGCGTGAATAATTTGAACGTTTTATCGCGCGAGCCGACCGCGTCGAAGCATTTGCGCGCCTCGGGAAGCGGAATCTGCTCGTCGCCTTCGCCATGCAGCATGAGGAACGGACAGGCGATCTTCTGCACCGCGCCGTCGAGCTTGAACGGCGCCAGCTTTTCGAGCGCATCCTCTTGCGACGAGGCGTTGAGCACCCAGGAGATGTGCTGCGACGCGACCGAGAGCGAGGGCGTGTCGGCGCGCTTGAGCCGCTCGAAGCGGTCGCGCCAGATTTTCTGGTAGTCCCACTGCGCGCCCCAGGCGAGGCAGCAGGCAAAGCGCGGCTCGAACGCCGCCGCGCGCGGCGCGTAGTAGCCGCCTAAGCTGATCGCCATCACGCCGATGCGCTTGGCGTCGATCTCCGCGCGTTTGCTCAGCCAATCGAACACCGGCGTCGCGTAGTGTTCGGTGTCGTGGCGCAGATAGAGGTTGCGGAAGCGGATGCTCTCGCCGTTGCCGGGCCCGTCGACGATCAGACAGGCGATACCGCGCGCGACCAGATCGGCGACGCCTTTGAGATATTGAATCTCCTTGGTGACATCGAGCCCGTCGAAGAACACCATCGCCGGCACCGGGCCGCCGCCGTTCGCCGGCTCGGCATGCACATAGAGCGCCGGCAGGCTTGTCTTGCCATACGGAATTTCCACGCTCTCGATGCGCGGCCGCTTGATCAGCGCGGCAGCGTCACGGAACGCCTGCACGCCGCGCCTATAGGCCTCGTTACCGGCCGCGCTCTTCGGCTGCAGGAAGCGTTCGCCCACATGATAATAAGCGCTGGCGCGCCGGAGATACTGCGCGCCGCTTTTGGGAAAGCCCTGCGCGATGCGCTCGCGCCCGCGCTCCTCCACCGTGCGCGCCTCGCGTGTCCATTCGCGGAACCAGGCGTCGTCGTCGCCGACATGCGCCTTCAGCCGCAGGCCGATGCGGTTGACCTCGCCGATCTCGGCGCCGCCCCAGGGCGCCATGTTGAGCCCGATCAACAGCCCGTGCGACCAGCGATAGTTGTCCGGAAAATAAGTGAAAGAGAGCTCTTCTTGGGCTTCGCTCATGCAGCACGCCTCCCGCGGGCGTGCAGAATAGCGATTGGGCGCGCCCTTGCCAGCCGCTATACTGCGCGTGCGCACATATGAGGTGATCGATGCCCCGCCATCCGGCCTACATCCCGCACGGCGTCATTCCGGCGGTGCTGCTGCCCTTCGAGACCGACCTGTCGATCGACGAACCCAATTTCCGCAAGCACCTGCGCGACGTCGCCGCGGTGCAAGGGCTCTCCGCGATCACGCTCAACGCGCACTCGACCGAGGTCGCCTCCTGCAGCTTCGATGAGCAGCGGCGTGTCTTGGACATCGCGCAGGACGAGATCGGCGACAAGCTTCCGATCATTAATGGCGTCTGGGCCGATGGCAGTCTCGAAGCCGCGCGCATCGCCAAGATGGCGGCCGCCGGCGGCGCGTCGGCGCTGCTGATATTTCCGCCAGCGCCGTTCACGCTCGGGCAGAATGCGGCGATGGCGATCGCGCACTTCAAAGCAATCGCGGACGCCACCGATTTGCCGCTGATTGCTTTCCAGTATCCGCTCGCCACCGGCCAGGGCTATCCGAAGGACACGCTGCTCAAGCTGTGCGAGGCAGTGCCGTCGATCCGCGCCATCAAAGACTGGATCGCCAACGTGCCGCACCACGAGTGGCACATCCGCACGCTGCAGAATCTGGCGCGGCCGGTGAACGTACTCACCACGCATTCGTCCTGGCTGTTCTCCTCGCTGGTGCTGGGGCCGAACGGCCTCTTGTCCGGCTCGGGCAGCGTGATCGCCGATCTGCAAGCGAAATTGTTCCGCGCGGTGCAGAGCAACGATCTCGCCGAGGCCAAGCGTCTCAACGACCGCATCGAGCCGATGGCGCGCGTGTTCTACGCCGATCCCTTTGTCGACATGCACAAGCGGATGAAGGAGGCGCTCGTGCTGCTCGGCAAACTGCCACGCGCTGTCGTGCGTCCGCCGCTGGTCAAGATCGAGCGCGCGGAGATTGCGCGCATTCGCGCGGCGCTGATCGAGGCGGGGCTGCTCGATAAAAACGCGCGCGACGCGGCTTAGCGATTACAGCACCGCAAATTCCGTATTCTTCCGATCCGTCACCAGCATCGTACCGGGATAATGCGTGATGCAGAACTCGGGCTTGGCAGCCGCGATCACCGACTGCGGCGTCACCCCGCAGGCCCAGAACACCGGCAGCTCGTCGTCGTTGACCGGCACCGAGTCGCCGTAGTCGGGCTTCATAATATCCTTGATGCCGATCAGCTCCGGCTTGCCGATATGCACCGGCGCGCCGTGCACCGCCGGAAAGCGCGTGGTGACCTGCACGGCGCGGATGGCGTCGGCGGGCTTCAGCGGGCGCATCGACACCACCATCGGTCCGTGGAAGGGGCCGGCCGGTGTCGTCTCCACCGAGGTGCGAAACATCGGCACGGTGCGGTCGAGCGTGATGTGGCGGATCTCCATGCCCTCCGCCAGCAGCGCTTCCTCGAATGAAAACGAGCAGCCGATGACGAAGCTCACCAGATCGTCGCGCCAGACGTCGCGGATGTCGTTTGGTTCGGCGACCAGCTTGCCGTTCTGCCACACGCGGTAGCGGGGGATGTCGGTACGGATATCGAGATCGGCTCCCAATTCCGGCACGCGCGGATCGCCCGGCGCAGACACGCCGACCAGCGGGCACGGCTTCGGGTTGAGCCGGCAGAACTGCATGAAGTCGCCGGCCAGCGCCTTCGGCAGGATGGCGAGATTGCCCTGCACGTAGCCGGGCGCGAGGCCGGAGGTGGGCCCGCGGTGCTGACCGTTGCGGATGGCCAGCCGCGCGGCGTGGCCACTGCCCGGCGCTCCCGTGTCATCTCGCCGCAAGGACGCGACTACCATCATCCTCTCCCGCGCTGCACCAGGATTGCCTCGCATTTGTGCAAGGCCGGATCATACGACCATGTGAGATAGCGCGCGGCAAGACGAGAAATACCGGTTGAAAGTTCAAACCGGATCGCGTTTGCTTATGCACCATCATTTCGCAATGAAAAGCCCGATCAACGGGGCGCCACGGAGGAAAACCCATCATGTCACGCCGTGACAACAATCTCGCTCGTCTTGCGTTTATCGCGCTCGCTGGCACCGCGCTTTCACTGCCGGCGCAGGCGCAGACACCGGCGGCGCCCGCCGCTGCTCCGGTGAAGCTCGGCATCGTCACCTTCCTGACCGGCCCGGCCGCCACACCGTTCGGCATCCCGAGCCGCAACGCCGCCGAAATCGTCATCGAGACGCTCAACGCCGGAAAGGGGCCGGCGCCCTTCGACAAGCCCGGCCTGGGCGGCGCCAAGATCGAGCCGAAATACGTCGACGAGGCCGGCGCCGCCGCGCAGGTCGTCACCGAATTCCGCAACCTGGTGCAGCGCGATCAAGTCGACGCCGTGGTCGGCTACGTCTCCTCCGGCAACTGCCTGGCGGTGACGCCGGTCGCAGAAGAACTCAAGGCGCTCACCGTGCTGTACGACTGCGGCACGCCGCGCATCTTCGAAGAAAAGGCGCGCACCTACGTGTTCCGTGTCAGCCCGCATGCGACCATGGATAACGTCGGTGCCGCCCGCTACATCCTCGAAAAGAAGAAAAACCTGACGACCTATTCGGGCATCAACCAGAACTACGCCTGGGGCCAGGACTCCTGGCGCGATTTCGCCGGTGCGATGAAAGCGCTGGCGCCGAAGGCTGCCGCCGACAAGGTGCTGTTCCCGAAACTGTTCGCGGGTGAATACGGCGCCGAAATCTCGACGCTGCTGACATCGAAATCGGACGTGCTGCACACCAGCTTCTTCGACGGCGATCTCGAAGCCTTCATCTATCAGGAGCAGGCGCGCGGGCTCAACAAACGCATGACCATCCTCATGACCACCGGCGAAACGGTGGTGTGGCGTTTGAAGGACAAGCTGCCCGATGGCGTCATCATCGGCGGGCGCGGGCCGAATGGCGTGCTGGCGCGCGACACGCCGATCCGCAAATGGTTCGAGCAGATCTATCGCGACCGCTACAACACGCCGCCGACCTATCCGGCCTACCAGATGGTGCAGTCGCTGCTCGGTCTGAAGCTTGCCTATGAGAAAGCGGCGGCGGGCGGCGCCAAGCCCAATGCGGACGCAATCGCCGCGGCCTTCAAAGGCATCGAGTTCGAAGGACCGGCCGGCAAGGTGAAGTTGACGCTCGGCGACGGCCACCAGGGCGTCACCGAGACGGCTTACGGCACCTACCGGTTCAACAAGCAGACCAAGGAGCCGGAAGTCGTCGACATCAAGCGCTATCCGGCCGAGTGCGTGAACCCGCCCCCCGGCGTCGAAGCCGAGAAGTGGGTTGCCGACGGGATGCCTGGCGCCAAGTGCTGAGGCCAATCGGCCGCGCGTCATAAACGGCGCGCGGCCGCTCTCACCCTTCCCCGCCCAGCGTAGGGAGGGAACGAGCGAACGCCAGCGGACCGGTGTAGTGTGCTGACCTTCTTCGCGATCCTGACAGACGGCCTCGTCTACGCCGCGTACCTGTTCATCGTCGCCATCGGGCTGACGTTGATCTTCGGCGTGATGAAGATCCTCAACGTCACGCACGGCTCGTTCTACGCCTTCGGCGCTTACGGGGCGGCAACCGCCGTCGGCATCTATACCAATGGCGACTGGCCGGCCGCGCTCGGCTTTCTGTTCATGCTCGGGCTGGCGATGGCCATCGGCCTCGTCATGGGCATCATCCTCGAGCGCGGGCTTCTGCGCCTTGTGTACGGGCGCGATGAGGTGGTCGTCGTCCTCGTCACCTACGCGACTTTCCTGATCCTCGAAGACGTCATCGTGCTGATCTGGGGCGCGCAATCCTACGGCGCCTTCCAGCCGATGGTCTCCGCCGGAAACACCGAGATCGGCGACCTGGTCCTGTCCAACTATGACATCGTCCTGGTCGCGATTGCCGCTTTGCTGGCGATCGCCGCTTACTGGTCGCTTAAATTCACCCGTTACGGACGGCTGCTCACCACCGTCATCTTCGACCGCGAGACCGCGGCCGCCTTCGGCATCAACGTCACGCTGGTCTACACCGCGACTTTCATCATCGGCGCCATGCTCGGCGCCCTCGGCGGCGCGGTGATGGCGCCGAAGATCGCGGTGACGCTCGGCATCGGCGTCGAGGTGATTGTGCTCGCCTTCGCCGTGGTCGCCATCGGCGGCATGGGCTCGATCGAAGGCGCGCTGGTCGGCGCGCTCATCGTCGGCATCTGCCGCGCGGCCGCGGTGCATCTCGTGCCGCAGATCGAGTTGTTCGTGATTTATGGCGTCATGGCGCTGGTGCTGGTGATCCGGCCCTACGGACTGTTCGTGCGCGTACAGCCGAGGAAGATCTGATGTCCCACCGCGCGCATCTTGTCGGCGCCCTGCTGTTCATCCTCGCTGCCGCGGCGGGGCCGCTGCTGCCGAACTGGATCGTCTCGATCATAACCATCGCCTTCGCCAATGCGCTGGTCGTGCTGGGGCTCGTCGTGCTGTGGCGCGCCGGTCTCGTCTCGTTCGGCCAGGCGCTTTATTACTGCGCCGGCGCCTATGCGGTGGCGTTGACCTCGCGCTGGGCCGGGATCAACGACGCCTTCCTGCTGCTGCTGATCGGCGCGCTCGCCGCTGCCGTCGTCGCAGTCCTCATCGGTTTCCTGCTGGCGCGCTACCGCGAAATCTTCTTCGCCATGCTCAGCCTCGCCTTTTCCATGATTCTCTACGGCGTGCTGGTGAAGACCGAGTCGCTCGGCTCGACCGACGGCTTCACGATATCGACGCCGACTTTTCTCGGCTACGCCCCACACGGCGAAAAGCTCGGCCACGCGCTCTATTGGCTGACGCTCGCCATCGACGCGCTGGCCGCGGTTGCCATCGGCGCCTATTTCCGCTCGGTGGCCGGCGCGCTCGCTGCGCCGATCCGCGACAACGAGATTCGCGTCGAATTCCTCGGCGTATCGGTGACGCGCATCATCCACGGCAAGCTGGTCATCGCCGGCCTGCTCGGCGGCGCCGGCGGCGCAATCGCCGCACTGGCCATCGGCCATGTCGATCCGAACATGTCCTACTGGACGACCTCCGGCGGCTTCGTCTTCGTCACCATCCTGGCCGGCGCCGGCTCGGTCGCGGCTGCCTTCGTCGGCTCGCTTGTCTTCGAGGCGGTGCGCACTTTTGCTTATGACGTCATGCCGCAGTTCTGGCAGATGACGCTCGGCACGGTACTGCTCTTCACCATCCTGTTCCTGCCGGATGGGCTTGGTTCGGTGGTGGCGCGGCTGTCGCGGCGAAAGGCGAAGACGCCATGAGCGCGGAGCGCGAGCCCAGAATGAACGAGACGCCCGAGCCGATCCTCGCCGTACGCGACCTGCAGAAGACTTTCGGGTCTTTGGTCGCCGCGCGCGACATCACGGTCAGCGTGCCGCCCGAGCAGACCGTCGGCGTCATCGGCGCCAACGGCGCCGGCAAGACCACCTTCATCAACATGATCACCGGCCACCTGACGCCGAGTCAGGGCATCATCCTTTTCGAGGGCAAGGACATCACCGGCAAGCCGGCGCGCGAGATCGTGCGGCTCGGCATCTCGCGCTCCTTCCAGGTGGCGCAGATCTTCCCGTCGCTCACGGTCTTCGACAATATGTGCATGGCGGCGGCCATCGCGCACGGCAGCGGAGGCGTCTGGCAGAACGTCGCGACTCCGCTGCATTCGGAAGCCGCCGTCACCGAGGCGGAAGCGACCATCGAACTGTTCCAGATCGGCCGCTACCGCGATACGGCGGCCAGCACACTGCCGCAAGGCGTGCGTAAGCTGCTCGATATCGGCATGGCGGTGGTCGGCTGGCCGCGCCTGCTGCTGCTCGACGAGCCGACCAGCGGCATCTCCATCGAGGAGAAGTTCGACCTGATGAACGTGGTGATGTCGGCGCTGAAGAAGCGCAAGATCACCGTGCTGTTCGTCGAGCACGATATGGAAATCGTCGGCCGCTTCGCCGACCGCGTGCTCGCCTTCTACGACGGCACGGTCATCGCCGACGGCACGCCCGACCAGACCCTTGACGATCCCAAGGTGCAGGAACTGATCAGCGGCGTACGGCTGACGCCCAAGCGCGGGACGGCGGCCCATGCTTAAGATCGACAATCTCAACGTCTCCATCGGGCCGATCCCGATCATCCGGGGCGCTTCGCTCGCCGTGAACGAGGGCGAGATGTGCGGCCTCATCGGCCGCAATGGTGCCGGCAAGACGACCCTGCTGCGTGCGCTGATGGGAGCGCTGCCGGCAAGCGGCAAGGCCGAGCTCGGCCACGTCGATCTTCTGCGGTTACCTTCGCACCGCCGCACCCGGCATGGCATCGGCTACATGCCGGAAGATCGCCGGCTGGTGCCGGAATTTACCGTGGAAGAGAACATCCGGCTGCCGACCTGGTCGACGCCGGTGGACGGCGTCGAGCAGCGGCTGGAATGGATTCTATCGATCATGCCGGAGATCGCGCGCTTCCGGCAGCGGCGTGCGCTCGAACTGTCCGGCGGCCAGCAGAAGATGGTGGCGCTGGCGCGCGCCCTGATGGCCGGCACGCGTATCCTGCTGCTCGACGAGCCGTTCGAGGGGCTGGCGCCGGCGCTGGCGCGGCGGCTCGGCGAGGTGCTGGCCAACCTCAAGAACGAAGGCGTCTCGGTGCTGATCGCCGAGTCGAACGAAATCCACGTCGTCGACCTGCTGACGCGCGCCTATTTCATGGAGCGCGGGGCCATCAGCGATCAGCGGCAGCATGAAGCCGCCCATTCCTAGCGCTCAGGCCGGCGTCACCGAGCAGCGGGTGCCTGCCATCCCCATCGTCGATGTCCGCGACGGCGGACCGCTGCGTCTCGCCCGCGAAGGCCACGAGCGTGCCCGCGCGCTACGCGACGAATGCATCGGCTGGCTGCCCGGCTTGGTAGCCACCGCGCTGCCGCTCATCGACATGATCACGCGCCGCTGGCTGGCGCGATCGCCCTCGCCTTACACGGCAGAAGTCCACGCAGTCGCAGAGACGCTCGGCTTTTCCGGCATCTGGTTTCTCAACGGCTGCTATCAGTGGGGCTGCACCGCGCGGGCGCTCGAGCAGGACGGCGCGCCCTGGCTCGCGCGTACGCTCGACTGGCCCTTCCCCGGCCTCGGCCGTCACGTTCACGTTGCGCGTATGCGCGGGCCCGCCGGTGAGTACGACAACGTGACATGGCCGGGTTATGTCGGTGTGCTCACCGCGTCAGCGCCCGGACGTTTCGCCGCCAGCATCAACCAGGCGCCGATGGCGCGACGCACGCGTCAGCCCTGGCTGCGGCCCTACGACATCACATTGAACGCGCTGCACACATCGACCATCCGCGCCGTGCCGCCGGATCATCTGCTGCGCGCGGTATTCGACACCTGCGCGAGCTACGCCGAGGCAAAGCGTCGCCTGGAGACGACGCCGATCTCGCGCCCAGCCATTTACGCCTTGGTCGGGTGCGCGCCCGGGGAGCGCTGCATCATCGAGCGCACGGAGAACAGCCACACCACCCGCGACCATGACACCGGCGCCGCCAACGATTGGCGGCAGAGCCGTCCGCATTGGGAGGCGCGGGTGGCGCCGGAGGCCTTCTTTACGCGCAGCTTCGAGGAAACCGCAGAGAACAGCCGCCGGCGCAGCGATCAGCTGCTCGCCTGGGCCGCGCCCTTTGCCGGCGATTTCTCTTGGGTATCGGCCCCGGTGCTCAACACGCAGACGCGCATCGCCGTCGAGATGTGTCCTGCGACCGGCGCGCTGCGCGCCGTCGGTTACGAGCAGAGCGAAGGTGACACGCTGCCGGGGCCGGCAACGCAAATCTGCGCGCTGGGGTGAATCGCTCTATCCTGCTGACCGACGGGATCATCAAGCACTACCTGAGCGACATCGGATGCCATTCCGCTCGGACCAGTCCCAATCTCCTGCATTGGAACTTGCAGAAGGTACCGCAGTCCGTGCGGCTCGTAGTTCGCTGTGACATGACGCGCGAAATGCTGGGCTGAATCGATCAGAATGACACTGCCGAACCCCTTGCGGCTCGGCTTTTTCACCGGCGGACCGCCACTTTCCGTCCACTGGAACGAGAACATGGGCATGCCATCGATCCGGTCGCGCTTGCCGAGGATCGAGACCCGGCCATTGGGCACCGAAAGTGCACCATACTTGAATGCGTTGGTCGCCAACTCGTAAACGATCAATGCGAATTGGTGGGCGGCGCGCGCATTGATGTGAATGTCGCAGCCGGTGACGCTAACCTGGTTGGAGATTTCCCCCAGCTCGCCCTGGATGATTTCGGCGAGCGGTGCACCGTCCCATGCGGTTTTAGCCAACAGCCTATGGGCACGCGCAAGCGCGGTGAGCCGCCCGGCCAACGCCTTTTTCGCCTGCACGATGGTTTGTCCTTCAACCAGGCTTCGTGCGCATATGGACTGAACCACTGCAAACAGGTTCTGGGTGCGATGCTCCAGCTCGTGCATCAGAAATTTTTGATGATCCTCCGCCCGCAGACGCTCGGAAGAACGAGCTCGCCGAAGGCTTGCGCGATCGCGATCATCGCTCCGCGGATCCCAGCTTGACGACATTTTTCGGGTCGATGCCGAAATGTTCGGACACATAGGAAGTCGATAACCCGGGGGTATATGGCTCGCCTTTGACTAAAACGTCGTTGCTTACGTAGATCATCGACCCGGCAACTCCATTGCTTCCGAATTCCACTGTAATACGAGTTTGAAGCCGGTCCACGGGCCGCAGATCATAGCAGGCGCGACGAAACAGCCGGTGGTGAAAGCGCTGCAACGCCTCGCTATGCGTGGCTATCGAAGTTCAAGAGAGGAAGGTGGACGCCCACAACTTCTCATCCAGAGAGGCTGGCGGAGGGAGGGAAACTGCAAACAAAATTCTCTACTCGAGGTCCAGAGTAGCGCAGGCCACCCCGCTTGACTGGTGCTCCCTAATGCTTCCTAGGCGTACCCAATCGCACCCTTTGCGGTGCAGCCACGCCTAATCCTTTGACCCCCAGCCGCCACCGCCAGCGGTTTGCAAGACGATACGGTCGCCTTTGCTCAAACGGTGCGGGCCGCTTTTCGACGCGAGCTCGGCACGATCGCCAGAGGCACGCTGCACGGCGAATGACGCCGGCCCGCCGGGCGCACCGCCGCCGATACCCTGCGCCGGCGTATGGGTCCGCTCGCCGAGGATCGACGCGTCGACACGGTCTGCGAGGATCTCGATCTCCTTGTGCACGCCCTTGCCGCCTTGCCAGCGGCCGTGGCCGCCCGACTCGTCGATGAGCCCATAAGCGTGGAAGCGCAGCGGCATCGCCGCTTCCATCGACTCGATCGGCAGGTTCATGGTGTTGCCCATGTGCACGCGCATGCCGTCCGGCCCGTTCGCGCCGAAGCGTGCGCCCATGCCGCCGCCGATAGTCTCATAATGAACGAAGCTTCGCCCGCGGGACTGATCGAAGCCGCCGAGCGTGTAGACGCAGGCCGAGCCATAGCTGCCGGCCGGGACCTGGCTCGGGTAGGCCTTGCCGAGTGCGGACAGCAGCAGGTCGACGATGCGGTTCGACGTCTCGGTGTTCGCCGCAACGACCGGCGCCGGATATTGCGCGTTGACGATGGAGCCTTCCGGCGCGGTGATCGAAGCGCTGGCGTAGGCGCCCGAATTCGGCGGAATTCCGCCGCCGATGAAGCCGAGCATCGTGTAGTACACGGCGGAGGCCGTGACCGGCAGCGGCGCATTGACCGGACCGCGTGCGGGCCCTGTCGAGCCGCTGAAGTCGACATCGAAACGCTCGCCCGACTTCCGGATGCAAACCTGGATGCGCAAGCTTGCGGCACCCGGACCGTCGAAGCCGTCGCCATCCAGCGTTTCAGAAGCGTCGACCACAGCGTCGGGCAATTTCGCCAGCCGCGCCCGCACCTGCAGGTCGCTGTAGTATTGTGAATCCGTGAGGACCGCGGCGAGCTTGTCATTGCCGTAGCGCGCGGCGATCTGGCTCAGCCGATCAACGCCGCGGCGGTTCGCCGCCTGCTGGGCGCGGAAATCGCCGAGCCGGTCATCCGGAATGCGTACATTCGCCAGGATGATCTTGAGGATGTCCTGACGCAGTTCGCCGCGCGCGATAATTTTCACCGGCGGGATTCGCAGACCTTCCTTGAAGATTTCGTCGGAGATCGACGAACTGCCGGCGGCGGTTCCGCCGACATCCGGCCAGTGCACGCGCGTCGCGGAGAAGGCTAGCAACTCGCCGCCGTGGAAGACCGGCATCAGTAGCGACATGTCAGGCAAATGCGTCCCGCCCAAATAAGGATCGTTCACCAGGACGGCGTCGCCCGGCTCCCATGTAGCGAGCGGATAGGCCGCCAGCACCGCGCGTCCGGTGAACGGCATCGCGCCGAGATGTACGGGAATGTCGTTGCCCTGCGCGGCGACGTTTCCGGTCAGGTCGAGGATGGCGCAGGAGAGATCGGCCGACAGGCTAAGCAGCGGAGAAAACGACGTCCGCATCAAGACGGTCTTCATTTCCTCGCAGATCGCGTAAAGGCCGTTGCGGATCACTTCGAACGTGACCGGATCGGCACCGATGAGACCTTTCGACCGCATCATGACGGCGCTCCCGTCCGGACGTGGATACTGCCGTGGGCATCGACGCGTGCTGTATCGCCCACCTTGAGCCACACCGTTGCGCCGGCCAGCGCGAGGATGGCGGGCCCTTCGATGACGCGGTCAGCGGCAATTTCATCAACGAAATGCACCAGCGCATCGACCTTGGCGCCGGTCTCGTCGACCAGCGTCGTGCGCAGGTCGCGTTTTGAGGATGCCGATTTGCGGACGGATGCATGATCGGTGAAAAGCCGTGCCGGCGCACCGCTCGGAACGGCCGACGCGGATAGCCGCACGTTCACGATCTCCGGTACGCCATTCGGCAGGTCGAAGCCGTACTCGTCCACATAAGCAGCACGGAATTTCGTTTCCAGCGCTTGGCCGTCGGGCGGACTCGCTGTTGAATCTCCGACCGGTATTTTCAGTTGAAAAAGCTGACCGCGGAAGCGGACATCAGCAAAGCGCGACGTCTTCGACGGCGCGGCTTGATCCTGCTCGGCCGCGAACAAGCCGTCGAGTTTCTCATGCAGCGGGGCAAAAGCGTCTCGCAGATCCTCATGCGTGACCTCACGCAGCGGACGCAGGAACGACGCGCTGACGTCGTGCCGGATCGGCGCCAGCACTGCGCCGACCGCGCTGAACATGCCGGGCAAAGGCGGAATGAGCACTTCGCTAATCCCGACCTCGGCGGCAATCGCGGCGGCATGCAGAGGACCGGCGCCACCCGACGCGACCAGCGCAAAGTCGCGTGGATCGAGTCCGCGGCGCACGGTGGCGAGGCGAACCATCTCCGCCATATTGGCGACCGCGACCTGGATGATGGCGTGCGCCGCCTTCTCGACCGGCCAGCCGAGCGGCCCCGCGATGTGTTGCAAGATCGCCTGCAGTGCGAGATCGGGGCGGAGTTCGATATCGGCAGCCTTCATAAGATCCGGCACCAGCGTGCCGATCACCGCATGAGCGTCGGTCACCGTCGGCAATTGGCCGCCATGCCCATAGCAAGCGGGCCCGGGCTGCGCGCCGGTACTGCGCGGGCCCACCTTGAGTACGCCAGCCTCATCCAGCCAGGCAATGCTGCCGCCGCCCGCGCCGATCTCGACCAGATCGATCACCGCCGACAGGATCGGATAGCCGCCGACTTTGCGCCCTTCGACCAGAGCGTGGGCGTAGTATTCATCGGTGACGCGCGGTTCTCCCGCAATCAGCACGCCCGCTTTGGCAGTGGTGCCACCCATATCGAAGGCGAGGACATTGCGCCGGCCGATCAATGCGCCGAACTGCGCCGTTGCCGTCATGCCCGCGGCAGGACCGGACTCTACGAGATGCACCGGATAACGCACTGCGTTGGCGGGCGACGTCAGCCCGCCGTTGGACTTTACGATGTAGAGGGCGCGCGCGCCGGCGCCGCGCACGCCATCGTCGAGCCTCGCGATGTAGCGGCTGACGGCGGGCGCGAGATAGGCGTTGAGGATTACCGTGCTGGTGCGCTCGAATTCGCGGATTTCCGGCGCCACCTCGCTCGATCTCGAAACGATCTTGTCCGGGAAGGCCGCCCGCAGCGCTTGCTCCACCTCAAGCTCGTGTTTTGGCGAGGCATAGGAATTCAATAGCGAGATGGCGATCGACTCGACATTCAGAGCTCGGATTTGCTCGACAACCTCATCGAGGCCGGCGAGCGGTGTCACGACGGCGCCGTCATGGGCCAGGCGCTCCGTGACCTCGATGCGGGCGGACCGCTCGACCAGTGGCTCACTCATTTGCTGATCGAATGTGTAAAGCTCGGGTCTCGCTTGGCGGCGCAGCGCCAAAACGTCCCGGAATCCGCGTGTCGTCACCAGCGCCGTCGGGCCACCCTGTCGTTCGATCAGGGCGTTGGTGCCGACCGTCGTGCCATGACAGACAGTCGTGTCACCAAGCGCATGCAAGGCGCCGACCCGCTGCAGCGCGAGAATGACGGCGACGCCTGGATCATCAGGCGTGGACTGAATTTTAAATGCATCGAGACAAGCGCCCGACGAAGCGTCGAATACGACGGCATCGGTGAACGTGCCGCCGACGTCGATGCCAATGCGAAGCCGTCTCGCCGGGGTCACGTCCTGGTTTTGCGGCACAATGTTGCCCTCGGGTCAGCTTTCAGCCGCCGTCCTTTTCGATCGCTATGAGAGCATCGACGAGGCGATCCATATGCGGCTGCAGGCTGACGTCCGAACGCAGGTAGCGCTTTTCGAGGCCTTTGAAGGATACCGAGCCATCCTTGACGATCACGCCGAACTCGAGAAGCCGGTTGAAGACCTTGGTGGAATCGAAACGAGGGTCCAGGATCTCGATGAGGAAGAAGTTCGAACGCGAGTCCGGCACCATGCGGAAGGCGCGCAAAGCAGACATCCGTTGCGCGGTATAGCCGCGCATCTCCACAATCATCGACACCGTGCGCTCGACATGATCGTCGTCGTCGAGCGCCGCCGCCGCGCCGGCGACCTGGAAGCAGCCGACGTTCCACGTGGGCTTGATGTTGAGCAGTGCCTGAATACGTTCAGGCGAGCCGATGCCGAAGCCGGCGCGCAAACCGGCAAGGCCGAACGCCTTGGAGAAGGTGCGCATCCCGATCAAGTTCTCATACTCGCGAACGAGATGCAGGTAGCCTTCCGTCTCGGTGAAGTGCACGTAGGCCTCATCGAGCACGACGACCGTATCGCCGCCCGCCGCCTCGCAAACGCGTCGCACATCGGCCTCGCGCATCAGCCGGCCGGAAGGACTATGCGGGTTTGTGAGAAACGCGTACGGCGCGGCATGGTTGCGGCCATCAATAAGTCGCAAGCGGTGATTTCCTTCTCGCTGGACGGCAAGGTTCTCGACGCCAATGAGAACTTCTTGAACGCCGTCGGTTATTCGCTCAATGAAATCCGCGGCCAGCACCACTCAATGTTTGTTGAGCCGGCCTACAAAGAAAGTGCCGATTATCGCGCCTTCTGGGACAAGCTACGGCGTGGCGAGTTTGACGCCAACCAGTACAAGCGGATTGGCAAAGGCGGCAAAGAAATTTGGTTACAGGCCTCTTACAATCCGATTCTGAACAGCCGTGGCAAACCCGTGATGGTGGTGAAATTCGCGACCGATATCACCGACCAGATGATGCGCAACGCGGATGTTCAGGGACAACTCGCAGCGATCAATAAGGCGCAGGCGGTGATCGAGTTCTCGCTGGAGGGCAAAATTCTGGACGCCAACCAGAACTTCCTAAGCGCCGTCGGCTACACAATCGAGGAAATTCGCGGTCAGCATCATTCGATGTTTGTCGATTCGACGTATCGCCAGACTCCCGAGTATCGGGCGTTTTGGGAAAAGCTCGGCCGCGGCGAATATGATGCCAACCAGTACCAGCGCATCGGTAAGGGCGGTAAGGCGATTTGGCTGCAGGCTAGCTACAACCCGATCATGGACATGAATGGTCGGCCATTCAAAGTCGTCAAATACGCAACTGATATAACCGCCGACAAAGACATCGAAGCCGCCATCAGCGACATCGTGCAAGCCGCCGGCAAGGGCGACTTCTCGCGCCGGGCGGACGTCGCGGGCAAAAAGAGTTCGCTCGTCAGCGTGGGCGTTGCGGTGAACTCGCTCTGCGAAACGGTAGCTGGGGCACTCGGCGACCTCATGAGGATGCTCGGCGCCCTTGCCGAGGGCGATCTAACGCCGCGTATTGCGACTGATTATGAGGGCGACTTCCTGACGCTCAAGAACGACGCCAATAAAATGGCGGATCGTATTGCCGCGACTATTACGGAGATCAAGGAGTCGGCCGGCGAAGTCACAGCCGCCTCCGCTGAGATCTCCACCAGTACAACCGATCTATCGCAGCGCACCGAAGAACAGGCCGCAAGCCTGGAAGAGACGTCCGCATCCATGGAAGAGATTGCGGCCACGGTGAAGAAAAATGCCGAGAACGCTCAGACGGCCAACGAGTCGGCGAGCGGCACGCGTGATGTTGCCGACCGTGGTGGCCAAGTGGTTGCCAAAGCGGTAGAAGCCATGGCGAAGATCGAGGAATCCTCCCGCAAGATTTCTGACATTATCGGCGTTATCGACGAGATCGCACGTCAGACCAATTTGCTGGCGCTGAATGCCGCGGTGGAGGCCGCCCGTGCTGGTGAGGCGGGCCGTGGCTTCGCCGTGGTCGCTTCGGAAGTTCGCAGCTTGGCACAGCGCTCTTCTCAGGCCGCCAAAGACATCAAGGACCTCATTACCAACTCGAATGATCAGGTAAAGGGCGGCGTTGACCTCGTCAACCGTGCAGGTGCTGCACTTACCGAGATCGTCGATTCGATCAAGAAGGTGGCCGGCATCGTTTCCGAAATCGCAAACGCCAGTATTGAGCAATCGGCCGGTATCGAGCAAGTGAACAAGGCGTTGACCCAGATGGACGAGGTCACTCAGCAAAACTCAGCGCTCGTTGAGGAGAACGCCGCTACGGCTAAGACGCTTGAGCAGCAATCCAAGGCTATGGACCAGCGTGTGGCTTTCTTCAAACTCGCGGCCGGCGCCGAAACGGTCGAGCGCAAGGCAGAGCCAGCTACCCGCGTGGTCAAGGCGGTGACGACAGCTGACACTTCGCGCAAGAAGGCGGCGGGCGGCAAAGCTAATCCCGTTGGACGCATGCAAGCCGCACTTGCCACTGCGGTTAAGCAGGATCCAGACTGGAAACAGTTCTAAGATCAACTCCCAAGCAGATCTGTTCGCAGCTAGAACGAAGCCTCCGCAAGCCCGCGGAGGCCTTCGTGTAGCCCCAGAGGCCTATTTCGCGAACAAAGTCAGGTTCGCTCGGGCTACAAATTGGAAATTCTCGTTTGGGTTCATGGCGGTCCCGAGAGGAGTCGAACCTCCGACCTTCGGTTTAGGAAACCGTTGCTCTAACCAGAAGTATTTTGAAGCATCGGTAGAGCGACTTGATCTCAAACTCGACGTCAACCGACGCATCAAAAAACAGCCGTCTTAATGGGCGCCTCGAAACCGTATCTCCGAAGGAAAGTACAGAGGTCCAGAGAAAGCGGCGCTCTAGAGAACAGATTTAGCTAACGAGCTGCGTTCCAAGGTGCAGAGGTCGATCCCCGGATGCCGCAAATTCCTCGCGTTTTGTCGGGGCAAAATCGCAACTACGGGCCGTTTGCGAAGAGATGGTGGCGGAGAGAGTGGGATTCGAACCCACGTTACGGTTTCCCGTAAACACGCTTTCCAAGCGTGCGCCTTCAGCCACTCGGCCACCTCTCCTTAGCTCTCAGCAACGGCGCACGCCTTTTTGAGTCAAGACGCGCGCGGGGCGCGCTCTTGCGCCTTCAGCCACTCGGCCACCTCTCCTTAGCTCTCAGCAACGGCGCACGCCTTTTTGAGTCAAGACGCGCGCGGGGCGCGCTTT
>Ga0134124_10000396_pt1 | contig 37610 bp, 37 predicted proteins | sample KB304_FD_96880 | JGI IMG/M metagenome (GOLD analysis project Ga0134124, IMG submission 96880) | Terrestrial soil microbial communities without Nitrogen fertilizer from Kellogg Biological Station, Michigan, USA - KB3-0-4 | ecosystem: Environmental > Terrestrial > Soil > Unclassified ... | reverse complement strand
GTGCTAATACCTGTCTGTCCATAATAGTTCTTGACTCTCACCGCAACTTCATAGATGTCCTAATCTTGTGTTGCCAGCCCATTCGCTGAGCTTTCTCGCCTTCATCTAATCTACCATGTTATATTGCGACACCAGACTACCAAACAACCCGCGCTACATCCTTGCGGATGAGGAGCCGGATTTAATGTTCGTTCCCGACGAGATAAGAAAGTGCGTGGCCTTCGTCGGCTACAGGCAACGCAATGGGATTCCTCAGCTTGCGGGTACCGCATTCTTTCTAATTCGACCTATCGATAACACTGAGCTTTCGTTTGAATACACGGTGACCGCCAAGCATGTCATAGACAATATCCGCGATAAGGGCGTGAGCGAGGTATTGCTCCGAGTGAATATGGCAGGCGGTTCAGCGCAATGGATTGCTACAAGTTTGAATCGCTGGACGTTCCACCCGGACGAATCGGAGGTTGATGTTGCTATATATCGCAGTGTACTACCCGAAGAAATAGATAATCGTTACTTCCCGCTTAATGCTTGTGCAACAGATGAAGTTGTCAAGACGGTACGCATTGGATTAGGCGATGAGGTTGTTATACCTGGCCTCTTCGCCCATCACCACGGACAGCATCGCAATGTGCCGATAGTTCGCATTGGTAATATTGCTGCCCTGCCAGAAGAAAAGATTGAATCTCAATATGGAATGATGGATGCCTACTTAGTCGAGGCGCGGTCAATTGGCGGTCTTAGCGGTTCGCCCGTATTCGCGCACGTCCCAGTTCCACTACGTAGCCTTGAGGGTTTCCATACGTCTTCTGAAACTCAATTCTGTCTAATCGGGTTGATGCAGGGACATTGGGATAGCAGATTATCGCAAGCCGATTCGGCCCTCGATGCTTACAGTGGCTCTGAAAGAGTAAATGTGGGTATAGGTATTGTTGTGCCAGCGACGAAGATACTAGAAGTAATAAACCAACCGACGATTCAGGAAGATGAAGAGAGGCAGAGGCAGGAATTGCGGAAGAAAAGATTGCCCAAGCTTGACTAGGAAAAATGAGAGGGAATGAGAGAAATAATTTAGTAACGATGAAAGAAGCGTTTTCTATATTCAGAAGGCGTGATACCAAAACGTCTTTTGAAATGGTGCGTGAAGTGACTTTTGCTGTTATAGCCTACTGATACCATGACTTCCTTGATGCTCAGAAAACGAGTCCTTAGAAGCTGACTGGCTTTCTCGACTCTCAGTCTTATCAAGTAGTCGATTGGAGTGATTCCAGTTTCGCTTTTGAAGATGCGCCCGAACTGCTCAACCGAGATACTGACTACTGCGGCGATTTCATCTAGGGCAACCTTACGTTGAAAATTAGTCTTCATGAAATCAACTGCCGCTTGAACTCTTGGGTCACGATATTTGAGGTTTAGTTTTGGAACCGCAACCATAGACGAGCGCTTTTGTTTCGACAGGATTTCTGACAAGGTTTCTTGGCATTCTGGAAAGCGATTGAACGGAGTGGCCGCAATAACGTTCATAACCTGATGCGCTTCATCTGTCTTCCCGCTCTCGCAAAGCTCCGTAGCGTAACTATTCAAGAAGTTGAAGTACGCGGGGTGGCCGTGCTTCCCGATGATATAAGCGAGCGGCATGAGGCGTTCAAGATCACGGAGCGCGCCTCGATGCTCACCCGCTATGCTCTGCAAGATTGCCACGCCTTGCCGAGCTTCAAACGCAGTCACCGGGTCACTGCACGATGAAGTTTCTAAGCGCAATCTCAGCGACTCTTCAAAGTTGCCTAGATGTGCCTCGACTGCGCTCAACGAAAGCAACGCCTTAGACCTATAACGGGCCGGGGCGGACTCTGCCACGCTTTCGAGTAGCGCTCTCGCTTTATCAAACTGGCCGCTTCGGAATAGATAGATGCTCTCGTAATACTTCCCAACCTGATTGAACGGATACGCAAACGACTGAAGCCTGATTGCTGTCTCACGTTGAGATTCTAGGTCGCGATAGTAATAGCTTGCTTCTGCCGACTGTAGGAGTTGATACAATTGGCCGCGTTCAAGTTTAGCTGTGGAGGATAGAAGCGTGAGAAAACGTTTAATCGTGTCCGTGTTCATCACGTTCCTTTTCGTCGCTCCGGTGTTCGCGGGGCATATCAACATAGGCGGCGGCTGGTGTGACTGTGGCAGCTCTGCCGCTTGTATTTGTGATCCGGGCGAAAATCCTGGCGGCAATAGAGCGACTGTACCGGATGACTCAAAGCCTAACAATTTAGGCGCAGAGACACTTCTAGTATTCGTTGCTCTATTGCTCGCGCTCAGATACAAAGCCTGAGCCTAAGTGATTTCTGACAACTGAAATGTGGCTATCGCTCTTCGCGGCGACTAACTGTCTGTCTGTCGCGCGGAGTGTATCACAGAATACCAAACGGGCAAGTGGTAGGAAGGGATACAATTCCAGCAATCGGGACACAATCTAAGTTATAGACGGCAGGCCGAGAGGTAAGAGGTCACGCGGCTAGCAACTCGCGCATAGTCCAGATGTGATCTGTTATTCCCGCTTCCATTGCTGGCGTAACTCTCAGGGTTTGATGAACTCGGCAAAAGTTGTAGTAGGCAAGATAAAGCGCCATTGTTGCGTTGTGGTTCGCCCAAGACTTTGAGAAGGCATTCGTCAATCGCGTCATTCTGCGATTCTGCATTCTGATTGAAAGATTATGCCGTTCAATGTGCGAGGTTGAAACCTTGTCCATATCCGGGTTGCCGTAAATCGGAACCTTCTTTGCGCCCGTGCATTCGGCTGGCGAGTATCGCGCTTCGCCCTCACGGTCTGCGGTATAGAGTTTGACCAACTGCGCAAAGTCAACGGACTGCGCTCCGAGACTCAAAACAATCGCGTGCTGATAGGGTCGGAAGCCATCCGTAGTTACTTGAAAGCTTCCGGCTGTTGCGTGTGCCAGCTTCTCAGTGAAAGCGATTGTATCGGCTTCCGTGCGACGGCCAAGGTGGAAAGCAAGAATCAACTTGCTGTGGTGTTCAATCGCGGTGAAGGTCCAAGCATCGCCAAGGGTATCGCTCTCGACACCTTTACGGCTTTTGGTCTTTTCCTTCATCCCAACGTATCCCCAAACTTCATCGCACTGGACTTCTTTGACCGACAGCCCTTGTATGCGATCTTCCATTAGCTTCTCGCATCGCTCGCCAGCGACTTGCAGGATGCTCAGAATGGTATCGCGATGAACGCCCGTGAATCTTTCAATGGTGCGGATTGAATTACCTTCGACCAAGAGACGGAGACAGTCAATGGCTTTGCCTTCATCTAACGTCATTCGACCAAACAGCCGCTTGACCGGCTCGCTAGAGGTTTTGCCGCAAGTCAGGCAGCGAAACCGTTGATTGCCGTTGCGATCTTTGCCGAATTTCTTTGTTAGTCCGTTGCAGCTTTGGCAGTTCATCTTTGTGTCTCCTTGAGCAACACAAGATTAGCATAAGCGCCTAAGCATTGTCAACAAAATTGTGTTGCTGGATAAAACTATTCAACGGAAGTGGGATGGGCGGATGCTGCGCTTGACACGATCGCTCATGATTCACTAAGGTTGTCGTTAATATGAGTGACGCGGAGTTAATCGGTAAGTTTGGCGAGCAATACAAAATCGCGAAGGGGAAGTTAAGATCCCTGCAATCCGAAGCGCAGCATTATGCGGAGGGACTAGGCAGTCTCAGGGATTTTCTCAGTCAAATGTCCGGACAGCCCTTTAGCCAGATTGATACCGCTAACAAACTCAAAAACTATCCGTCAAAAGAAGACCTAACTCAACTGCTCGATGCGCTCGCAACTAACGCGCGTGAGATGGAATTGGCCGAGAAAGAACTTAAGCGGCTTGGTGTTTTGTAGGCTGGTGGGCTTAACGGTTCTACTGCTTTTTGCTCCATCTTGTTTTCGCGGCTTTCTTAGCAATCGCTCTGCGTTTGGCCGGTGAAAGGTTAGCGGCTCTAGCATGTCCGCCCTTAGAGCCTCCGAGCTTGCCAAGGGCTTGAGCGTGTGGATTCTTAACCGGCTTGTCATCGGAAACGGTATCAGCGACCATAACCGACTCAGCCGCTTCGGGGTCGTATTTCTTGATGATATGATCGAGAACGTTCTTAGCGAAGATCGTTGGGTCTGTGCTTGGGCGTTTAGGCATAACCCGATTCTAGCACGGCCCGGTATCGCGGTGAAAAAAGTTTGGAATCGAGCAACACAACTTTAGGACACTACCAGAATTCCCTGGAACCCCGTAGGGGGGTAGAATGTCGATAGTGGCGAGTTCCCGATGTTGCGAACCCCGTATGGGTGAAATGTCCCTGAGCTCAACTTGTATGCCGCTCCTAACGGAGCCAGGGGTCCACGTCGGCGTCGTGACTATAAACATCGCACCCCTACGGGGTTGCCGGGCGGAACGCTCGACTCCGCGCTCTGAGTCCCGGGTGACCTAAGTCCCACCCAAGTCCCACTCTTAATCAACCCTAAGCGAACTGGATCACGACGATGCATCCTCATTGAGTTGAAGTTTGGATTATGTTAAAACCTAGACACAGCATTTTACGAGGGAGAAGGAACATGCGCAGGAGATTTCCGTTGTTTGCGATCTTCATCCTTCTTTCTGCGTTCGGGCTACACGCCTCCAGCGCATTCGCGCAAAACACAAGCACAATACCGCGATCGTCCGACAACAAGTCGCGCCGAATGCACAAGGACGACGATCAGGACGTGACGCTTCCCGACGATATGCGCATCAAGATGGCTATCGCCCGCGAGGAGAATGAGTACAAGAAGACGCTGGAAGACGTCGAGAAGCTCAGCGGCCTGTCCGAGGAAGTGGCCAAGGTTTACGTCGACCGGAAACAGCTTTCAACCGATGATGTGAAGAAGCTCAACACGATTGAAAAGCTCGCCAAGCGAGTACTGAGTCACGCCGGCGGAGAGGAAGTCGGAGACAAATCCGGTTCCGTTGAACACCTGGCGCTTGCAGAGGCGATCGATAAATTGAACGCCGCCGCAGCCTGCATCAAAAAGGAGATGAAAGCCGAGACCCGCTTCGTCGTTTCAGCAACTGTTGTCGCCAATTCAAATCAGGTAATCAGCCTCGCGCGTCTGATACGCCACTTGCAAAAGGCAGATTAATGCAGACTGCCCGAGCCAACCAGTTTCTTTCCGAGCGCAAGCTGGCCGCCATCCTCGTTGCGACTCTCTTATCGCTCTTCTGCGCGATACCGTCCGCGCCCACAGCCAAGGGTCAGGACAAGAAGCCCCGGCCTGACGGCTCGCAATCGAACGGAGACGATACTCTCAAACTCCATTCAGACCTGGTCGTAGTGAACTTGATTGTGACGGATGCGAACGGTCAATACGCGCATGGTCTGGGCATGAAGGACTTCAGCGTGGTGGAAGACGGCTCCGCGCAGACAGTCAACGCCCTGATCTCGGATGAAGCCCCGTTTGCCGCCGCAATATTGATCGATATGAGTGGGAGCATGGATTACAAATTCGGGTTGGTGCGCGGCGCCGCCGCTTCCTTCATAGATCATATTCGCGACAACGATCAGGTTGCGGTCTACGGCTTCAACAACAAAGTCAAAATGTTTCAGGACTTCTCGGACCTGCGCGACATTTCGGAATACGTCTGGGACGCGAAAGCAGAGGACACGACGCGGCTCTACGACTGCGCCGACGAAGCGATTATGGCGCTGGAAAAACGTCCCGAAAAGCGCAGGGCTATACTGTTGATCTCGGACGGTTGGGACACCACCAGTCAAAAAGCCACGTTTGATTCAGTGATGAAAAAATCGCTCGCCGACGGAGTGACGATCTACACGATCGACTTGATTGATGAGGGCGCGCGGACCGGCAGCAGCAGCGACGTCATCGGTTTGAGACGAGGGCAAAACGAAATGAAGGAGTTCGCATTACAGACCGGCGGCCGATACGTTCACACGCCGCAAGGCGACAAGCTGGAAGAGGCATTTACCAACATCGTTGAAGAGCTGAGAAACCAATACACGCTTACCTATTACTCCTCCAATCAAAAGCGAGACGGCCGCTGGCGCAAGTTGAATGTGAGCGCATCGCGCCCCGGACTCCAGACTCGCACCCGCAAAGGCTACTGGGCGCCAAAGTCATAGTACTCAGTCAGGCTAATCTCACGGAACAGAGGCTAATCTCGCGGAACAGAGGTTAATCTCGCGGAACAGAGGCTAATCTCGCGGAACACATGTAGGGGCGGCCCTCCGTGGCCGCCCCTCATTGCGAACCCAATTCCGTTACGCACTGTTTTTCAATGAGGGGCGGCCACGGAGGGCCGCCCCTACATGTTAGCAAGGCGTCGCGGTTATCACCTACGCGTTAGATAGCCGTCGCGCTCATCTGCTACAATCCCCGTTTTCGAACAGGAGAACAAATGACTGAATCCGGAGCGGCAATGAGCGGCAGTGGCGAAGAACTTTTCGAGGCTTTCCTAAACCGACACGATGATCAGTCGTGGCGCGAAATCGTCAATGAGCTTAAGCCATTTATTCACGAGGTCGATCGGACAGCGACCGAGATATGGTTCTACTTTTTTCCGCTTGCGCTGTTGCGAGGGTTGCAACAAGCCGACGACCCCGAGCACATCGCGCTCAAGCTGTCGCTCGATGGAACGTATTTCCTGGCGAATCAGATCGACAGCTCGCACCAGTTTCTTTACGGGCATCGCTATTGGCCTCGAGTCAAAGCCGCAGTCTCGCAGTTGGCGGCTTCACCCGGCGCGCCGGCCAGTCTGGATCTCGCAAACCTGATTCGCCGCGTTGCCTCTGATGTCGCAGGCAAAGAACGGGTCGCTGAGCCGTTGGTTGTCGGTATCACAGCCGTTGCCTTTATGACCCTGCAGCAGGTTGGAGCACAGGCTTTCAAAGCATCTCCCGGAACGATCGGAAAGTTGTCCGCCAAGTCTCCCGAACAAATACTGAGTGAGCGCGCTCGTGATGATAGCCAGGGACTGTTGAGTATCTTTCGGCCGGACAAGGTCTTTACAATCACCTTTGACGAGAGTGATTCGAGCGCGAAGTTCAAACTGATCAACACTCAACACCTGACGACTGCGGCGGCCAACGACAAGCGTGATTATCATTCCCGCGAGCCGCGCTGCGTAATCGGAGAAGGCCCAATTCCCATTCAATGCCGCTCGGCGTCTTGCGGTACGTGCTGGGTAGGTGTGCTCGCCGGCGCGGAGAAGCTGTCGGAGGTCGCGGGGCTCGAGTGGCGTCGAATCAAGGAGTTTGGCTACATCGATACCGACGAGGCGCGACCGATCATAAGGCTCGCGTGTCAGGCGCAAGCCTACAGCAATGTCTCAATAGTGATCCCACCCTGGAACGGAGTATTCGGAAAATTCATCCGCGGCCAAAAGAGCCTCCTCGAAGAGCTCACCCAGGGATAGACAGGAGTTTCAGATTGCGGAATTTTGCAGTCCTCGGCGTCCTCAGCGGTTTTTCTTGATCAGTGTTGGGGATCAACCGCAGAGGACGCTGAGGACGCCGAGGAGGAACCCGCTATTGTGAACACTCCTATGAAACCGACTATCGGGTTCTGAAATCAACCCCTCATACCGATGTTTCTTCTAACGAAGCCAACCGATGAACTCATTCAGCGGTTCATCTCCTTGCAAAACGATCAACCCTTCTCTTATCGGGTCTCTTATTCGGACGCGGACATTCCGCGGGTTCAGCCTCCGCCCGGTTATGTTCGCGATCACAACCGCATAAGGCTCGGCGAAGGAGCGGAGGTTTTTCGAAGCGCCAAGGACGCGCTGAGACGATGGGAGATGTTCAACATCGGATGGCTGCGACTCTGCTGGCCGGACGCACCTATTGAGATCGGCACTACCGTAGCCGTGCTTGCCGATCTTCGCTGCTTCTGGTCCTTGAACGCCTGTCGAATAGTGCGCGTGTTTGATGAAGACGGCGACGTCAGGAGATACGGCTTCGCTTACGGCACTCTGCCCGACCACGTAGAACGCGGCCAGGAATCGTTCATCGTCGAGTGGAACAGCACGGATGATTCGGTTTGGTACGACCTCGCGGCATACTCCAGGCCGAATCACATGCTTGCGAAGCTTGGTTATCCGGTTACGCGCGCGCTGCAAAAGCGATTCGCGCGCGAGTCGATGGATGCGATGGTTAGAGGCAGCGCAAGGTGAACGTGTAGGGGCGGCCCTCCGTGGCCGCCCCTCCTGCGAAGCGCAATGTCATCGTGTACCAAGGAGGGGCGGCCACGGAGGGCCGCCCCTACACGTCACGAGGCCTAAATCGCAAGGTGAAAACACGGAAGGCCGTCCCCTACATGTCACGAGGCCTAAATCGCAAGGTGAAAACACGGAGGGCCGCCCCTACATGTCACGAGGCCTATGTCGCAAGCTGGCAGCTTGGGATACGCCGGACTTATAATCCTCAGTCGCCGTTTCAGTGGAATCTCAGAAAGCTGACAGGAGAACAGCAATGCCAAGAAGAACTCCCGCGCTGGTTATGTTATGCGTATCACTGATCGGCTACGTTCCGGTGTTTGCTCAGGACCCCGCCGACATTAATGCGAAGATACGAAAAGAAGAGACTGACAACTCCCAGATCATGCGGACTATGCACTTCCTGACGGATGTCTATGGTCCGCGGCTCACCGGTTCACCGAGTCTCAAGGCGGCGGGCGAGTGGGCAATCAAACAGATGACCGCCTGGGGATTTGAAAACGGCCACCTGGAAGGCTGGGACTTCGCGCATCCGGGCTGGAGCAACGAGCGCTTCTCCGGCTTTATCAACTCGCCCGTCAAAGAAACGCTGACCTGCGAAGTGCTCTCGTGGACGCCGGGCACCAACGGCCCGGTTACGGCGCAGGCTTATCAGATTGTCCTTCCGGAAAAACCTGCTCAGGCAGAATTGACGGCGTATCTGGCGACGCAGAAGGACAAGGTCAAAGGCAAGATCGTGCTTGCGGGCAAGCACCAGATCGTTGCGGTGAATCTCACGCCTGTGGCACGCCGCATGGACGACAAGCAGGCAAAGGAACGTTACAACCCGGATAATCCGAACGCCGGCCAGTTTCGCGGCGGCGGCGGCCCGCAGCAACCACCCGATCCAACCAAATTGACTCCGCGTCAGATCGATGAACAGCTCGATCAGTTCCTGATCGCAAGCGGCGCCGCCATTCGAGTCAACGATGCGGGCCGCGAGCATCGTCAGATCCGCGCGTTCAACAACCGTACGTTTGACCCGGCGAAGGCGCTCCCGACGGTTGTGATGAGCAATGAAGATTACGGCCGGATCTCGCGCATCCTCGCCGATGGAACGCCCGTCGAGCTCGAGTTCAACATCGTCAATCGCTGGTATCCGGAAGGCAAGACGGCTTACAACACAATCGCCGAGATTAGCGGCACCGACAAAAAGGATGAAGTAGTCATGCTCGGCGGGCATTTGGACTCGTGGCACGCGGCTACAGGGGCGACGGACAACGCGGTCGGTTGCGCGGTGATGATGGAAGCCGCTCGCATCCTGAAGGCAATCGGCGTGAAGCCGCGCCGCACGATTCGCGTTGCGCTGTGGAGCGGCGAAGAAGAAGGACTGCTCGGCTCACAGGCTTATGTAAAAGAGCACTTCGGATCCTTTGAAGAACCGAAACCCGACTACTCGAAATTCGCAGGCTACTTTAACATCGACTCCGGCACCGGACGCGCTCGCGGAGCAGGAGTGTTCGGCCCACCGGAGGCAGCGACGATAATTAGAGCAACCCTGGCTTCCTTCGAGGATCTCGGCGTGATGGGCGCGATAGCTTCAAAGAGCCGCGCGCTTGGCGGCTCGGACAACACTTCCTTTAGCCAGGCCGGGCTACCCGGAATCGGAATTGGCCAGGATCCGATCGAGTACAACTCGGCTACATGGCACACGAATCTCGATACCTATGAACGCATCATCGAAGACGACGTGAAGAAGTCAGCCATCGTCATCGCCGCCGCGGTGTATCAGCTCGCGATGCGCGATGATCTGCTGCCGCGCTTTACCAAAGAAAACATGCCGCCGCTTCCACCGAAGCCCGGCACGCCGGCGCCACCGGCCACGCAGCCTCAACCGAAAGCGAATTAGTTCAGAGTTCAGGGTTCAGATCCGTCGGACCACGCTTGAAACTTAGAAGAGAAACTTAGAAGACTTGACTCTGAACCCTGAACCCTGAACCCTGAACTCTGAACTCTGAACCCTGAACCATTTCGCGGAGCGAAACCTGATGAGTGAAACGAAAAGAATAAAAGATCAACTCACACGAGCGTTCGAAGGCGGAGCGTGGCACGGCCCGTCAGTCTTTGAAGTGCTTGCGGGCGTGACAGCCGAGAAGGCCGCGGCGCATCCAGTGGCAGGCGCTCACAGCATCTGGGAAATCGCGCTTCACATCTGCGCGTGGGAACGGATCGCGCGGAGGCGAATCGAGGACTGGGTCCCGATGGAAGTCTCACCCGAGGAAGACTGGCCGCCCGTGGGCGACACCAGTGAACACGCCTGGAAGAACGCCCTCAATCGGTTGAAGCTCAACCACGTAGCCCTGGAAGAAGTGACTGCACGTCTCGATGAAACGCGGTTGAGAGAAGTGGTTCCCGGCACTCCTTACAATGTGTACTTTCTCTTACACGGCGTAATTCAGCACGATCTCTATCACGCCGGGCAGATCGCTTTGCTTAAGAAGGCCTGACAGATGAACGAGCGCCCTAAGCAGTCGTCAAAAAAACGTGGGGCTTCAAACGCCGTGAGCGCGGACCCGGCGCTGAGCTTCAATCGGAGCTTCCGCGAACGTTTCTCCGTACGGCTTCACATGACGCTTCTGCTGTTGGCTGTCTTCATCTCCGGGCTGCTCTTCAGTAAGGTCCTTTTTGAACTCGGAATGCGTTCGATGTGGTTCCGCTACTTGATTGCGGTGTGCGCGTCCTATGCGGCTTTCTTTCTCCTGATCAAAGTTTGGCTGTGGTACGTGACCCCACGGCCCAAGCGCCGCCAAACCCATCCCGATGGCGACACCATTAGTCCCGTCGATCTCTGCCAGGTGTCTGGCGATGCAATTGAAGGAGGGGCCGGCGTCGCGCGTGACGTAGTCGACGGCGCCTCGAGCGGTCACGGTGGCGACTTCGGCGGCGGTGGAGCTACGGATGTCTGGGGTTATCAATCAATCGCTTCAGAATCGGCGCGGTCCTCGACGGCCTTTGGCGGAACGAGCCCTCGCGGGGGTTCGGGTGGAGGAGGTTTTGATCTGGGAGACGAAGCCGTCGTACTGATCGCCCTGGCGCTTTTGGTGCTTGTGATTTTTGGAGCCGGCGCCTATCTGGTGTACGCAGCACCGGAAATACTTTCCGAAGCAGCCTTTCAAGCGCTGCTTGCGGCGGGCTTGATCAAGGCTTCGAAGAAGATGACCCGGCAAGGTTGGATGGGAAGTGTTCTGCGAGCGACCTGTGTTCCGTTTCTTGTGGTCCTGCTGATGACCGGGATCTTCGGATGGGTCGCGCACACGTACTATCCACGCGCGACACGCCTGGCGGACATATTCAAACCTCAACCAGTTGAAAGACGGTACTCGAGTTATGACGATTGACATGTAGGGGCGGCCTCTGTGGCCGTCCCTCTTCCTGACAGCGCTTCGCCCGTGCAAATGAGGGGCGGCCACAGAGGACCGCCCCTCATGCCGATCACTACTTTCGCGTTAGTGAGCGAAATCGATGAATCCGCGACGCGCGTCGGTGGCCAGCAGCTTCACCCGCACCTTTTCGCCGACGCGCAGGCCTGATTCTCCTCGCATCACGCGCCCATCAACTGGAGGCTTGAGGAGCCGGGCGAATGTGCCTTTTGGTGTAACCCCGGTCACGATCACATCAAACTCTTCTCCGACCCTTGATTCAAGCAAGACCGCGGCAGCGACTTTGCGCATCTTCCGTTCGACCTTGCGCGCTGCATCCTCGCGTTCGGTGCAGTGCGTCGCAATCTTACTCAGATCTTCCTCGCCATAAGGCGCCGCTTCATTTGCCAGTGTTGCTTTCACTAAACGTTGCGTCACCAGATCTGCATAGCGGCGATTGGGCGCCGTTGAATGCGTATAGTCATGCACGGCGAGTCCGAAATGACCGTCGCCCTCCGACGTCGGTTTTTGCACAGTGTATTCGCCGGGGCCGAGCAGCTTGACGATGGAAAGCGAGAGATCGGGGAAATGAACCGGATCGGCAGCCTTGCGGCGCGCGAGAAACTCAGCGAGCGCGCGGGGATCGGCCGCCTCCGGCAAATGCTCGCCAAGCGCTTGCGCAACCTCCACGATACGCGGCCATTGTTCCGGCGTGCGCACAACGCGTCGCAAAGACATTGCGCCCTTAGCTTCGAGAAACTGCGCCATCGCCACATTCGCCGCGATCATGAAGTTTTCGATCAGGTCGCGCGCGGTGTTATGTTGCGTCACGGCGAGGTCTGTTAATTGTCCCGCGTCGTTCAAGACCGGCGTGGCTTGAATTGTCTGCAACTCAAGCGCGCCGTGTTGTTTTCGCAACTCGCCCAGACGCGTCGCGGCGTCAAGCTGCAAACGGATCTGCGCTTCCATTCCCGGCACATTTGCGACTGCCGCGGGTGTCTCGCCTTTTTGATCGAGCCACGATGCGACAGCGTCATACGCGAGCTTCGCATAGTTGTGAATTCTCGCGCGATACACATCGCTCGTCTTTACCGCGCCGTCGCCGGCCAGAACCATTTCGATGACGATCGAGGACCGATCCGCGCCTCCAACCAGTGAAGTCATATCGGTTGATAATTTCTCCGGCAGCATCGGGAACGTCCTGATTCCGGTATAGACAGATGTGCCGTTCTCCGCCGCGTGCGCATCGATCGCCGAGTGTATATGAACAAGCGCATCGACGTCCGCGATTCCGACCATCAGCCGAACGTCGCCGTCAGGCAGGGCCTCTGCGTACTCCACTTGATCGAGATCGCGAGACTCGCGATTGTCAATCGACGACCACAGCAGCGCGCGCATATCTCGCGCTTCGGCAAGAGGCGGATTAGATTGAGTGCCTGACTCGATGAGCCGCAATTCCTGTGATACCGCTTGCGGCACATCGGGCGCAAAACCGGCGTCGATCATCGCTTGATGTGCGATCGCGGCCAGGTCAAGAGAGTCAGATGTCGATTGATGCGTCATAAAAACTCTTTACGCCAAAGTACTTCAGAAATCCAGTCGCGGGGTGTGATCAAAAGCCGGTCTTCCGACGTAGTAAGCGGCCTGTATGGGCGCCCCTCCGTGGCCGCCCCTCTTCGGTCAACCAGCGCCGTATCTAAAGAGCGGCGGCCAAAGAGCGGCGGCCACGGAGGGCCGCCCATACAGGTCGTTACTATGTGCGCGTTATCCGTTGCAAGTCCCGCTTGTAATCACACACCGCGGAGTCATGCTGGTGCGGCTCTTGCTATCCGACGAGGACTCGCGCAATCTATTCGGAATCAGTTATCACAATGTGGAGGCCCGAGCCGAATGGATGTTCACCTGATCGACGGGACGTACGAACTGTTTCGGCACTTTTTCGCAGTGCCGCCTGCCCTGGATATTAACGGCCAGGAAATCGGCGCAGTGCGCGGCGTTCTTCATTCGGTTCTCTCGATGATCGAACGTGGCGCAACTCACATCGGTGTCGCGACCGATCATGTTGTTGAGTCCTTCCGAAATGAACTCTACGCGGGCTACAAAACGAGCGAAGGTGTCCCCCCGGAATTGCTCTCGCAGTTTCCGATTCTCGAAGAAGCGCTGGAAGCGATGGGAGTCGTCGTGTGGCCCGAGGTCTACTTCGAAGCCGATGATGCGCTCGCTGCTGCTGCTTCTAAGGCATCGCGGGATGATCGCGTGCGTCAGGTAATCATTTGCACGCCTGATAAAGATCTCAGCCAGTGCGTTGTGGGCGCGCGAATCGTTCAACTGGATCGCAGACGCGAGGTCATACGCGACGAAGCCGGAGTAGTGGAAAAGTTTGGCGTCAACCCGCAATCGATTCCGGATTATCTGGCGGTGGTTGGTGACAGCGCCGACGGGTTTCCGGGCGTTGCGGGATGGGGTCAAAAGTCCGCGGCATTGGTCTTGTCGCGGTATCCTCATCTCGAAGACATTCCGAAGAACTTCCGAGATTGGGACCCGTCCATTCGTAGCGCTCAGCGCCTGTCTGCGTCGTTGTTCAGTTCGTGGACCGACGCTCTGCTGTTTAGAACCTTGGCGACCCTGAGATTAGACGCGCCGGTGTTTGACACGGTCGACGATCTTCGTTGGAAGGGACCTCGCGAGAGCTTTGAAGAACAATGCCACCGGATGAAGTCCCCTGACATCTTCAACCGAGCCAATTCGGCAAGATCACAAAGCGCCGACTAAAGAACTCGCCCGAAGCGGACCCGATCAGTCCGAGGCGCATCAGCGCCTCGCTCGAATCCCACCCGACGGAAATTCAAGTAGTGGTCTGGTAGTGCGTGGCTCGCTCACGATCGCGTTCCTCCTCCGCGTCCTCAGCGTCCTCCGCGGTTGATTCCCAGCACCGATCAAAGAAAACCGCGGAGGACGCAGAGGACTGCAATACACAGACACCACTACCAGACTCGCTTCCCCTTGACAGTCTACAGGAGCACTACTATCATCCCGTCTTGTAGAACGTCTAGAGGGCGATACATATCGACAATCGAGGAGTTTAAAACTATGACTGTTCCGGTAGGCCGTCGCTCATTCGTTGCATTCCTGGCCGGTCTCGTACCTGGCTATAAGCTTTTTCCTTTCGACAAATTCCTCGGGAACCGCATTGCGTTTCCACATTCACAGAACCAAACCAAGACGAGCTATGTCTGTCCTCCGTGTGGCTTAAGTTGCGACAAGTTAACGTTCGACAAACCCGGCGATTGCCCGAATTGCGGAATGAAGTTGATCTCGATTGGAGGCGAAGACAGCCCTCCGACAGTTGCAATACTTTTGTTCAATGGAGCGGAGATTATTGATTTCGCCGGACCCTGGGAGGTTTTTGGCACTGCCGGATTCCTGGTCCATACCGTGGCCCAGAACCTCGAACCGATCACGATGGTGTTCGGCCAAAGAGTGATGCCGGACTACACCTTCGACAATAGCCCTAAGGCTGACGTTCTGTTGATCCCGGGCGGAGGGCTAGGTGAAGCAACAAAGAGCGATCGACTGATCCAGTGGATCAGAACGAAGTCGAAAGATGTCAGTCACGTAATGTCGGTTTGCACCGGAGCGTTCCTCCTGGCCAAAGCCGGCCTGCTCGATGGTTTGACTGCTACGACAACCTACGGCATGGAGGAAGAGCTGGCGAAGGCGGGCAAGAACATCAAGGTTATCTATCCCGAGCGTTTTGTCGACGCCGGAAAAATAATCACGACTGCAGGACTTTCCTCTGGGATCGACGGCGCTCTTCACCTGGTTTCCAAGATGGTTGGCGCCGGTGCAGCCCAGTCGGCCGCGCTCGGAATGGAGTATCGCTGGAGCCCCCAGACAACATATTCGCGCGCGGCGATGGCTGACAGATACCTGCCGGATGGATTGCAGTTCGGAAAGGCTAATCTTAGAGGAGCCGAGGCGAAGATGGTCTCGACCGAAGGCGACACGAATCACTGGGAGACCAAAATCCTTGTATCAGATCCAAAGTCGCCGCCCGAGATAGTTGATGTTCTGAGAACCCGCATCAAGTCCAACACGTCACATACACTTGGCGGCGTTGTGCTCGGCGAAACCCACCATAAGGCGTCGGCTCGCTCCTGGCAAATCAAATGGAGCTTTACCGACACTCAGGGGCTCGGTTGGCAGGGAGTCGGCCTTATCGAACCATCTCCCCAGCAAGGGGGTAAGTTCATTCTCACTTTGAAGCTGATGCGATCTAACACATCGCGCATCTAGACAGCTCGACGAAGACCGGAAAGTTAGTTGATTCAGAGCCGACACTCACATCAGCTTATTGGATCACTTCTTTTCACGCCGCTCGATCTTGCCCCAGGTGTCTCGCAATCCGATCGTACGATTGAACACCAACTTGTCTGAGGTCGAATCGGGATCCACGCAGAAGTAGCCCAGCCGTTCAAACTGATACCGCGTTCCTGCTCCGCCGTCTCGCAGGCTCGGCTCGACCTTGCAGCCGGATAATACCTCTAACGAATTGGGATTCAGATTCGCGGTAAAGTCCTGGCCTTCCTCGAGCTCGTTCGGATTCTCTTTCGTGAAAAGCGTGTCGTAGAGACGGATCTCCGCGTCCGCCGCGTGCGCCGCTGAGACCCAGTGGATAGTCGATTTCACCTTGCGCCCGTCAGGCGTGTTGCCGCCGCGAGTCGCCGGATCGTAGGTGCAATGCAGCTCGACGATATTTCCGTCAGTGTCCTTCACTACATTTGTGCAGGTGATGAGATACCCATAACGGAGACGGACTTCTCGGCCCGGCGAGAGCCGAAAATATCCCCTGGGCGGCACTTCTCGAAAATCATCCTGTTCGATGTAGAGCACTTTTGAAAACGGCACCTGGCGCGTTCCCATACCCGCGTCTTCGGGATTGTTGACGGCGTCCATCTGCTCGACGAGATCGTCGGGATAGTTGTCGATGACCACGCGCAACGGTCTCAACACAGCCATGACTCGCGGTGTGCGCTTGTTCAGATCTTCGCGGACGTAGTGCTCGAGAGCGGCCAGCTCCACCGTGTTGTTTGTCTTCGACACACTCGTGTTTGCGCAAAAACTCCGGATCGATTCGGGTGTATAGCCGCGCCGCCGCATCCCTGACAGGGTGGGCATTCGCGGATCGTCCCACGCTTTTACGTGGCCCTCCTGCACGAGACTAAGCAGCTTCCGCTTGCTCAGAAGCGTGTAAGTAAGGTTGAGACGGTCGAACTCAAACTGGCGGGACGGAAAGATCCCGAGCTTTTCGATAAACCAGTTGTACAACGGGCGATTGTTTTCGAATTCGAGTGTGCAGATTGAATACGTCACCTTCTCGATCGAGTCCGACTGCCCGTGTGCGTAATCATACATTGGATAGATGCACCACTCGCCGCCGGTGCGGTGGTGCTCCATGTGAAGAATCCTGTACATCACCGGGTCTCGCAGATTCAGGTTTGGAGACGTCATATCTATCTTAGCGCGCAGCGTTCGCGAGCCGTCGGGGAACTCGCCCTTCTTCATGCGTTCAAACAAGTCCAGGCTTTCCTCGACGGAGCGATCGCGATATGGGCTCTCCCGGCCAGGCTCGGTAAGCGTACCTCGGTACTCTCGAATCTGGTCCGCGGTCAGATCGCACACGTAAGCTTTTCCTGCTTTGATCAACTGCACCGCCCATTCATAGAGCTGGCCAAAGTAGTCGGAGGCGTAGAAGAGTCCGTCCCATTCAAATCCCAGCCATCGGACGTCTTCCATGATCGAATCAACGTACTCGGTTTCTTCCTTGGACGGATTTGTGTCGTCGAAACGAAGGTTACATTTACCGCCGAACTCAGCGGCCAATCCGAAGTCGAGGCATATTGCCTTGGCGTGTCCGATGTGCAGGTATCCGTTGGGCTCGGGTGGAAAGCGAGTCTGCACGCGCCCGTCGTTTTTGCCAGCCTTGATGTCTTCTATGATGATGTCGCGAATAAAATTAGACCGGCCGGCACGTTCAGTTGAGCCTTCGGTCGAGGATTCAACTGGCATTGCGACCGAGTCAGATTCCGAGTTCATTTGTTTGTTTACTCCTGAGGCTTGCGGGTCGGGCATGAATGGCTGCGAGGCAGGAAATCAAATCTCGATAAGGCAAGTCAGCTTCTGAATCTTAAATCGATTTCGACTTCTCCAGCGAGCCTCGCCGCTTCAGCATAAAGCCCGCAAAGCGATTTTTTAGGCTGCGTCGTATTGTACCTACCGGTGCAGTTGTCACACAACCAGCCACTCAAAACTGCAATCCTTTCAAGGACGGTTGCGGCCAAACTTGTCATGGCTTGCGACCCACTCTTCGGCGATGACCGCGGTGCCGAGAGACAACTCGCCGCACAGCACGGTTGCGGCGACGATCTCGGCAAATTTCTTTACCCCGCCTTTACCGTAGCAGCCGAGTAACTCCAGGCATTCGCGCTGTGTCGCCAGGCCCGTCCCACCGCCAAGCTTCACGGATAAAGCGCTCGCGAGCGTCCGGCGAGGAGACTCTTTCCGGGAGCAGCTTGACCGCAACAGGCCGTCGCCCATCCCGCCGCGACCAATCTCGCTCTCGAGCCTGTAGCGTTGCCTCAGAACCGAGTTGGGACCGAAACTCTCCTTCCAAGGCTCAGGCGTGTCCATGCGCAGCGTTTCCTGAACTTCGTTGCTCACGCAATTGTGAGAATAGCATGAGTGCAATCCTGTATGAATGCGGTTGGAAACGCTGGTGCTATCGTTGCGGAACTGACTGTCTCACGCCCCAAAACCAACATCGGTAAAAGGAACGAGAGATAATATTGGCCGGAGAGTATGAGTTTGAAGTATGGCTGGGAGGCAGGGATTCGAACCCCGATAAGCAGAGTCAGAGTCTGCTGTCCTACCGTTGAACGACCTCCCAGCAAACGCCAAAACTATAGAGGCCTGCCGATTTTATTGTCAAGTTTTTGACCCTGTTCGGTAGTAGCGTCGGAGTGTTTTGCTCGCTCAGGATCACGCTGCTCCCTCAGCGTCCTCGGTGTCCTCTGCGGTTGATTCCCAGCACTGATAGGAACACCGCAGAGGGCGCCGAGGACGCAGAGGACTGCCTTCCCGGCCAACTCGTTAATACACCGCCCGCCTCAGTGACGATCACAACGCAACCGCTCCGCTTCATCTCTCTTCCCACCTTTGCTAATGTAGTCGCTCTGTGAATTACGCCTTTTGAAACCGGGCCGAAACCTATATGCCAAGAAAACGAAAGCAACCGAGTCACGAATCCGACGGCAAGGGCCTCAGGATCATCGCCGTATTCAAGCTCATCAAGGGCCTGCTCCTGCTCGCCGTTGGCATCGGCGCAATCAGGCTGCTCCACCGGGACCTCTCCGAGGTTGCCGCCAATTGGATAACCGCGATCAGGGTCGATCCCGACAACCGGCTCATTCACGGGTTGATCACTAAAGTCGGACTCATGAACGACCGCAAACTCGAAGAGCTGAGCATCGGTTCGTTCTTTTATGCTGCGTTGCTGCTCACCGAAGGCGTCGGCCTGTGGATGAAGAAGCGGTGGGCCGAGTACTTCACGATCATCGTCACCTGTTCGCTGATCCCGCTGGAGCTTTACGAGATCGCTAAACATGTCACCGTCACTCGGATCGTGATACTCCTCGTCAACGCGGCGATCGTTTGGTATTTGTTTATTCAGTTGCGGAAGGGTAGACACTGAGGCGGGCAGTTGAATCCCCGATCATCGTCTGGAGATTTCTTATGACGCGCTTAAGAATGTTGGTCATTGTTGCGCTTGTAGTTTTCGTTGCTCAGTCAACGTTGTCGCATTCAATCGCTTCTTCCGAATCCGGCAGCTCCGGCGCCTCTCTTCCGAGCTTTGCCGAGCCGGCGTTATCGCCCGATCGATCCGAGATAGCGTTCGTGTCCGGCGGCGACATCTGGACTGTTCCGTCAGCCGGCGGTGAAGCGCGGCTGCTCGTATCTCATCCGGCGACCGAATCGCGGCCGCTCTATTCACCCGACGGCCGCAAGCTCGCTTTCATATCCAATCGCACGGGGAACGGTGATATCTATGTCCTCGCGTTTGAATCCGGTGACCTGAAGCGGCTGACTTTCGACGACGCTAACGATCAGCTCGACGGGTGGTCGCGCGACGGGCGCTGGATATATTTCACCTCGTCGAGCCGCGACATATCCGGTATGAATGATCTCTTTCGAGTGAGCATTGAAGGCGGCACTCCGATGCAAGTCAGCGCCGATCGTTACGCAAGCGAGTTCTTTTGCGCGCCGTCACCCGACGGCAAAGCAGTAGCCTTCACCGCACGCGGGATCGCCTCGGGCCAGTGGTGGCGCAAGGGGCACTCACATCTCGACGAGAGCGAGATATGGTTGATGCGCGACGCTTCAACCTACGAGCGACTCACGGACGGCGGCGCGAAAGAAATGTGGCCAATGTGGAGCGCGGACGGCGCGGGCATATTCTACGTGTCGGATCGCAACGGCTCGCAAAATATCTGGACAAAATCGCTGGCAGGGCAGCCGCGACAGGTAACGAAGTTCAAGGACGGGCGAGTGCTGTGGCCGAACATTTCTTATGACGGCAAAGCGATAGTGTTCGAGCGCAACTTCTCGATATGGAAGCTGGACACTGCCAGCGGCCAGGCGAGCGAAGTGCCGATCACGCGGCGCGGCGCGCCCGCCGGTCCTTCGGTTGAACACCTCAGGCTCACGGATCAGATACAGGAGCTGGCTCTTTCGCCGGACGGCAAGAAAGTCGGGTTCGTAGTGCGCGGCGAGGTGTTCGCCGCATCCGCGAAAGATGGAGGCGACGCCGCGCGCGTGACCACCAGCCCGTCGGCTGAATCGCAAATCGCGTGGTCGCCTGACAGCCGCAGGATGGCTTACGTGTCGGATCGAGACGGCGCGTCTCACGTTTTTCTTTATGACTTCGCATCGAACAAGGAGACTCAGCTTACAAACGGCGCGGCCGGCGATGCGTCTCCTGCTTTCTCGCCTGACGGAAAATCGCTCGCGTTCGAACGAGACGCTCACGAGCTTCGCGTCATCGATCTGGATTCGAAACAGGAGCGGCTGCTCGCGAGCGGCATCTTCGACCGCGCTCCCCTCGGAGCCATCCGCTCCTTTGTTTTCTCTCCCGACAGCAAGTGGATCGCCTTCACTTCGACGGGCGGCAAGTCTTTTACCAATGTGTGGGTCGCTCCGGTTGCCGGAGGCGACGCCAAACAGATCAGCTTCCTCGCCAATGTGTTTAACAACACCGTGTCGTGGAGCCCGGATGGAACGTACATTCTCTTTGACACCGCTCAGCGAACGGAAGGAAGCCAGGTGGCGCGAATCGATTTGTTACCGCGCACGCCTCGCTTTCGCGAAGATCAGTTCAGGGATCTTTTCAGGGAAGAATCGCCGCGCAACACGCGCACAACCCAACCACCTCAAGAGCCTCGCGAGACCGACAATCAGAACGCGATCGCGCCTGCTGCCGGTACGAATGAAAAAAAGCAGCCGCCCAAACCTGTTGAGATCGTCTTCGACGACATCAAGCGGCGCCTAAGCTTGCTGCCGGTTGGCGTCGATTCGGGACGCCAGGAGATCAGCCCCGACGGCAAGTGGCTGCTGATGATTGCAAGCGTGGCCGGTCAGCAGAATTTGTACATCTACTCGCTCGATGAACTTGCGAGAGAGCCGGCGGTCGCGCGGCAACTGACCTCCACCGCTGGTTTCAAACGCGACGCTCAGTTCTCGCCCGACAGCAAAGAAGTTTTCTATCTCGAGCAGGGACGCATCAACGTGGCGCCGCTCGAGGGGCGAACTCCGCGCGCGCTTGCGGTCACTGCCGAGATGGATGTCGACTTCGCGCGCGAAAAGCTCGAGGTCTTCAATCAGGCGTGGTCTTACCTGCGCGACAACTTTTTCGATCCGAATCTGAACGGCGTCGACTGGCAGGCGGTGCGAGCCGAATACGCGCCGCACATCGCCGGCGCCCGGACGCCCGACGAGATGCGCAGACTGCTGTCGCTGATGGTCGGTGAGCTAAACGCGTCTCACTCGGGCGTATCGGCGCCCGCGACGTCGAATCAGCCCTCAACCGGAAAGCTGGGGCTACGGTTCGATCGAGCCGAATATGAAGGCTCGGGACGTTTGCGTGTCAGCGAAGTGATTCCGCTCGGCCCCGCGGCGCTTGCGGGCGTGAAGCCGGGCGAGTATCTGCTTGCAATCGATGGGACGCAGATCGACGGCCGGGTGAACATCGACGAGTTGCTGAGCTACAAGATAAACAAGCGCGTCTCTCTCACCGTTTCGTCATCCGGCGACGGCGCAAACAAACGCGAGAGCGCCGTCCGACCGGTGAACACCGCAACTGAAAAAGCTCTGCTCTATCGCAAGTGGGTCGAAGAAAAACGCGCGTATGTCGCAAAGACCAGCGGCGGGCGGTTGGGCTACGTTCACATGTTCGATATGGGCTCGGGCTCGCTTACGCAGTTGTTCGTCGATCTCGACACTGAGAATCACTCGCGCGAAGGGGTAGTGGTTGACGTTCGAAACAACAACGGCGGATTTGTGAACGCCTACGCGATCGACGTGCTTGCGCGGCGCGGCTACATGATAATGACGAGGCGCGGCTTCCCGTGGGCTCCAGCTCGAACGGTGCTCGGCCAGCGAGCGCTCGAAGCGCCGACGATACTGGTCACGAATCAACATTCGCTTTCCGACGCCGAGGACTTCACCGAAGGCTATCGCTCACTGAAGCTCGGCAAGGTCGTAGGTGAGCCGACCGGCGGGTGGATCATCTACACGTCGAACGTGAACCTGATCGATGGCACGAGCCTTCGTCTTCCATTCATCAAGATAACGTCGAGCGATGGAAAGCTGATGGAGATGAGCCCCAGGCCGGTCGATGTGCCGGTGGTGCGTCCAATCGGCGAAAGCTACACAGGACAGGACGTGCAGCTCGAGACGGCGGTGAAGGAGTTGTTGAAGCAGATTGATAGCAGCGTGCATAACAGCCACAGATAAACACCGATTATCGGCTCCTCTCTTATCAGTGTTGATCTGTGTTCATCTGTGGTTTGTTTCTCTACGCTACTTTAAAGAGCCGCGATCAGCAGGCTCGATCGCAGGCCGCCGCTGATCACTCGCACGCGGTTCGGGCCGGCGTGCAGATTCAGTGACGCGCTTGGCGCGGTGATCGTAAGCTTCTTACCCGAAGCTGGAACGAAGACGCCCGCCGGCGGAGCAACGACGACGCCGTTTATTTCCACCTGCGAATCACCGGTCAATCGCTTCCCTCTTACGACCAGCGTGCCTTTATCATAAGAAGCCGAGGTCACCTTTGGAGCGCCCGGATCTCCGCCACTGAAGTCCGCGACCGCCGCCACGCTTCGATTGCCGCGGCTGTCGATCAACACGTAACTTATCTGGGTTGCCTCCGGCTGTCCGCCCATCCCGGTGAATCTGACATTGATGTCGAGCTTGGAGATAATTCCAAAATCAGTCGAGAACGGAGCGGTTTGTGCAAGGGTGCGTCCCTTCTGATCCAGAAACGTCGCTTGCGCCTGAACTACATCACCATCAACGTCGGTTCCCGCACCTTTGAGCGTCAGGACGTCGCCGTTCAGGTCGGCGGTGAGCGCGCCTACCGTCGGGCGATTATTGCCGAACTGCTTCAACGTGTAGCCGAAGAGATCCAGCGCCGCCAGATCATTGAGCGTCAGCGTTGTACGAACGCCGGGCGAGAACGTCGGGTCCATTAATCCGATTCGTGCTCCCACTATTGAATCATCCCGCCAATGACTCGGCTGCATGCCGTCCAGTCCGGCGTTATCGGGCCGCCCCGTCGACAACTGCAGCTCCGAGTTGCCTTCGAAGAAAACCTGCGCACCGCCGGATGACAGTATTCGATCCGCGGTTGCGAGCGTTCCCATCGACGCGCCCGGCCGAAGCCTGAACAAGTCCCAAACCGTTACCGCCAGGTCGCACTTTGGATTGAGCTCACGCTGGCCGACGGCCGACACGAACCCCAGGATGTGTCCTATCTCATGCGAAACCATTCCTTCGAAATCGTATTTGCCGGCATCGATACCGTCGCTTGGATCGAAGTCAAAACTGACGTTCGAGTTGAAGCCGATTGCCGGCGGCGGACCGAAGGCTTGCGGGTCATAGTTCGGATCCAGATTGATCATCCCGAGTGTGCGATAAACCGCCGAAGGCGCAAGCACGTCCACTGTCTCTCCCAGGTCCGTGGGCACGGGCGCCTGAGGCAGGCTCCAGTAAAGCGACGACTCATGCGAATCGGTCGTCGAGCCTATCAACTGAGACAGCACATTAAAGTACTGTTCGAATCCGACGAGCATCTGCGGGTTGGTGATACCAATGATACCGTCTGGAAATGTTTCGCCGAACCAGGTCGGAGCGAAATCGATGTCGATGTTTATCATCGTCGGCGTTTGAACTCTTGACGCCCACGCATCCGCGGCGCGCACGAAGGCGGCTTTCGCGGCAGGGTTTGCTTCGAGTGCGGGCGTAGCTCGCAACGTGATCTGCAAACCGCCCTCGGTTTGAAGCCGAGGCGTGCTGATGACTTGCAGCTCCCGCGTCAGGTCGCGTCGCGCGATGGCTTCGGATTCTTCGGGCCTGGGCGCGCGGCACCCGGCGACTCCTTCTGTTTCATAAGTGACAGACGCCGACGTCGCGGGAGCGGCGGTGATGAGCCCCGAGCTGCGAGAGAATCCGCCTCGCGCGGCGAACGAACCCGCGTGTGAAACCAGCATACGATTGTGCGCCGGCAGCGCTATGGCGATCACAAGCGCGCACAGCGTAATTCGACGCCAATTCAATTTCGGTAATATATGTTGCGACATGCCCTTAACCTCGGTGTGTCCGACAAACTTCAGTTTGTCGTCTTTTTTATTTCGCGGCCTCGACAAACTGAAGTTTGTCGGACCTCTTTGCTGGTGGAAATGGGGGAGTGTTAATTCCCGTTTTGATTAGAACGACTCAGGGGCAGGCATGAGAGCAGCCGAAAGTTGCGAGGCTGCTTCCACCGTAGGATATCGCAAAACGAAATACACACAATAGTTTTCTCGGGCGGTCGGCTCATAGTGTTTGCTGGCTGCCCATCTCGTTCTTTCTCTGCGTCCTCGGCGTCCTCTGCGGTTGATTTCCGAGCCACTGAGCAGGACAAACCGCAGAGGACGCCGCGGACGCAGAGGCGAAGACGCAGGGCGGAGAGAATCGTAAGCGCGCGGCATTGGAACCTTCTCCATGAACGCCTTGCTTGAGTGGCATTCGCAAAGTAGCATTGCTGGCGAACTGCACAGGGTTCAGCGAATGCCTTCATCACCTTTTTGCACAAAACAACTCGAGTCGATCTCGAATGCGGCACGCTCCTATCGCCGGAATAGACGCTCTCTCACGGCGTTTTTGCTCTTGCTGATTTGTTCCACCTTTGGGTGCACGGGCTCATCGCGTGCAAGGAATGCCAACTCTCCGGCGCCGGTGAATCAAAACGCCGGCGCAAATGCGAACGCTGAATCGAAGTCCGCGAGCGGTGAGCCGTCCGGTATCAACATCAAGGAACCCGAGCGCTACGGCGCGGCGATCACGATTAGCGCCCAGGACATTGCCGGCGGCGCGCCGGCGTCCATGGCGACTCAGCAGTTTGGCTTCGCCAAGTTGGGAGCGGATCGCCGCTGGGCGTTCAACCTTCCCGAGCCTCTCGGGCAGGTCGCCTATCTGGAGAAGTCCGGTTTGAAATACCTGGTCCTGTTCGACCGCAAGCAATACACCGAACTCACTGCGGACATGTTGCCCTTTTCGATGACCGTTCTTAGCCCCGGCGCAATAGCTGAGCGTCTAAAGCCGCGCATGCACTTTGAGAAGTCCGATGCCGAACCGCTCAACGGACGTACCGTTCTCAAGTACCGGCTAAGCTCCTCGAATGACGCTTCAACCGAGAGCGACGGGGCGGTCTTTGTCGACTCAGAAACCGGGCTGCCGCTTCGATCAGATTTCAACACTGCGCCGCAGGCGGGCGCGCGGACTCGGGTGATCGTCGAAGCACGCGACCTTCAACTCAATCCCGATCGCGCGCTATTCGATGTTCCGTCCGGTATGAAGAAGATTACATCTCAGGATGCAAAGCAGCAGATCGGAGACTTTTTCAGCAGGCTGCGCGCTTTTGTTGACATCATCAGCGGCACGCGTCCGGCATCGGTTGCGATCACCGATAAGCCGGCTGACAAGTCGAATCCCCAATCACGTCGAGGACGGCGCAGGAAGTGACCGCTCAGGCTCCCATGAAAAGTAATCGCAGATACGCTAATCCGAAGTTGATGTTAGTCGCGGTGTTGATTCTTTGCGCCGCGCTTTCCCTGTCCGGTTGCAGAGGTTCGAACACCGGATCAAAACAACTCTCGATTGCGGTCGTCTCCGGAGTCGAAGGAGACGCGCTTAAGCAAGCGGCTCGCGACTACGAAGCACTCGCCGGCGTGCGAATCAACATAGCGGAGTTTCCTTATGACAATCTCTTCGAAAAAGAGCTGATCGACCTCACCGCGGCAACCGGCGCATACGACTTGATAATGCTCGACGATCCGTGGTTTCCGCGATTCGCGACCAACCAGCTTCTCACCGATCTGTCCCCGCTCTTTCAATCTCACGGCCAGGCTGGCGCCGACGGCGACTTCATCCGCTCATCGATCGCGCTCTGCAAACATCCCTACGAGACGGGCGCGACATTCGCGTTGCCTTATGTCGGAAACTCGCAGTTGTTCTTTTATCGCAAAGACCTGTTCGAGAAGTACAACCTGAAAGAGCCGGCGAGCTGGGACGATGTCCTGACCGCTGCAAAGACAATCGACGAGCGCGAACGGACCGGCTCCCCGAGCGGCGGACGGGTGTACGGCTATGTAATGCGCGCCGCGCGCGGCAACTCCGCGGTGACTGACTTCATGCCGATATTCTGGTCATTCGGCGCGGAGATGTTCGACGCAGACGGCAAGCCGGCGGTCAACAGCAAGGAAGGCGTGGATGCGCTCAAATTCATGCTCGAGCTGGGTAAGTACACGCCGAGCGGCTACGCAAGCTTCAACGCGAGTGAAGTGTCGGCGCATCTGCTCCAGGGAACCGCGGCGATGTCAATCAACTGGCCCGCGTGGATAAGCGCGTTCAGCGATCCAGAGAAATCGAGAGTAGCCGGCAAGATGAACTTCGCGGTGATGCCCGGCGAAAAAGCTGAGGGCCGAGCCGAGATCGGCAATTGGTTGATTGCCATTCCAAGGGCCTCTCAAAACGTGCAAGCTGCGTTCGACTTTCTGTTGTGGGCAACGGCCGCCGATCAAATGAAGAAGTCGGCGCTTGCGGGCAATCCGCCTACGCGGCGCTCGGTATTCACTGACCCGGAGCTGCTCGCGAAGTTTCCGGCTTATCCGGCGCAGCTACGATCACTCGAGAGGTCGAGGCCGCGCCCTCGCACGCCTCAGTGGAATGAAATCGAGAACGTGTTTGGAATCTTCATCTCACGAGCGAACAGCGGCGAGCTGACCGCCGAAGAAGCGATGAATCAGGCCAACGCGGAGATTGGAAAGATAGTCGAGCGGAACTCCAGGTAACCCTCCGGTAATTCATGTAGGGGCGGCCCTCCGTAGCCGCCCCTGTTTGGTACCCGGCGCGTCGATAGTCCGGAGAGGGGCGGCCACGGAGGGCCGCCCCTACATGAAACAAAGAATTGGATGAAACAAAGACCCGCGATGAAAACCATAGAGACCGACCGGTTACTCTTGCGGCCCTTCGCGCCCGACGATCTGGACGACTTCGCGTTGCTTTGCGCGGACCCGGAGGTGATGCGCTTCATCGGCGATGGCAAGCCTCAGTCTCGAGAGCGCGCTGAGATTCGATTCAATGCGCTGATCAAGCACTGGAACGACCACGGATTTGCCCCGTTCGCGGTGACTACGAAAACCGGCTCCGAGTTTGCCGGCTTTTGCGGGTTGCAGCATCTCGATAACACTCCGGAGATCGAAGTCGGATATCGTCTTGCGAAGCGCTTCTGGGGAATGGGCCTGGCTACGGAAGCGGCGCGCGCGAGCTTGCGATTCGGGTTTGAAGAACTCGCGCTCGATAGAATCGTCGCGGTGGTGCAGCCGGAGAATATTGCGTCGTGTCGTGTGATAGAAAAGATCGGCTTGCGATACGTGAGGGATGCACGGTTCTACGAAACCAATGTGAGGTACTACGCGATCAGTCGAGAAGAGTACCGCCCCGATGATTCGAGAGAAAAAGCGTAATAGTCTTTCACGGCGAGGTCGCGAGACCCCTCTGCCCTACCTGCTGATCGCGCCGACCGTAGCGGTGCTGGTCGCGCTTTCAATCTATCCTCTCATTTACTCAGTCAGGATCAGTCTCCAAACCGGCTCGGGTGAAGCCGCGCGCTGGAGTCTTTCAAACTTCGCGCGGCTCGCGAGCGATAAGTTCTTCCTCGAAGCGCTTGCGCACACTTTCATCTACGCGGTAGTCGCGCTCACATTCGAATTCCTGTTGGGGCTTGGTCTCGCAATCATGCTCGACCGCCCGCTGCGAGGAAGATCTTTGTTTCGAAGCGCGTTGCTAATACCGATGATGCTGCCCCCGGTTGTCGTCGGAGTAGTCTGGCGACTGATGCTCAACCCGGATTTCGGCGCGGTTAACGGCACGCTCAAGAGCGCCGGGGTAAACACAGAATCTTTGACCTGGACTGCGTCGCCGATACTGGCGCTGGCGTCGGTCATTGCCGTTGATATTTGGCAGTGGACGCCATTCATGTTTCTGGTGCTGTTGGCCGGGTTGCAGGCGATTCCTCAGGAGCCCTATGAAGCCGCAATCGTCGACGGCTCGAGCGCCTGGCAGACTTTCTGTCACGTCACCCTTCCGCTGCTTAGGCCCGCAATACTGATCGCGCTGCTGCTTCGCACGATGGATCTGCTTCGAGTGTTCGATCAGATCTTCATTCTCACCGAAGGCGGGCCGGGATTCTCGACTGAAACGGTGAGCCTTTATATCTATCGAACGGCGTTTCGCTTCTCTGATTTTGGATACGCCGCGGCGATGTCGTTTGTGCTGTTGCTATTTACGAACGTGATCAGCGCCGGCTATATCCGGCTGCTACAGAAACAGGAGACAGCTTGAGCGGCATTTCAAATCGGCGAGGTGGCATGCGACGTTCAAAACTATCGCGAGCGTTGAAGTACATTCTGCTCAGCGCGGCGCTTCTCGCTGCGATCGCGCCGGTCTACTGGATGGTGACGATCTCGCTCAAGAGCGAGGTCGATCAGTTCGCATCCCCGCCGCGATGGTTCGCGTTCACGCCGACGCTGGCGCACTACTACGACGCGTTCTTCACCCGGTCATTTGCGAAATACCTGACGACGAGCCTGACTGTCGCCGGACTCTCGACAATCTGTGCGGTGATCCTTGGAACGCTGGCCGCGTACGGGCTCGCGCGTTTCAAGCTGCGCGGCAAACTCGACCAGCGCTTATCGTTGTGGATACTCTCGACTCGCATGTTTCCGCCGATAGTGACGGCGGTCCCTCTGTTCCTGATGATGCGCGATCTTCGTTTGCTCAACACGATCGCGTCGCTTGTAATCGTTTACACCGCGCTGAATCTGCCGTTTGTGGTTTGGATGATGAGAGGCTTCTTCCGTGAGCTGCCTCGCGAATTGGAAGAAGCCGCGATGGTCGATGGCGATTCGAGGCTTGGGGCGCTGGTGAGAGTGATTCTTCCTCTGGTCACCCCAGGACTGGCTGCCACAGCCGTTTTCTGCCTGATCGTGTCTTGGAACGAGTTCCTGCTTGCGCTGGTGTTGACACAGACCGACGCTTCGATGACGTTGCCGGTTGGCATCGCCGGACGGGTGACCCAATACGAAATCAAGTGGGGAGTGATGAGCGCGGCCGGAGTTGTTGCGATGATCCCGATCCTGGCGTTCGCGATGGCAGTCCAGCGGTATCTCGTGCGAGGCTTGTCGCTGGGAGCGGTAAAGGGATAAGGAAGTCAAACGCAAGGCAGCCGAGGAAGATGAGAACCACAGATGAACACAGATGAACACCGATGGATAAAAACATTTCTTTGATCCGTGTTCATCCGTGTTCATCTGTGGTTCCCTCATCCCAAATCCCGATGAACGTTAGATTCGACAACGTATCAAAAACATTCGGCAAGTCGGCGGTGGTGGAGCAATTGAATCTCGCATCGGATGACGGGGAGTTTGTAGTCCTCCTCGGGCCGTCCGGCTGCGGCAAGACCACCACGTTACGAATGCTGGCGGGGCTGGAAGACGCGACTTCGGGCGATATCTTTATTGGCGAAGATCGCGTGAATGATATCCCGACTCAGAATCGCGACATCGCGATGGTCTTTCAAAACTACGCGCTCTATCCTCATATGACCATCGCTCAGAACATCGCTTATCCGCTGCGAGTCCGAAAGATCGCGCGAGACGAAATCGGCGCCCGTGTAAGTCGAGTAGCAGAGATGCTGGAGATCGCCGCGCTTCTCGAACGAAGACCGCGCGAGTTGTCGGGCGGCGAACGCCAACGCGTAGCGCTTGCTCGCGCGATCATACGCGAGCCGCGCGTCTACCTGATGGACGAACCGCTTTCAAACCTCGACGCGAAGCTGCGCGTTCAGATGCGCGGCGAGTTGAAAAGGCTTCAGCACGAGCTCGGCACGACAACTATTTATGTGACTCACGATCAGGCTGAAGCGATGACGCTGGCCCATCGAGTCGCGGTGATGCGCAAAGGCAAGCTTCAACAATTCGACACGCCGATGAACATCTACAACCGTCCTGCCAATCGCTTTGTCGCGGAGTTCGTAGGCAGCCCGAGCATGAATTTCATTGAGGGCCGAGTGGACAACGGCGCGCGCAAGTTCTTGAGCGACGGTCTCACGCTGGACCTCGACGAGCCTCATCTGGCAAGGTTGAGCGGCCGCGATCTCGTCACGCTCGGCATCCGGCCCGAGCACCTCGAGGTATCAACCGCGGAACATCCGGGCTGGCTTACTGCTACCGTTCACGTGACCGAGTTGATGGGCAATGAAACATTTGTGTTCCTGCGAATGGGCAGCCAGAAGATAATCGCTCGCGCAGTCGCTGACTTTCGAGCGGAATTCGAGAGCGCAGTGTTTGTAAAGTTCCAGACGGAGCGAGTGGACTTCTTTGATTCAAGTACGGGTATGCGAATCTGATTGCGGATTGCCGATTCGCCACGTTTGTTAGTGTTCGGAATCTGCATTGGTAGCCGTGGGCTGTTTTTCAAGATGAATAAGCTCCGCGTGCTTTGCGGTCCTTTGCGTCTTTGCGCTGTGTATTGAAGGGTAAGAATACACAGCGCAAAGACGCAAAGGACCGCAAAGCACGCGAAGGACTGATCCCACGTTACAAGCGGTCTACGAAACACATTGAGGACTGAGCTTATGAAGCTGGCATTGAACGGCGCGACGACGATGAAAGCTGATCTGGCGACGGATATCAGGGCTGCCAGCGCGGCCGGGTTCGATTGCCTCGAGATATGGTCGGCAAAGCTCAAGACGTATCTTCGATCCAACACAACCTACGATCTCAAGCGCATGTTCCACGAGAATGCCATCGAGCCTTACAGCATCAATTCCATCGAGCACATCACCTTTAGAGACGATGAAGGTCGCGCTCGTTTGCGTTCCGAATGCGAAGAGATTTGCCGCATAGCAGCCGAGATCAATTGTCCTTATGTGGTAGTCGTACCCGGCCGCCGGCCCTCGAACGCAACTCGAGAAGACGTCATCAATGAGTCTGTGAAAACGCTGAACGAAATCGCCACCATTGCCGAAGTGCACGAGGTGGGTCTCGCTTTCGAGTTTCTCGGGCAACCCGATTGTAGCGTTCAGACATTAGCGCTTGCGGATGAAATCGTCCGCAAGACTGGACGTGAAAATGTCGGCCTGGTGATTGATAGCTTTCACTTCTACGCCGGCGGCTCGACTGTTGAGTCGATCGACGCTCTCGATCCCGCGCGGCTCTTTATCTTTCACATCAACGATGCAGAAGATCTGCCGCGTGAGCAGCTCGAGGATCGGCACCGTTTGCTGCCCGGGCTCGGAATTCTCCCGCTGACGGAAATCGTCGCGGCGCTCCGGCGCATCGACTACGATCGAGTGGCAAGCGTTGAAATCTTCAGACCCGAATACTGGGAGCTGGATCCGTTTCAGCTCGCGCGCGATGCGTGTACGGCGGTGACCCAGGTTTTGAGTCAATCCGTGATGCGGTAAGAGCAAATAAGAAAACATGGAAAAGCTGAAGGTTGGGATAATCGGCGCGGGCTATGTTGGCGGTCTTCACGCGGCGCTGCTCGCGCGAGACGCACGAGTAAGCGTGACTACCGTGCACGATGTGGCAGTTGATCGCGCGGAGAAGCTTGCGCGTTCCATCGGCGCAACCGTGGTGAACAGCGTCGCTGAACTGATCGACGCCGTTGACGCTCTGTACATAACGACTCCAAATACTAAACACACCGCGATCGCGACTGAAGCTATACAGGCGGGCAAGCATGTCTTCTGCGAGAAACCGATGGCGACTTCGATCGAGGATGCGCGCGCGGTGCTCGATGCGGCTTCGCGAACCGACGCCGTGTTTCAAGTCGGACATAACCGAAGATTCGCTCCGGTGTATGCGATGCTCAAACAGAAGCTCAGCGAATCGGGTCCCGCTCATTCGGCTCACGTAAAGATGAATCGCGGCGAGCTGATCAATCCCGGGTGGGTTGGTGATCCCACGATCACCGGCGGCTTTTTGTATGAAACGCCAATTCACATGTTCGACATGATGCGTTTTCTGTTTGGCGAGGTCAGCGCCATGGACGCGGTAGGAACATCACACGAGTATCCCGAGATCGACGACTTCTCGGTGCTGCTGCGTTTTGTGAGCGGAATGCATGCGACGCTCGCGTCTTCGGCTGACGCGAGCTGGCTTTTCCCATTCGAGCGCGTCGAGGTGTTCTGTCACCACGCTACGATAACGACTCGCGAGATGGAGAGCATAGCGTACAGCGAAGGACTCGAAGGAACTTACGGGACTCGATCGATGCAACAGCTCTCGAAGGAAGAAAAGTGGGGATACGCGCAGGAGGATCGCGCGTTCGTGGATTCAATCGTGAATGGAGACCCGCCGTCAGTTACCGCATTGGATGGCTTCAAGTCGGTTGAGCTTGTCGATGCATGCTATAGAGCCGTGCAAACAGACGAGCGCATTCACCTCGACTAAACCGGACAACATGTAGGGGCGGCCCTCCGTGGCCGCCCCTGTTTGGTTATCGATACAGTGGATATCAAAGAGGGGCGGCCCTCCGTGGCCGCCCCTGTTTGGTTATCGATACAGTGGATATCAAAGAGGGGCGGCCACGGAGGGCCGCCCTTACATGCGTGTCCGAGAGTCTAAGAAACTACTTCGCGGCGTCGCCGCTGGACGAGGTGAATCTGATGATCTGATTGTAGGTGGGATTCTTTTCGCCGGGAGGTTGCGGTTTTGCTGCTTCCACTACCGGCGCCTGAGGCTGCGACCCGAGATGTATCGTGCTATAGCGAGCATAGATCGTCCGAACGTAGTTTTGAGTTTCAAGGAATGGCGGTATGCGATAGCCGTAAAACTCGACCGACCCCTCGCCGGCATTGTAACCGGCAATCGCGAGTCTTACGTCGCCGCTAAACCGATCCAGCAACCATCGAAGATATCTGGATCCGCCCAAAACGTTTTCACGCGGATCGAAGATGTTCTTCACGCCGAATCTGGCCGCCGTTGCCGGCATCAACTGCATCAACCCCGAGGCGCCCTTCACCGAGACGGCCGATCGATTGAATGCCGACTCCGCCCGCATGATCGACAGGATCAGGCATGGATCCAGCCCGTTTTGCGCCGCGGCTTCCGCCACCAGCGCGTCGATGGCGGCGTTACCCGAAGAGATATGATGTCCCGTGAGAATGGCCGGGACTTTTATCTGAACCGCACGTGGAGTGACCATTGCGTCTTCAGCTTTTTTCTTGTTGAGTTCTTCAATGCGCGCGCGCTCCTGATCTTCGCCGGTGAGCGGGACCGGGGCCTGCCTGGGCGGCGAGAGCGGCCGCTGCTGTGCAGAAGCGCCGGTGGCAGCACAGGTCGCCACAATCAAGATCAGAATCGTTAGAAGTCTTTTCACTCTTTCTATTCCTGGATCGTCAGGTGTGCAAGTTCGGAGCTGTCGTCGCCGCGCACGAAGAGCGTGAGCTTTTGTTTCGCAGCGACTTGCTTCGGATCAAACACGATGACACCCGTCAACGCCTCGCCCGGCAGCAGCGAATTGACGGTCTTGCTTTGCTTGACTTCCGCGGTAAGCGGTTTTGAGCCCTTTACATCAGCCACCTCCAGCGACAGTGACGTAAAGACGAAATCCTTATCTCCGGTGTTCTGAATCATGTAGCGAAGATATGCCTTGTCGTCGAACAAGAGCACTCGCGGGTCGAGGGTGATGACCGTCTTTTTCGCGGTGGTCACCTTTGTATTGCTCACCTTGATCTCACGCAGTCCCAACATGAGCGCTTGCATGAAACGACGTTCGATTTCCTGTTCAGCGCGCTGGGGCGCCAGCTTGTCCGCCTCGGCAATTCTCGCATCGGCCTCGGCAATCTTCCGGTCGGCCTGTTGCTGTGCGGTGCGCAGAATCTCGGCAGCCTTTTGGCGAGCCTGCTGCTCCGCTTCTGCCTTCGCTCGTTCGAACTCCGCCGATGACTTATCGGGTTCAGCGCGCGGTTCCGCGGAGCTTGCGCCGGAAGCCGCGGCCTGGTCGGTGACGTTAACCATTCGATGAGCGGCCTGAGGCGTGGTCACTATCGTAAGATCGAAGCTGTAGGTATGCTTGCCGTCACCTGTCTTGACAAACATGTTGCTGAGGCCTTTTGGCGCGACTGGTTTAATGAAGACTTCGTTGCCGGGATGATCGTTGGCCCCGCTTCGCTGGACAACAAACGTCCCTTTTCCCGTGCCCGGATCATAGAGATCACCACAGATGATTTCCTGAACAGGGTCAGGAAATCGAATCATCGTGGTGATGCCCGGGGACGTTTTGATTTCGCCGATTCGATCGGAGCTCAACGCAAGCGTGGTAACAGGTGTTTGCGCGTGGGCCAGGGTGGCCAGCAGCGACAGCATTAGGGCGGTGACTGGTACTCGGATCTTCAAATCTAATTCCTCTAATTCCTCTAATTCCCCTTGCGCGGATCGAGATAATCGCTAGCGGTTAAGTATTGTGCAGAAGCGCCAGCGAAGCAAGACCAAACTCCGATGACTCACCGGCACTAGTCCTGTATGGGCGGTCCTCCGTGGCCGCCCCTCCTTCGATAAAGCGCTTCACCAGTAAGGGGCGGCCGCGGAGGACCGCCCATATAGGAGTGCCTTTAGTTGAGGAACCTGCTGTTCATACCCGGACCCGGATGCCGGTCCATTTAGCTTTTCTATCAGGTATAGCGCGAGCAAGGTGGTGATCAACAGCGTCACCACGAGCCCTATTATAGTTCGTAATGCACGGCGCCCCTTCGGCGACGACTTCAGCTTGCGAAGCCAGCCTCGCCAGCCGCACTCACGGCAGCGGTAGGCTTTGTACGGCGTCCACGATCTAATCAGCCTCTCATGGAAGCGATTCGCATGTGACCTGTGCGTGCGTCCGCCGCATTGGGGGCAAAACAGACTAGACAAGACTACCTCGCTAAATGAGCAGCAATGAAACACCCCGGCGCTGGAATTCGCCGGGGCGTTTGAAAGCTAACTTGTGCCGAAACTCGACGCGCTATCGAATCGGACTGCTTGCGGTGGGCCCCTCATTACTGCCTATAGCTATACCGGTCGCTACCGCCGCCCCAACTCCGATCAGCGCCAACAGACCCACGAGCCCGGGACCGACCCACAGGCCTCCAACTTTGCCGCCTTCGCATTCGACTTTAACGTCGACACCGGCGGCCGCGGTCAGGTAAACCCCGCCATCGTATTTTTGCTTCTTTCCCGCGATGAGGGTTTCCACCTTGGGCTCCCGAATATCAACCGCGCCTCGTCGGACCTCGACCTCTGTCTTCGAGCAATTCGTTCTGATCTCAAGCGAACCTGGAATGCAGGTTAGCGTCGCCGTAGTGCTATCGCCTACTTCTACTCTCCCCAGCGCTCCCAGATCAATAATAGCTTTGCCGTTTGAGCTGGTGCTTATGACGCTCCCGGTTAACACCGTCGCTCCCGTTTGTGCAGCATTACCGTTGATGGTGACTCGTCCCGCCTTCACTGTCAGCGTCCCCGTACAGTCCTGGCTCGTTCCCGCGGCGTGAGGCTTGGCGGCTTCAGGCGCAGCGAAGGAACGAAGAGTGAACACCGAAGCTACAGCGATGGCGAGAAGAAGACTAATCGAGGATCTTGGAGAACTGGTTGGCAGCTTCATTGCTTCCTCCGGGATGCGGGAGCGTTGGGGATCGACGCCCGCGATGCAGAGCCAGAATATGTAAGTGGAGTATAAAAGTCAACAGCTTTGTCTTCAAATGTACTCGGGCAAGTCCGCATGCGCGATGTCGGACAGCTTCGGGCTTCTTGCGTCCTTAGGTGAAAGAATCGGATCCGAAAAGCCCCATGTAATCCCGATGGCGGGATCATTCCACGCGACGCCTCGGTCGTACTCGGGACGATAGAAGTCGCTGCATTTATAGAGGAACTCGGCCGTCTCGCTCAAAACAAGATATCCGTGCGCGAACCCGGCCGGCACGTACATTTGCCGCCTGTTCTCGGCTGACAACAAGCCGCTTGCCCATTTGCCAAAATGCGGAGAGCCTCGCCGGATGTCCACCACAACGTCCAGCACTTCACCTTGAATAACACGGCAGAGTTTCGCTTGAGGATGCTTTACCTGGTAGTGCAACCCGCGGAGAGTATGGCGAACAGATCTCGCGTGATTATCCTGGACGAAACGATCTCTTATGCCGATCTCCGCGAACTTGAGCTCGTTATAACTCTCGAAGAAAAAGCCGCGCTGGTCCTCGAACACCAATGGCTCGACCATGCAGACGCCGGGAAGCGATGTCTCAATACGTTTCATATCGTAGTCACGCCGTCAACGTTCTCAATGTCTGGATTACTCGCGCCTGGTCTGATTCGCTCAGGTGCGGGCCCATGGGCAGACTCAGCACTTCATTATGGATTGCTTCGGTCAGCGGATACGATCCGGCCGGTTTCCCGAGATCCGCGTAAGCCTCCTGCAGGTGCGCCGGCACCGGGTAGTGCACAAGAGCGCCTATCCCCGCCTCCTTCAATTGCCTTTTTAGCTCGTCGCGCGCTTTGGATCTGACGACAAACAAGTGCCACACCGGAGCCGCGCCCTCCGCGATAAGCGGCAGTAACAAGCGAGTGCCCTCGAGTTCATTCAAGTATCTTTCCGCAATGCGCGCTCGGCGCTCGTTCCATTCGTCGAGATGTTTGAGACGCACACGCAACAGCGCAGCTTGAAGCTCGTCGAGCCGGCTGTTGAAGCCTCTCTCCTCGTTGTAATACTTGCTCTTCGATCCGTAGTTGCGCAGCAGCCTTATCCTTTCGGCCAACTCATCGTCGTCGGTGGTCACCGCGCCGGCGTCACCGTAGGCGCCGAGATTCTTCGTCGGATAAAAACTCCATCCGGCAGCGTCGCCAAGGCTTCCGACCATTCGATCACCGTAGCGCGCACCATGGGCCTGGGCCGCGTCCTCGATCACTTTCAAACCATGCCTTCGCGCTACCTCGTCGATGGCGTCCATTTCGGCGGGCTGCCCGTACAGGTGCACCGGAAGAACTGCCCTGGTTCTGGATGTAATCGCCGTCTCAATGCGCCGAGGGTCGAGGTTGAAGGTCCTCTCGTCGGGCTCTAC
>Ga0134124_10000395_pt1 | contig 37696 bp, 37 predicted proteins | sample KB304_FD_96880 | JGI IMG/M metagenome (GOLD analysis project Ga0134124, IMG submission 96880) | Terrestrial soil microbial communities without Nitrogen fertilizer from Kellogg Biological Station, Michigan, USA - KB3-0-4 | ecosystem: Environmental > Terrestrial > Soil > Unclassified ... | reverse complement strand
TATATCGAAACCTACTATCTTTTTGTCCTTGTCGACCATCTCCATCGGCGGCCAGGTTGCATCGGTTGCAACAACTATTTTCTTGCCGGCAGCAAAAGCCGAACCGGCCATGAGGGCGGTAACTGTCAACAGCGCAATAAACATCTTCATGATTTTCATAGATTTCTCTCCCGTGAGTGCTACTGAATTTTTACCCGTGAATCAGTACCAAAAAAATGTTTAGTGAAAATAAATTTCATTCTTTTTAAAGGCAAATTAGGATACTGTCAATAGGGATTGTTTAATGGATCAATGGTAAAACCATTTTAAAGACGAAAAGAACAGGGTCTTAAGGTGAAAAGAACAGCAGCGGCTTTCCTGCTTATCGCAACTACATTTTTCTGGGGAATAACCTTTACGATTGTCAAAGAGGCTGTCTCTCAAGTAAACATTTTTGTATTTCTTGCGCAGCGATTTGCCCTGGCAGCGTTGCTGATGATCATCCCCGGCATGCTCTTTCATCGTAAACCTACCTGGTCGACTGTGCGGGCAGGAACGATTCTTGGGCTGGCTCTTTTCAGTTGTTATGCTTTCCAGACAGCTGCCCTTCTCTATACCACTGCCTCTAATACCGGCTTTTTGACCGGACTCAATGTCGTATGTGTGCCGGTTATGGGGGCAATCATCTTCAAACAGGCCGTTCCTGTCGGCGTCAGGTGGGGGACGCTCATTGCAACGGTCGGGCTGTATCTGCTCTGCACAGGTGGTGAACTGCGGATAAATTCCGGCGATATTCTCGGCATTATCTGTGCTTTCTGCGTTGCCCTGCACCTCCTTCTGACCAGTCACTATACGCACAACCATGATGTATACTGGATGACGACCGTACAGATGACGACCATCGCAGTTGCCAGCAGCAGCATAGCCTTGGCCGGAGGGAAACAGTTGACAGCCTACTACCCGTTTCTGCTCTGGCCGCTTCTACTATGCGCCATCTTCGCCTCGGTCTTTGCCTTCCTTGTCCAGACTGCCATGCAGCGCCACATGCCTCCCTCCCAGACGGCTCTCATTTTCTGTCTTGAACCGGTCTTTGCAGCAGGGTATGCTTACATCGCTGCCGGAGAGAAACTTTCTCCGGTTGCCTGGCTGGGAGCAGTGCTGATCCTCGGCGCAATGCTCCTGTCCGAACTTCTCCCCGGCGGAGTCGAAACTAACCAATCAGAACTGGAGAGTATAAAATGAACTTTGCAAAACTCTTTGTCATCATTATCGCACTGCTCACTCTGGCGACGCCACTTCATGCCGGCCAGACCACTCCGGACTCTCCCCAGAATCTTTACCTCCAGGCAGGGAAAGAGGAACGCTCCGGCAGCGTGGCAAAAGCCCGCGAGATCTATGAAAACATCATAGACCGGTTTCCGGAGAGCGAATTTGCCGTAAAGGCGAATGACCGTCTGCTGGCACTGCCGCCCGCAAAGCAGAAGAGTGAAAGTGCGCCGGCGTCTTCTATCTTGTCCATCTTCACCCCCAAGCCGTCCAAGCCTCTCCCTGCCGAGCCGCTGCTTCGCCGCGGGGTCGAAACGGCAAGAATGAAGACAGAGGCGGAAGTTCTTAGAAGAGAGGAACTGGCGCGGGAACGGGAACGTTATGCCGTCACGGAGGGCCATCGAATCAACCGAAGCGTTCTTTCTGAAAAAGAGTCCCAGTGGCAGAAAGCTGCAGACCAGAAGGTTCTTGACAAGTTCGGCATGACTCTGGATGAAATGGGAGCAAAGCTCCAGCAGATCTGCACGGAAGCGAAAGTGACGGGGGAATGCGGGGAAGAAGCTTTTTACCTACTCTCTGCCACCCCCTGAGCCGGCGGCAAGGATTGCTATGCCGCTGAAGAGCAGCAGAATGCCGCCTGTCTGCCAGACCACGAGCCTCTCTCCAAGCACCACCACCCCGAGCAACGAGGCTGTCAGCGGCTCTCCCAGCGAAAGGGTCGCGGCAGTACCGATTTTTACCGTGCGCAGTCCGCGCACAAAAAGCCAGTATGATCCTGCCGTTGCGAACAGCCCCAGATGAAGTGCAACTGCCGCCCCCCTGACTGTCAAAACCCAGCCGGTATCGAAGATCAGCAGCAGCGGCGACATGAGAAGTGCCGCAACACAGAAGACCACGGCAATCACGGCATCAGGGCTTTTTTTATCCAGCAGGCCTTTTATGCTTACCGTGTAGGCGGCATAGGAACAACCGGCGCCAAGAGCCAGAACGATCCCCTTCGGATCTGCCAGCAGACTTCCCCCTGAGACCAGCAGAGTGCAGCCGACAACGGCCAGCAGCGTTGCCGTTATCCATTTGTACCCGAGCCGTTCCCCCCTGACAAAATAGCCGAGGAGACCTGCCGCAACGGGAGAGCTGCCGATTGCCACCATGGTTCCGACCGCAACACCGGTCATTGAAACTGCTGCAAAAAAGCTTAACTGATAAGCTGCAATAAAGAGCGCCGAAACAGCGGTCGGCAGAATCGGCCAGGATGATCCCCCGCGAAAACTCCGTCTGAAGAGGGCGATACTCAGCAGGGCACACCCGCCGATAAGTACGCGGAGAGCGCCAAGCGCAACCGGATTGACCCCTGCAGGCGCCAGACCCTGGGCGGTACCCGTTGTTCCCCAGAGCAGAGCAGCCGCAAGAATGAAGAGTGTGCCGCTTTTCCCAAGCTGCTTTTCCTGTTGTCGGACCATTCAACCTTTTCCTTCCGCTTCGAACGTCACTTAACTCTCCCTCCCCAAGAGATATGACCTTCGAGAAGTTCATGGGTTCGGGGCTTTAGGAGCTCAAATATTTAGCGAAAAACGCTCAAGACAAACGCTTCAAAATAAAAACTGCAGACTCTCCAGAGGAAACTGACAATATCAAGCGTCCGGCAAAAAACTGTATTATTGTCAACCAAGAGTGCTGCAATATATCAAGATACCGTGGTTTTCGGGAATAGGGAAAATCCCAGAGGCCATCTGTGCCCGCTTTAACAATGGCAAAGCCGTTTTCCCTGAAAAAGCTGCTCCACTCTTTGAAATTCTTCAGATTTACGTGGGTGGGATCCTTGAAACCGCACCAATCAGTGCCCTTGATAATATGCCCCAGCCCATCACGCTCCGGCACTACACATAGAATACGCCCGCCTGGCAGCAGTATATTCCTGAAAGTGGCAAAAACTTCCTGCAAAGCCTTATCATCAATGTGCTCAAAAACGTGCAGCGCAGTTATTCCCGAATAAGACGCAGGTTGGATATGGGCAAGTTCATCGAAAATCCTGATGCCGCTGTGCAATAATTCGGAGTTCTCCTTGGCGTGAGCAGATACCTCAAAACCATCTGCGAGAAAATACCTGCTCAGACGACGAAGTAAAAATCCGGTCCCTGAACCGAAGTCAAGAACCCTCCCGTTAGCGAAGTATCTTCTTGCCAGGCGTGAATAAAACCACAGAGCAGGCCTGTCACCCGCCTGCCCGTTCCACGCGTAATAAGATTCGTCATATGCCATAAGAGTTGCAGCCTATCAGTTTTGTCTGGCCCTAAACATGTGGTAGTCGAGCTCTAAATGGCTCCAGAAGAATCAATAACGAAGGAGAAGCGAACGATACCAGTCCAATATACCGAGGGCAAGAAACCTGTTGTATGCCCAGCATAGGAATCTCTGTTTACCTCGCACAAGACTGGCTTGAGGCCAAAATCCTCTGATCTTGTCAATGCCTGCTGCACATCTCACAAACTGTCCGAAACTCATCGGCGGAGATATGGGTTGAAAATCTGCTTCACCCATTTCGCTAGCAATCGGCCACTCACCGTAAAGTTCGGCCTCTTTGGTGGTGGGTGTGTTAATAAATGCGCGGGCAAGCATCCTTGCAACTTCTGACAAGGAATCATCAAATGCCTCAAACGGAATGTTGTCGGCAGCTTTACGTGCATATTCAACCGTTTTAAGATGATGAATCTCTACTATGTTATTAACATGATGTCCGGGAGTAGGACCCAATACAGGAATTATAGCACCACCATTCTGATTCTGATAACCGAGCGTTCTTCCATGGTTGGCTGATAACAGCATCTCAAAACAAATGAAATAATACAGCTGATAGTCACGGGGTGTAGTACGCCAGTCAAATAGAAAGGAATGCATCGTGTCATTGTCGAACAGATGAACCTCACGGTTGAGACCAAGGTAATAACCTTTCATACCCGTGCCGGGGCGCTTACCTCCTTTATCAATCAGGGCGCTCAATGCATATTGCGATGAACCTCGCCATCCTGTATCAGCTACTACCGACGGCACCCCGTCAAAAAATAGTTCTTGTTCAAGATAGGACAATGTCACCCTGAATAGCGGTTCGCTTTTTTCCCTAAGCAATTTTTCAAAGCCATCATCCCTGAGAAGATCATAAATGTTCTGCATATCACCACGTTCAACGGGACGCTCCGAATCCGAAAGATATTTCGCAAGTCCGCTGTCGACAAGAAACGGGTGTAACTCTTCCGCTGTTATCCCCAGCCTACGGCATATTTCGGCTATGGATATTGTGCTTGCGTATCCCCAGGTAATCCAGTGAAGCTCAAAGTCGCCCGTTTTTTGATAGCTCGGCAGTAGTAGCGATTCACGTGAACAGTAAAGATAACGAACTTCAATATCCAGACTCCATCGTGCAATAAGCTCAAGAGCCACTTTCATGAAAATTTGACCGTCACGAGCCATAAAATAGATGCGTCGAATACCATCATTCTGAGCCGAACGAAGGAGCCACCATACGTAAAAGAACACTAGTGGCGCAACTAGTCCGCAAGCAACACCAGTAACAGTTGCCTGTTGCGAAGTTCTGGGTTCATGGGATATGCGAGTGGATCGTGAAATTCCGGCCAGTTGAGCAGCCATGTTTTTTGGAGAGACGTTTTCGTATATTATACTTTCGTAACGAGAGGGCCCCCAGGAATTAAACATGGCGCGCTCCAGAGATTTCGATTCGGGCATCAATCAGTTCTCTCAGATACACAAAATTCTGTTTTAATGCGAAAATAAAAGGGGCTTTGGTCTGGAATCCCGTTTCATGCAACATCTTGATACCCATTGATTTCGGCACTAGATAATCGGATCGAAGGTTGTCCCCATAGTGAACAAGTTCATGAGGCTGGATCCCAATTTCTTGAAGAACAAGACTGAAAAGTTTCCCCGATCCCTTTGTAATCCCCTTTTCTCCCGAAACATAGACTCGATCGCCAGGCAAATACAAGTGGTACCTCTCCAAGACTTCTCTGATAAAACCGGAAGGAAGGTACATATCCGAAATAAAGACCAATCCGGCATTTTCCTTACGCAAGGCATCCAGCAATATCGAAGCCCCATGAACAGGTTGCAACACTGTAGACTCTATCTCGAGCTCCAGTTCCATCAATTTCTCACTAAGAGCGCTGTCAAGCCCATGCCTACGCCCCAATTCCTGATAGATATCCGTGATGGAGATATCATCTCGAATCGTTTTCCGACGAGCAATGAACTCGGCCCATACTCTCTCTCCCCAGAAGCTTGTGCCAAGTCGAACAGGCAAAGCCTGAAATTGCGTGCATAGAGCATACTGGACAAGGTGAAATACATCTTTGGGATAGAGTACATTCCTAGTAAGAACCGTGTCAAAGATATCGATGGAATAAATACGTTTCATCAAATCCCTTTCCAATGATCGCACAGCTCAGAATACAGTTTCACATGGGCCTCAACCATATTGTTGAGCGAGAAACCGTCGACCACCGTCTTACGAGCCGTCTCCCGCAAATGATGGCCACCATACGGACTCTTGAGAACAAAAGCTATGCCAGACGCCAGATCAGCTGCATCATTCAAACTGGCCAGATAACCGTTTTCCCGATGTTTGACAATTTCTTTCTGACCGCTGTTGTCGAAGCAGACTACCGGAGTTCCACAAGCAAGACTTTCAAGCACGATATTCGGTAAATTTTCCTGAAGGCTGGGCATCACAAGTACATCGGCCAAAGCATAAACCTCCGCCATCCTTAGTTCGTCGGAAAGGAATCCAAGAGATTTGACCGGAATACCTGACAGCCCTTCAGCAGGGAACTTACCGCTCCCCATAGTCAGCACAAGCAGTTGTTGTTTCGGTAATGTCAACCTGGAAAGCGCTTCCAGAAAATATGAATAACCCTTTCGAGGATCATCCACCTGCGATGCAACAAAGAGAATGACTTGCTTTGATTCGGGAATCCCCCATCGTAACCGCAATGCGGAACGATCAAAGGGACGGAAAAGATCCGTATCAATCCCATTTGGTATGCAGCGAATATCCTTGCCGGAAAAAACCGGACTCGCCTCCACGAGCCCCTTCATCCAGATAGATGGACATACTACTGTCATGCGACTCTTTTGTACAACTCTGCGCTTAATACTGACCATGAAGCCTGTCGTATCGACAAGTAGCCGAATATAACTTTTCATATCCGGGCATTTTCCACACCCTTCACGCCAACATTCACAATCAAGCGGATTATAGCAGTGTCCGGTCAAGGGCCACATATCGTGGATTGTCCAAACCAATGGTTTTTTAAGGGAAATTTGGGGCAGCATTAGAAGAGAGAGGTTTCGATTATGCCAATGGATATTGTGGAGGTGAACTACGTCGGATATGTTCATCCAGGGATGCCGCATCAAAGACGGTGACGCAATCGAGAGACAGCCTTGGATACCAAAGGCGCTAACCACATTTTCGCAGAAATGCAACGAATCGCGAAGAACCTGCCCCGTACGTGTACGTGGTAACGGTGGAATCTGAGCTACCCTCTGATTGTTGGAAAGTTTATCGGTAACGAGCATATGTGAATCAACCCCCGCTGCGGATAGCCCACAGTGAAGGCGATATGCGGCGATTCCTGCGCCATGGCGAAGATCCGAGGTGGAAACAATCAAAGGACGATTCAAGGCACTCTCACTATCATAGATCTATTACAACCATCGTAAACCTTCGGAGAAGCAGCTATAGACCTTTCAGAAAAGCAGAATCTATCGTTTGAAAGCTGCTTCAACAATTCGAAATACAAATGAACGTTGCAGGGGGAAAATAGCATTATACACCGCTGGAACAGAAAACAATTTCTTAACCAACACAAGCACAAGCAGTGAATACAATGGTTTTTTTCCCCTGAAAACATCGTATTCAAACCAGAAATAGCATTTGCGCAACCGGCGTAGCGGAAAGGTTGGCAGAGAGATAACCGGCTTCGCCCTCTCTTTAACCGTAGAAAGAACCCCGCTAATCAAGCCCATATCAATACATTTCGTGGCAAGATCCGTCCCTGGGTACGGGTAAAAGATTGAAAGCCAATACCAGTCAGGAGAACACACTCTGTTCAGTGTGACTGTCTCCCTGAAATCCTCTTCAGTTTCAGTCGGCAGGCCGATCAGATTCTGGAAACCAAAACTGCACCCATGACTCCTTGCTGCTCTTGCCATCTCTATCACATCAGCATTGGTGTAGTAGCGGTGCATTATTTCAGACCGTATTCTCTCACTGCCCGATTCGAGGCCAACAGTAAACTTGGTAATATTGGCTTTAGCACAGGCGGCAAACAATTCATTGAAATCAGCATCACGTGTGATGCGAATGTTCGTTCCAAAGGTCAATCTGGTAGGCAGTGTACTATTATACTCATGCAGGCCGTTGCATAGATCCCGGACCCACTCCTTGTCAACATTAAAAGTTTCAACTTCAAGAAAGTACTCTGTTACAAAAGGGAACCATTGATGAAGGTGTTTGATTTCAGCCAAAATATTGGGAACGGATCTGAATCTCACATATTTTCCGCTGGCTTTTTGCCGTAGCGTGTGGTTGCTGCAGTACGTGCATTTGAAAGGACAACCTCTGCCAAGCAATATGGAAAGTCGACTATGACCGGCTTGCTTAATCCACTCACACCACATTTCTCTATCCGGAAACGGCAATTCATCCAGATTTTCCAGGAACGGGCGAGTTGGATTCCTGACAATGCCATTTTCGGTCCTAAACCAGAAGTTACAAATATCATGCTGATCACGACCGTCTCTCATGCTGTTTGCCAATTCAAGGAGTGCATGCTCGCCTTCACTTAAGCAAACCGCGTTGAATGTACCTTCTAAAGCCTGCTCCGGATGAAGCGTCACGTGTGGGCCGCCAATGACCTGATATAGATCCTTGTGCAGTTTTTTTACTTCTCTCGCTAAGATCTCTACGAAGGGATACTGAGTTGCTACTGCCGAAAAAGCTACAATATCGGGTGCAAATTGATCAATGGTGCGGAGAAGAAGAGAAAGGCTTTGTTTAGGTCTCGAACTACCGAGGACTGCGAGCCGTGTTGTATGCCCGTAATTCTTTAACAGGCTCGAAATGTAAGAAATCCCGAAGTTGATCTGCTCCATTGATGCAAGAGGCTTATTGACTGACACCACATATTCTTGAGTATAGACAAAAAGGATTTTCATGGGACAAGGCCTACACAGGCTGTCTGATCGAGAGATTGCCATTTATGAGTAATTAACGGGCGAAAAATGAGACACCTCGAATATACAGTAACATAACAAGTGCTCGCATTTTCAATGAAAAGTCGTCCGTCGCCAATGTCAATCGCAGCAAACTGAGAGCCTCATCTCGCAAGCCAATCTTATATTTGATATTTGCAATCATAAAACAGAATAACAATTTAGACTGGGCTTGTTCTTCCGGTGCCAGATACGGTGCGTGCTTTTCATAAATTGTTTCAACCCGGCAAACCTGGGCATGCGAAGGTTCGGAGATGTTTCCGTCGCCAACCCAATAGGCACCGAGAACCTGTGGTATATGGGTGAAACGTTCTGTTATACGTGCAATTTTTAGCCATAGATCAAAATCTTCTGCGGCAACAAGAGACTTCTCTTCAGAAACCCCCCCCGCGGCAACAACGATTTCCCTTCTCACCACAACACTGGAATTCGGAAGCGCATTCCCTTTCAGCATCAGATCGACGAACACCGGGTTTGCAACAGCTCTTGCACGAAACGTATTGTCAGGCCGCCACAATCTCCGAGGATAACGGTCCAGATCATGATACACAATATCTGCTGTTGCCAAATGAGTGCGGACAAGATTGAGTTTCTCCGGATACCACCAGTCATCAGCATCAAGAAAGCAGAGCCACTCACCACGCGAAACGCGAATTCCGTTGTTACGCGGACGACCAGGACCACCAAAATTCTCTTCCCAAAGATAGGTAACCGGCATTCTTTCCGAGAATGATTCAACAGCCGATCTTGTGTCATCAGTCGAACCATCGTCACAAACTATGACTTCAAAATCCCTGAACGTTTGAGCCTCTAAGGATTCAAGCGCCCTGCGCAATTTTTCTGCGCGATTGAACGTGGGAATTATTACTGAGAACAGAGGGCTATCTGAAATCAAAGCTGCCGCCCGAGACAATGCACATATCTCATGATAATCCCAATTTCCTTTTCAAATTTTGCACCAGCATGATTCTTGTTCTATCCTCCCTTTTAGATGTATTGAAAAGAAAATACAGAACTCTGAAAAGAGAAATGAATTTTTCCAACATAACTGAGGTAATTGATGGATAGAGCATCGTTTCATGCCCGTCTCGCACAAGAACAGACTTGGCAACAGTACATGGCCTTACATAGTCATAAGTTTGGCCACAAACCACCTGAAAGAATCCATACTTAACCGCTCCACGCCTCACCTCATCTCTTGCCGGAAGCATCCCCCTGTCCCCTGATGCATACAGCCTGAGCAGCCTTATCAAATCTTCGTGCGACGTGGGATTGATACAGCAGCCCAAGTCCTCATAGTATGATCGTCCCATAAAAAAAACCGGCTTGCCGGCATATGCAGCTTCGATACCCACAGTCGAGCCAAATACCAGCACGAGATCACAGAAATCAATGACACCATATGTGCTGATCTGAGAATCAGCAGAAATAACATTCAACTCGGGAAAATCAGCTTCAAGCGATATGATGCCCTGCGTCTGCGAGTTATTGACCATGCCCAGGTTGGGATGGACCCGCAAGAAAATCCTGAATCGACCATCAGCACCAAGATCGGCAACAACCCTTCGAATCGCTTCATTCTGATCACTATAATACGGATTTCTCCACTCATCGTAAGAAACCATTTCATCTTCTGAAGAATTAAAGATCACCAGATTAAGGCGGTCAGACGCAAAATCGGGCAAAAGACCGTGGCGCTGGTGCTCGGTGAACGAATACCAGTTCTGCTCTTTATGCTGCCATCTCTCCTCATACCATCTGGTGGCAATAGCCGTTATTTCAGATTCTGCAAGAGATGATTCGGAGAACGTACGCTCGATCGATTGTTTCATCGCCGCAATATCGCTTGGCGAACTGTTCAGCGTTAAAAAATAACGATCAAGAACACCGCCGCGCTCATGCACCAGCGTCTCAATGCCCAGAGATCTGGCAGCAAGCAGTGCTGTGCGCAGCTCCGCAAACCTGCCGTTGAAGACCACGAATTTATCTGCGCCGAGTCGGGCCAGATGGTTTTTGATCGAAAAGTACGCTATAGCCGCGCTTTGCATATAGTCGCGCAACAGCTTTTGATGTCTGAGAAGATCCGGGGCAGGTTCGCGCAAATGGGAGACTATCGATCCGAGCACGGCCAGACCGATTTCCGCGCCATCGAGAGCATATGCTCTGAGCTGCGCTATCGAAGTAAAAGAGGTTTTTGATAAATCGGCTACCGTGCGCAGCTGATCATCGGTCAGCAGATAAAAGTCATTTACCGTGACACACTCTTTTCCAAGCCAGATGATACCGTTATCAAATCGTGAGGTACACATCCGGCAGACATTTCTGCGGTGGTTCGTGTTCTGAGCACAGATGGGCAATGTGCCGAGACAGCGCAAAAATGTAACCTGCCACCCCGAATCAAGATGCTGCCTGGCAACCTCCAGGTCCGTTTCAAAATGAACCGGCCAGAGCACTATTGGGGCAAAGATGACCAACTGTTTACGCATACAATCCCTTCGAGGTAGCGACAGTTACAACATCGAAACGCTTTTTTCAAAGCTAACGACGAAATACGGTGAGGGCTGGGCATTGAAACTCGTTTTAAAATCACCTCTATCAGGGGAGTTAATACCGACAAAGTCTACACCGATCAGTTTCCGTTCGAAACAGCGCTTTATATTTTCCAGCAGCAGCAGTGTACCGCTGCCTGATTTGCGATGATCAGGACTGTTCGCGCCGACAAGATAATAGCCAAAACGTTGATCATAAAGAAACAGCGTTGCAGAGGCCGGGTTCCCATGTTTGTCACAGCAGACCAGCATCTCTCCATAGCCTTTTTCCAGTGCTGCTCGTGAAATACTTAGCAGCAGCCGTTCTTCATCATCAGTTCGGACCAGCCCCTGCCTCTCAAACGTGAGTCGGTGCAGATAGTTCAGCAGTTCAATATCCTGTACGGATCTGACATGGTATCCGTCAGCCAGCGATTTCTGGTACTCTTGGCGCCGTACGCTCCTGATCTCCGAAAGGTATCGTTCGAAATCGGGCGTCTTCTGCAAGTCAAGAATCCCGGTGTACCGGACCGTAACCGTGCATATTCCTTTATGTGGTTCATGATAATTAAGCCACTGGAAAGCTCGCACGTCATCAAAGCTGGGAGACAGGCAGAAAGAAAAATTTGGGAAGCGTTGTTCAAGTTCCACCAAAAGATTGGTCAGATTGGTCACCAGCCACTTCGAGCGCCGATGATACGGCATCTCCTGATAGTCACGACAGCAGAGCACCCCCTGATAAGTGGTCATTGGAAAAGGTGCTTTCATCAAATCAGAACTACTGATCAGAATTATTGCCCCAAGCACAATCTCCTCATTATGTAACATTGTTGCTAACTCATATTTAACCGGCAGTGCATTCAAAAACTTAGTAGAACAAAATACGTTCCCATGGGGAGAGGCTTCAACAAAAGCGTCCCAACGAACAGCATCTGTACAGATATCATAGTTCATAACGAAGCATTTCTTCCAAGTTAACGATACACAAAAATGGCAACATCGCATCTTTCATAATGATGGGATAGCGTTATCTTAGAAGACAGATTTTCAAGACAAAACTTAAAAACCGCCATAGGATCATGATAGGCCATGCCTTGATCATAACGACTTACATAAGTAGATGTGAAATTGAACCCCATACCTTTTCTGCATAACTTGAATGCAGAAGAGATCAATTGATAGAGATATTCAGTAGCATTGTCTATTTCGTTGTTAAAGACACCAGAGATCAACACGTAATCAAAATCACCGATGAACTCATCTTCCAGCAGATCCAGACAATAAAATTTCGCATCGGGATACACATGTGCTGCGTATTCAATTAACTCTGGTACAATGTCAATTCCTACATACGTCACTTCGTCGAACAAGCCTTGAAGAAACGGGTACAAATCACCTAAACCACACCCAATCTCAAGAACTCTTTTCCTTGTCAAGTTGTCAATCTGACAAAGTTTGGAAAATCTAAATTTTTGGCCTTCTTCACTCCATTGTCCAACAATTGGTCCTGTACCATGTTTAAGAAAAAGTTGACGATAATTTCTAACGATCTGTTCTTTATTAAAACATTTCATCACTGCAGTTCCTCCAGATTCGCCGCCACCTTTTCAAATATCATAGCAATGTCAGTCAAATCATCTTCAGAAACCCCTGCATGACAATAATCCCCGCAGATCAGTTCCGTGAAATGCATGCTCTCTGTAACCGGACAAAGCCCCTGCTCGTAACTGACTTTCCCCCGGTAACCGGGATACGTAAACGGATACCCGTTGCTGCCGAAGGCAATCCGCTTCTGGTATAGCGGTTCAAGGTAAATCGGCAGGACATACCCTTCATTGACCGGAATCCCTTCCGCCCTGAGAGCGGCAACAAACCTGTCTCGTGGAATGCCTGTTCTCTGCGCATCGTACCGGATGGCATAAAGATAGAAGCCGTGCGTTGCTTCCGGACGCACCAACGGAGGAGTCAAACCAGGCAGACCACTCAGCAGACCGGTCAACCGGACGGCATTCTCCTGCCGAACCTCGACCAGTTGTTTCAGTTTTTTGAGCTGCTCGCTGCCGATCGCAGCCTCAATCTCAGTCATTCGGTAGTTAAACCCAACCATATTAACCAGATTCTCCACTCCTTTGCCACGCACAACTGCTTCAGCATGATTGCGAATCAGACACAAACGTTCTGCAAGCATATCACAATCCGTTACAACAACTCCACCTTCACCGGTATGAATGGTTTTGTGGTAGTTCAGGCTGAACACGCCCATATCTGCAAGACATCCTGCATAACGGCCATGGTAGAGCGCTCCAGGCCCCTGAGCATTATCCTCGATAACGACCAGATGGTGTTCCCTGGCAATCGCCATTATCTCGTCCATCTCAGCCGGATGACCGAAAATGTCGACGACGATAATCGCTCTCGTGTACTGGGTAATCCGTGCACGGATTGAGGCCGGGGAGATGCAGAATATGTCGGGATCGATATCGGCAAAAACCGGTATCCCTCCATATACCAGAGCAGCAGTTGCCGATGCAGCCATGGTATAGGGCGAAACTATCACCTCATCGCCGGGGCCGACACCCGCGGCACCTGCTGCCGCGTACAGTCCAGATGTTGCGGAATTCACTGTAATCGCATGCTTGACTCCAAAGTATGACGCCCACTCCTTTTCAAGCTTTTGAACGCGAGGGCCACCATAAAAATCAGGATGCCAGGTTCCCAGGAACTGAGACAATACCCCGCTCTCCAGTACCTCCAGCACAGCTTGCTTCTCTTCGGGACCGATGGTGTTATAGCGGGGGAGTGGTGTGCTTCGCACCGGCGCTCCGCCATTTATAGCGAGTTTTGGCATATCAGGCTCTCAATTTCGATAACAACCCGTTCCACCGGGTTACCAATCACTTCAAATTCAGGAAGCAGCAAATCCCGCTGCAAGATGCCACGACGAAGTTGATCAGTAAGATCCTTCTCAGTCAGTATTGATCTGATAAGCATGCGACGAGCCAAAATGAAAGGGTCTTCACGACACAGACCTATCTGAATACTCATTACCGACCTTTTCAAAATGACAGACTCTATCAGGAACATTGACGACATGCCACACACCAGATCGGCGCGGGTCATTAACGAGCGGGATGCCGAGACAGTGTCCAGCAGGCATCGAAACCGCCGGCAACTGTTAATAATCGAAAAAAAACGTTCGCTATTCTCTTTGGGATGTGGGCGAACGATCAAAACCACTGGCTGTTCCGACTCACCAGCAACAATCTCCAACGAACTCACCAACGCCTCGAGAATAGAAATTTCAGAATATCCCCAGTAACGGCAAACATTCTCACCGTAGGTTGTCGTAAGTGGCTCCGAAGCGAAAACAACAACCGAATCACCCGGTGCAATACTGTTGGCCGCACAGCATCGTGCAATCTCAGCGGAATCCCCCCTCTTGGCCAGTAACGTTTCGAAGTGAGGCTGACCACATACCACTATGCGTTCCCCGGGAAGCCCTTCGGCGATCATTTCAGTTCGGGCATGTTCGTCCATGGCTGCAATACGAGTGGGAAGATATGCGAATGTTTCATTCTTGCGATATGACTCGATGCGGCTAACGCCATATCCGGAAAAACGCAGTCCGTAGTTGCACCACTGATCCACAATGGCTAACGATGGAATATTCAGCTCGGAGCAGGCATTCCAGAGCAGTTTTTCGGTAAAATCATTGGCGCTTGTTCCGGTCACCAGCACATCAGGAGCCACCTTATCTACGAACTGGAGAATTGCATCTGAACCGACATTCTTGACCATCGCCATGATGTCATTACAGTCTAGCCCCGCCTGACGATACCGGTCAAGAGCCACATCCTTGCCAAACAACAGGAGCTCATGGCCACTCATTCTGAGCGGCTCAATCAGCGGAATGATCGTATTCGCACCGCCAGGGTCACACGCAAAAAGAAGGATGCGGCTCACGGGTGCCCGCCAAGGATATCCGTACATATTTTAAGCGCGCTCAAGCCGTCATCCCCGGTGCAGAGCAACTGTATATCTGCTGTGAGGTGATCATACAAGGATTGTGCAGCATCTGCCAGTGAAACAGTCATTCTAGTCGGAGACAGCGTACCCCCCGTAAGTACCTGGTAATTACTGTACCTAGGGCTTTCTTCAAGACCTGAAATTTCCAGTAAAAAACCAGCATCGACCAACCGAATCCGACCGGTCTCAAACAACAAATCTGCCTCAAAGATTGTATAACAGCGGCAGTCCATCGCCTGCATGACGAATTGTCCGCCACACGCCAACCGAAGAACGGCTGAACAGCTTGGGTCGTCATCTTTCCAGTCGCGAATCGATCCAAAGGTTGATGTGGTGGAAACTTCACCAAGGAGGAAACGGATAAGATCAACAAGGTGGGAACCGTTGTGCAAAGTTCCTTTGCCATAATATCCGGACCCGGCGCAGAACTTTCCAAACTCACCTGCGGCAATCCTATCTCGAAGGTCACGGAACTCGGGAACATAACGACGCGAGTAGTTGACTGCAAGCGACACCCGCCGCTGCCGGAAAAGTTCGACAGCACTATGGGCCTCATTGAAAGTCGTTGCTAAAGGCTTCTCCACAAAAACCAGTTTAACCGGACAGGTTGCCAACTCCCGTAACACCGAGAAGTGGCATTCATCCGGCACAGCTACTACGGCAACATCAATCATCTCTTCGGCAAATGCATTTCCGATTGATATAAACGGCTTACCACCCCAAAGTGCCGCAGCTCTTTCAGCCAGTCGTCGGTCGGCATCAACAAAACCTGCAAGACGATAACCGGGATGCGTGCTGAAAGCATGCGCATGGGTCAGCACTGCCTCGCTTTGTGGCGTATCGAAAAAGGCGCCGATATTTCCCGCACCAATTATCAGCACTGTGTAAACTTGCATATTCCGTTAAACTCTCTCTCCGCACATGATTTGATACTTGAGCTCCGCAATCTGCCAATCTTCCTCATTATCGATATCCTGAACCTCCAATTCAGGAACTTCAATCGGAACTGACTTGTCAGCAAAGAGCCGCCCTGTCGCCATAAAACGCGGGACACTCAGCCAGTAAAACTGACCGCAATCATGGTATGTTGGCCTCAAATCCTGCGAGCGGGAATTAAGGTGTTCCGGCCAGATCATTGTAAGACCGCCTCCCTCAATCTGCAAAGCACGCTGAATGGGATAGCCAAACCGAACCACTGGCAGAGCTGAATCGGCACCGGATTCCCTCAAGATGCACTGCCCCCGTCTCAGCTTTTCTGCAGTAAGAAACGGAGCCGTCGGGTAAATGCAACAAGCGTAAGAAAAGTGCCTGCCCCGAGCCTCGTACTCCTGAAGAACTTCCAGCAGCACTTCTGCTGTGGTCGCAAAATCATTTGAAGCTTCAGAAGAACGATAAAAAGGGACTTTTGCTCCGTAGCATTGGGCGATCTCGGCAATTTCCTGATCGTCGGTAGAAACCATAACCTCTTCAAAACAATCCGACTCCAGAGCAGCAATGATCGAGTAGGCGATTATCGGCTTGCCGAGGAAATTCCTGATATTCTTACGCGGAATTCGCTTACTGCCTCCTCGAGCGGTAATAATTGCAATACTCTTCTCCACATGTTCCTCCATCAGATCAGATCCCATTTGACAGGTGTTCCTTTCGCTACATTATATCGTACCGGTCGCCCGAGCAGTATATCGAAATATTTTGGCGGCAATCCCATGCCAGGCCGCACAGCCTTCAGGTTATCAGGTGTAAGAATGTCTCCTGCCCGCATATCCTGCGCAATATAAAGCGAACGTCTGAATATCATGGACTTTTCTTCATTTATTGTTGGACCATACATAACTGCGCCCAACGACCGCCAAGCACGTTCGGACTCAACGACCAGACTGTTCATTTCAGCGGGTTCCAGTGAGAAGGCGGCATCAACTCCTCCATCGGCCCGGCACAGGGTAAAATGCTTTTCGATAACAGTAGCGCCTAATGCAACGCTTGCAACCGCAACCCCTATGCCCATGGTGTGATCGGACAAGCCGACTTCGCAGTTAAAAAGAGTCCGCATATGAGGTAGCGTCATGATGTTGGTATCGTCAGGATCAGCCGGGTAACTACTGGTACATTTGAGCAGGATTATTTCATGACAGCCAGCCTCCCGTGCCGCAGTGACCGTTTCATCCAGTTCGGCAATTGTCGCCATTCCGGTAGAAATGATCATCGGTTTGCCAAGGGAGGCAACTTTTCGCACAAGTGGCAGATCGATATTTTCAAAGGAAGCGATCTTGAATGCAGGCACGTCCAGTGAAGACAGAAAATCCACTGAGCTCTCATCAAAAGGAGTGCTGAAGCAGACCAGGCCGAGTTCTCGGCACCGCCTGAAGATCGGCTCGTGCCAATCCCACGGAGTACAGGCCTTCTGGTATAGATTGAACAGTGACGTCCCTTGCCAGAGACTGCTGGTATCGGAAATAACAAAATCGCCGCTGTCCAAATCCAGAGTCATTGTATCGGCAGTATACGTCTGCAGCTTCAGAGCATGTGCACCACTGGTTGCAGCAGCTTCTACGATCGCTAGGGCGCGCTCCAGAGAATTGTTATGGTTGCCGGACATCTCGGCAATAATAAACGGAGCTGTATCAGACCCGACGTGCCGATCACCTATAGAAATTGATCCCATTTCAATCACCCTCCCCTGGAATGCCCTGCTTAGTTACGGTGACGTAATAGCGATACCCACGAAAATCAAAGAACGCAGGAAACCTTGCAGAATCTGCGACCCTCAAAAGGTTAAACTGCTCAGCCAGGCTCATCTCCGGGTGAAGCCGACTGTCTGCAGGAGTCCTCTTTCTGAAATAGGTAGCCATCCCGACAGGCTGGGGCTGGGGCTGGACATCGCCGTAATGTTCCACTGCCCAGTCCATCAACCTCAACTCGGCAGCAAACAGTTTGCTGTATATCTCGTCGCAGAGTTCATGCCCAGCAAAAAGTACGATCTCCTGTGCCCAGGTATCACCGGTATCCGGAATGTCAGCCGCCTCCAGTAAGGTGACGACGATCCGGTTCTCACCGGCCAATATCTGCCAGATATGAGGAGACCAGCCACGTCCATTTGGCAAATCACTGGCATGTACTACCAGCGTGGCCCCATACCGGTCCCGGATTTCTCTACCGATAATTTCATGACAGGAAATCAGGAAAAGGATGTCCCCGCCAGAAAGTGACGTGGATATGTTGACCAGTTCTGTCAGATGGTCACCATTACGGCTTGCTACCCATTCTGCCAATTTGGCATATACCGGATGATTACTGTCAGAACAAAGAACGGATATTCTCATGACGTCGAACTACCCTCGCATAAAGCATCAAGAACACGAAAGACGCCGGACCCATCTACTAGCCGAGATGATTGAAGTGAAGCCTTTTTGACCCTGGCCGGAGCAGCAAGAAGTTGCACCAAGGCTGAATGAATGTCATGGATGGTCACCACACCTGAATCTCCAAGATAAAAGATAGCGCCAGAATCGGCAACCGGCCGGGCGATGATATGCTGATTGTCTGAAACGGATATCACCAGGGCTGGCAGAGCAAGACAGCAGCGCTCCCAGGTGGCTGTGCCACTGGCTCCGACAGCAAGATCCGCCCCAGCCATTAGTTCCGCCATATTGTCAATCTGACAATGGAAGGTTGTGTTTATCATTCTCGCACACACCGTCCGGAGTTGTTCTTTGTTAGGATTTGTATCACCAATAACCACATCAAGCTGAATGTCAGGTCGCTTAAGCAATTGAATGGCCTCCAAAGCTTTAGCCGTTTCACCAGTCGGATCGCTCCCGCCAAAAAATACCAGGATGCGGCGAACAACGCCATCACGCTCTGACAGACAGGATCTCATTTTGAGGAAAGAGCCACGGAGCAGTGCATATGCAGGTCCCATCAACATCCGACAGGCATCAGGCACCAACTGGTTGTAGCGGTCAGCCATCACGGGAAAGAGGTTCTGATCCAGCAGCAGATCACAATCATGAGGCCGGTCAGCGAGATCGTCGATCACCATGATCTGATCTGCATACGGCCGCATCTGTCTTTCCCAGCGGGCGTCAAGCGCATAACTGTCTACTATCAGCCAATCGGGCAGGGTAGCCATGCCGGAGAACATGGCGATTGTCTCCTCTGCATCAATCTCCAAGCTCACACCCAGCCATGGGGCGTGGGCCAACTGACCAGGTTTGGGCTGATAAGCAGCTGAAGGAACCGGTAGTCTCCAAACCTCGAAGCCTGTCCGGGCAATCTGACCACACATATCTCCCTCCAACTGGCGCGAGATAAAGAGCACTTCGGCGTCTCGTCGTTTGAGCTCGCCGGCAAGCGTCAGACAGCGCATGAGATGTCCAGTACCAATTTGCACTGATGCATCAACACGAAAACATACTTTCAAGAGGGAAACCCCACAGACATCCAGATCATTGCACCACTTCCCGCACGGCAGCAATGACAAGGTCCTGATCAGATAGGCTCAACCCGGCATAGAGAGGCAGGGTAATGGCCTCCTGGTAATACCGTTCAGCTTCGGGGAAATCTCCAGGCCTGAACCCCAAATCCTGATAATACGGATGGGTATGAACCGGTATGTAGTGCAGATTAACGAGGATTCCCCGCTTATGCAATTGTTCGAAAACCTCGAGGTGAGATGCAGCGATTTCGCCGAGCTTGAGCCTGATGACGTAAAGATGAAAAGCGGAGTAAGTATCGGCGTTCTGCCAAGGGATTGTGAGGGGAAGGCCCTCGAATGCCTCATTATAACGCCTGACCAGCATATGCCTTCGCTCCACGAATTCGTTCAGCCGTTGCAGCTGACTTATTCCTAAAGCGGCCTGGATATCGGTCATGCGGTAGTTGAAGCCCAGCTCGATCTGCTGATAGTACCACGGCCCATGAGAATCGCCACGCATGAGGTCAGGATCGCGCGTAATACCATGGCTACGGAGACGGACCAGCCTTTCATAGAGATCCTTGCTGTTTGTCAGCACCATGCCGCCTTCGCCGGTCGTAATTATTTTGACCGGATGGAAGCTAAAGACTGTCATATCAGAAAATGTTCCGCTCCCTATCTCCTGACCCCTATATCTGCCGCCAATAGCGTGTGAAGCATCTTCAATGACTCTAAATCCGTACTGTTCAGACAGCTCTCGGATCCGTGCCATTTCACATGATTGGCCGGCAAAATGCACTGGGATAACGGCTTTCGGCAACCTTCCGGTTGCTGAAGCCTCCACGAGCTTCTTTTCGAGGGCCACAATCCCCATATTGTAAGAACAGGGGTCGATATCGACAAAATCGACACCGGCAGCGCAATAGAGAGCGCAGTTAGCAGAAGCGACAAACGTGTTGGGAGATGTCCAGAGCATATCGCCCGGACCAAGTTCAGCAGCCAGGCAGGCAATGTGCAGTGCAGAGGTGGCACTGTTTACCGCCACAGCATAACCTGCGCCGCAGTGATCCGCCACAGCACGTTCGAAACGCTCAACAGCTGGTCCCTGGGTAAGCCAATCGGAGTTGAGGATATCGACCACCGCGCAAACATCCTCTTCGGTAACATTCTGACGCCCGTATGGAATACTCCTGTTTTTTGTCAAAGAATATCCTCAGCTCCGAAAGCCGGATCGATATGCTCCCTGATAAGATTCCTCAGCTGGGGAACCGATAACCATCGGGTATTTGTTCCGCTGTTATAGCTAAAACCATCCGGGCAGAAGGCTCCGTTGAAGGCCTCCCTGAACGCTTCGATATTCCATGACGGCACTGACGGAAGAATGACGAAATACTGATCGAACTCGACGGTATTCAGCGCATCAGTACCGGTAATCATCTCTTCATGGAGCTTTTCGCCCGGGCGGATGCCAATTATTTGTTTTCTGCACCCGGGAGCAACTGCTTCGGCAACGTCCAGTATCCGATAGCTGGGAATTTTCGGCACGAACAGCTCACCGCCCCACATGTTTTGTATGGCATAAAAGACAAGGTCGACACCTTCATCAAGAGATATATTGAAGCGGGTCATACGCTCGTCGGTTATCGGCAAGACCATTTCCTTTCTTTTCTCAAGAAAAAAAGGAATCACACTGCCTCGACTCCCCATTACATTGCCATAACGGACCACGGAAAACTCTATGTCATGCTTGCCCCTGAAATTGTTTGCCGCCACAAAAAGCTTGTCCGAACAAAGTTTGGTTGCACCGTAAAGGTTTATCGGAGCCGCAGCCTTATCGGTGCTGAGCGCAACCACTTTTTTTACCCCTTTGTCGATGGCGGCCTCTATAACATTCTGAGCACCGATGATATTGGTCTTGATCGCTTCAAAAGGATTATATTCGGCAGCTGGAACCTGTTTGAGTGCTGCGGCATGAACAACGATGTCAACATCTTCAAATGCCCTGTTCAACCGGTTCTTATCCCGCACATCACCGATAAAATATCGTATCTGCCGATAGCATTGTGGCGGGAATTGCTGTGCCATCTCGAACTGTTTGTGTTCATCGCGAGAATACACGACCAAGCGCTCGACTGCTGGATATTGGCTCAAAATCCTGGCAACAAACCTTTTGCCAAAAGATCCTGTTCCGCCTGTAATCAAGACCGATTTCCCGTTTAGCATCAGTGCTCCTCACGTACCATGGTGTACACCAGATACGGCCGTTTAACCCGATATATTACTGTAGTGCAAGCGAGATAAAAGTGAAAAATATCCAATAGGGCGAGTCTGATCGTAATTGTCATACGTTATGTTATCACTTGCGGTAATTACCAGCGGAGCCGTGAGATCATCAAGAACATCTATGCTCATGTCAGTCATCTCGGCATCACTTAAATGGAAGTAAAGCGGATATTCACCGGGGCGGATAACGACATCAGGAAGATCGATGACTATTTCCCCTCTCGAACCAGGAGCAACTGCCTCCAAGGTAACAATATGTTTGACAGAAGTCGTGAATTCGCGTGTCAGGCCTGAACGCAGGCCGATATAGATTGCGATCCCTTTCATCTCGGCGAAAACTTTATACGTCATCCTGAACCGGATTGATTCACCCATCCCAAAGCTGGTCCTGATTTCATCATCAGCATCGAGAATTTCAACCGAGGAAAACCTTACCGCACCTGAACCGCGTCTCACCCGCTCGTTATGTATACCCGTTGAAGCGTCAACCTTGATATCACGGGCAAGCTTGCGATAAAGCTGGAGTGATTCATCAGTCAAAGCGTCCGAGACAATCGTTCCCTTGTCGAACAATATAGTTCGGTTACAAAGATTTTGAATCGCCCCCATATTATGGCTCACAAACAGTACAGTCCGGCCTTCCCTGGCAGACACGTCTTCCATTTTTCCCAAACACTTTTTCTGGAACTGTGCATCACCCACTGCCAGCACCTCATCCACCACCAGAATCTCCGGTTCCAGATGGGCTGCAACAGCAAAAGCCAGCCGCACGTACATGCCCGAAGAAAAACGTTTTACCGGCGTATCCAGAAACTTTTCAATTTCTGCAAATTCTACAATCTCATCAAATTTCTGCCGAATCTCCACCCGGCTCATCCCTAGAATCGCACCGTTAAGGTAGATGTTTTCGCGACCGGTCAATTCCGGGTGAAAGCCGGTGCCTACTTCAAGCAGGCTCGCTACTCGCCCTTTTATTCTTACGCTGCCGGTAGTTGGCTCTGTGATTCGGCTGAGTATTTTAAGGAGTGTCGATTTACCGGCGCCGTTGCGACCAATGATGCCGATCCGGTCGCCCTGCTTGACTTCAAAAGAGACGTCTTTCAACGCCCAGAACTCCTCCAGCTCTTCGCTCCGGGATAAAAGGGTGTTTCGGCCAAACAGCCGGCTGCCAAGCGACTTGACTCCATCGCTAAGAACGTCACGCAGTGCGACATAAGGCTGCTGACCGGACTGATGTTTCAGGAGATACTTCTTTCCCAGGTTTTCAACAGTGATTACAGAGAACATATTCTAAACCACATCAGCAAAGCTGCGTTCCATGCGGCGGAAATATAACAGGCCTCCGCCGAAAACGATCAGGACCAAAAGACAGGAAAGAGAGAACCCAGGCCAGTTTACCGGAAAGGCATTCCCCAGAACGGCCCAGCGAAAACCGTCTATCACGCCGACCATCGGGTTGAGGAAGTAAAGCATGTGCCACTTTTCAGGAACAATGGCAGAGGAAAAACCAACCGGTGAGATGTAAAGCCCGAACTGGACCAGGAAGGGAACGACATAACGGAAATCGCGATACTTGACATTCAGGGCGCAAAGCCAGAGACCGGCGCCGAAAGAGGCCATGAACGCCAGTAAAAGGAAAAGAGGCAGCAGCAGCAGCCTGATATCAGGGACAAAGCGGTACCAGGCCATGATTGTGAACAGGATGACGAGCGAGATGAAAAAATCCACCAGCCCGACAATGACCGATCCACCCGGCACAATCAGCCGGGGGAAGTAAACTTTCGTCAGCAGATTGGCATTATCAATGAGTGAATTACTAGATTCAGTCAATGAGTTGGCAAAAAACTGCCATGGAAGCATTGCTGTAAATACCATTATTGGGTATGGTACACCGTTTGAAGGAAGTTTAGCAAGCTTCCCGAATACAACGGTAAAAACTATCATTGTTAGCAGAGGACGCAAAACGCTCCAGGCGATGCCAATGGCTGTCTGCTTGTACCGTACCAGTATATCCCGCCAGGCAAGGAAGAAAAAAAGCTCCCGATAACGCCACAACTCACGCCAATAGTGTAATGCTCCCATTCCCGGCTTTATGACTATTTCGCTGTTTTGCTCTCTCATGCGCCGTATATCCCCCACCCTACCAGAATGGCCCACACTACGCCGACAATCAGCAGCGGTAAATCTCGCGTCAGTGATTCGGTCGGATCGCCACCCTTGCCGGACTGAACCCTGAGAATGTAACGCAGCAGACCAAAGCAGCATAACGGTACGGAGTAGAGAAGTAAGGGCGAATGGCGCGAAATGACATACATGGCATAGGTTACCAGCACAGAGGCACCGGTCATGTGCATGGCACCTTCGAGGAATCCTTTCGGATAGGACACCAGAGCCTTTCGGTGATGGTGTGCAGTATCGCCCAAGCGTTGTTTTTCTGCCAGCCTTTTCCCTATACTCAAGAACACTGCAAGCAAAAATACGCTCAAAAACAACCATTCGGAGATTGTTACGGAAAAAGCTGCCCCACCTGCATGCAAACGCAGCAGAAACCCCGCTGAGATGCAAAAGATATCGACCAGAGCGATTTCTTTAAGCTTTATACTGTAAGAAAGTGACACCAGAGCATACGCGGACAGCAGGGTAAGGAAGATGTATGAAATATTCCATGCGATTATAACGCTGCAGAGCAGCAAAACAGTGACAAGCACCAGAGCAATGGGAGTTGAAACATGTCCGGAAGCAATAGGTCTTGAACATTTGTCAGGGTGATGACGGTCATTCTCTCTGTCAAAAAGGTCGTTAACGATGTAGGTGGCACTTGAGGCCATGCAAAAGGCAATAAAAGGAAGCAGTGCCAGAGGAGCGAGGCAAACTGAAAAGAAAGTCCCGCCAAGAAACGGCGGGAAAAAGAGCATAAGATTCTTCAGCCATTGATGTGCACGCAGAAGTTTTATAACGCTCACTATCATTTGAATCAGGAGCCCTGCCTTATCCGCACCAGAGACAGAAAGAAATCCTCAAGATCTCTGCGTTTTGTCTCAACAAGTAAAACTTCCCTGCCAGAAGTATTGACTGCACCCATAAAAGAGTTAAAGGCGCTGCACGGCACATAAAACTCGGAAACGTTGCCGCTGCAACGAGAGGGTTCAAGACCGGCAAATGATCCGGACTCTGCTTCCGGCAGTTGTAAATGGACAACATACCCTTCCACACCACTTTTCAGAATATTTTCAACCTTGTCAATCGCCACCAGACTACCTTTGACGATTACTCCCACCCTGTCGCAGATCTTTTCGACATCGTCGGTGATATGGGTGCTGAAAAATACGCACTTGCCCCGCTTTTTCAGGTCAAGGATGATATTCTTCACCAGTGCGCGCCCGATCGGATCAAGCCCGCTCATCGGTTCATCCAGAATGTAAAGGTCGGGATCGTGAAGCAATGCCTGGGCCAGGCCAACGCGTTGAACCATTCCCTTGCTGTAGCCGCGTATCTGCCGTTTGCGGGCGTCCCACAGTTCGAGCTGCTTGAGTGTCTCATCTGATCGGAGCGTCAGCAGGGAATCCGGCATATTGAAGGCTTTCCCGACAAAATGCAGATATTCCTCAGCTGACAGATAATCGTATAACGACGGATTTTCCGGAAGGTAGCCGATTTTTGTGCGTGAGACCACAGAACCTGCAGCCTCTCCCAAAATAGTTGCTGCACCGTTGGTCGGCTTGATGAGTCCCATCAGACACTTTATGGTCGTGCTCTTGCCGGCGCCGTTGGGACCGAGAAAACCGAAAACCTCACCCGGAGAAACTTGAAAAGTCAGTGAGTTCAGGGCTTCAACCCGAGTGCCACGCTTCCCTTTGAATGTTTTCGAAAGCCCTGCAATGTCAAGTGAATGAATAGATGTCATCGTTTTCTCTCTGCTCCCTCTTGAATCGTTTTTCCGTCGAGCTTTTCGGCAAATCTGCTGGTAGTGTTTACCCTGCCGTCAGGTTCGATGAAAAAAGCTCCGCCGTAAGGATCTATCGGCATAGTGGAAAGAAATCCGGTAGCCAGGAGTTCGTTCACCGATGTCGGCAGACGGTTATGCTGCAACTTGAAAGCATCGCGCGCCCTTTCGATCTGTGCTACCGCACGAAAGGCGGTCAGGCGAAGCTGAAAGGTTCTCTTGACGACCGGGTTGATAGTTCCTTTCAGCATTAACTCCAGGTAGGCGATGGCATGATCAGTACGACCTGCTTCCTGCATGAATCTCCCGGCAAGACTGGCATGAAGCTCTGATCCGGAAAGTTCTGCCGCCTTACGGTAATATTGGGCTGCGAGATCGTAATCCTTCAGGAAATAGTAGCTGTTGAAGCCCACATAAAACGGCAGAGACCAGTCCCAGGTCCGGTATTTCATCCCTTCGATGAGAAGATTGTTGGCAACCTTGAACTGGTGGGCGTCCCATGTCAGGAAAGCCTGGGAAAAATAATAGGCATCGATATTGTAGGGATCGAGCTTGACAGCCGCATGGAGCATGCGTGACATGGCAGCGTAATCGGGGGGGATGATGATCCTGTTCTTTTCCAGTTCGGCCAGACCGCCGAAATAGATGATTACCTTCATCACCAGGGATGAGCCGATAAACAGCTTCTGATCCGCAGAGATGAACTTGAGGGTCTCAACAGTCGGCAAGCTGCCGAGACGTTCGACTACCGGCCTGTTTTTCATGTAGCGGACAAACGGGAAAAGCAGCGCCAGGTAAAACAGCGCCAGACAGGCAAGCAGAGCAGAATGTCTTTTTAAGCCCTCCATTCAGACAATCTCGCGCTTTTCAAAAATCATTGCAGCCACGGCAAGAACAGCAAGCAGATAAACCAGAAAATAGGCGCTTACGAATAAAAGGCCACTAGCGTTGATCGGAATCCCGTAGACAGCATTTACCTTGAAATCGAAGGCCGAGAAATTGGGCACAATGTAATAGACCAGGGTTGCAATCTGCTTGGAGACGAAGGAAATATCCTTCGTGGCCGGAGAAGTGATGTAATCGTAGACCTGCTGCGAGGCGCTGCCGACCAGAAAGACGCAGATCGTCCCGAACACCGGCAGGAAGAACGAGGTGGCGATGGTTGAGAATAAAAAAGCGATGGCGACAACCAGCATGTATTTCATCGCGTCACAGACAATTGCGACCGTCAGGTTCGGCCAGACCACGGGACGTTCCGGCGGGTAGATTACGGCTGAATACTGGATGATACCGGCAGAGACGATCCCCATGATGCAGGCCGCCACCAGCAGAAAGACTGCGATGCCGAGAAACTTGCCGGTCAGGTAGGTCGTCCTGCTGACCGGCAGGCTCAGGGTGCTGTAGGTATAGCGGCGCTCAAGATCCTTCCACACATGCGTGCCACCAAGAAAGACAGCCAAAAGAAGCAGAATGAACGAAATGAGAGAGAGAGAGAGGTTGACTGACAACTCCGTCATCTGCCGCATCGATAGGCCGGCAACGGAAGGTATCAGGAGGAACAGCAGAGATGAAAACAGGATCCCGTGAAAGATCCGGTCCCTGACTATGCTCTTGATGGTGATTTCATAAAAAATCCGCATGAATTACCTCGTTTGGGTTTCGGTTTTACCGGCCATTTTGCTGGCAAATTCCTTATACATCGACTCTTTCGGCGCCTTATCGGCAACTTCGGTGAAAAACCGGTGGGCTTTTGCCCGGTTCTTCCCGGCAAGCGCCAGCTGTCCCGCCCGGTAAAGGTGATCCGTATCCCCGCTTCGTTTATAGTATATTTCGTGCAGGTCGGCAAGTCTTGCCACCAACCGTTCGGCACGCTTCGTGTCCTTGGTATTGAGCTGATCCCTTTCCATGAGATGAATATACGTTTTGACCACCTCTATATGCGCCGTATCGATTCCTTTGCCCCTATGGGTTCGGGCAAGGACTTTATATGCTTCGTCGAATTTTTTTTGCCCTCCCAGTATGGCTGCCTGGTTGACATACAGCAGCGCCATATCACCCTCTTTTTTTGCTTTTTTGCCGGCCTCCAGCTGCTTCAAGGCATCTTCAGGCCTGTTTTTTTCATTCAGGGCGATAGCGAGTTCGTTGCTGATCGGGGCAAAGTCGGGTGATTTCCTGATGGTGTCCTGATAGAGGGTCAGGTTGTCCTGCCAGATGGTGACACGTTTGGCAGTTATAACAGCCGTGAGCGCCAGCAGGACAAAAACGGCAATCTGCGAAAAGCGTGGTGATGAAACTCTGAGAACAATCCTGTAGCCGGCGTCGACAATTCCCAAAGCGAAAAAAACCGAAGGGAGATACAGATAGCGCTCGGCATAGGGGGTCCAGGCGATCCCGGCTCGGGAGATAACCAGGGCGGAGAGCATCACGCACAAACAGGCCAGGGTCATCTGCAGGGCGATGCTGTTTTTGCGCCGGATAACGCAGAGATACAGCACCAGGATCATGGCCGCACTGCCGGGCCAAAAATAAAGGGGTGAGACCCCGGTGATCGCGAAATTGAGCGGCAACGGTAAAAACAGCTTTTTCAGGTAAAAGCCGTAGGTGGTAAGAGCATCGTTCAGTAGAGCGATCCTGGCATGCAGCGGGTTCGGCGCAACGGCACCACCTCCCGGTGCGGCAGCAATCTGTGTAACGATCTTCAGTGTGGTCAGACGGCAGGAAAGATAGGTAAGCCCGGACAGGAGGAACGGCACAACCATGGCCGAGCCTCTGCTGAACAGGCACCTGTATCTGCGATCAACCAAGGCAGACCGGATATCTTCATCCTGTGCGACAGCCAGGAGATATGCCGCCGGCAGGCAGAACAGGGCGGTCTCCTTGGCAAGAGCGCCGATAACGCAAATAATCGCCCCATACCACAACCAGATCAATCGGCCTTTCGCGATAAAACAGCAGGTACAGACGATGGCAAGCAGGGCGAACAGGGTCGCAAGAAGGTCGGTTCGTCCCGATACCCACGCAACAGCCTCCACGTTCAGCGGATGCAGCGCAAAGATACAGGCTGCCAGAAAGGCAAGTTCTACACTGTGAGCCAGTTTCCTGAACAGTGAGAGCCCGATCCGGAGGACCAGCAGGGAATTCAGCAGATGGAGCAGGATATTTTCAAGGTGCATCGCCTGCGGCGGCAGATCGAGCAACGAATTATCGATGTAATAGGAAAGGACGATGAGCGGCCGGAAATAACCGATCGCATGAGCGGGGTTAAAAAGCGTGAATACATCCAGATTGCCGCTCTTCGGCAGGCCGTCGAGCATGCGGAAATCGTCCAGAGAGTTTACCCCGGCAAAAATCGCCGGATAGAAAATCCCCAGCACAAAAATTGTCAGCACCAGCAGTGCGGTTGTTTTACGCATGATCCCCAAAAAGAAAGAGCGGGATAGAAAAACTATCCCGCTCTTTGCAAGAATGTTTCGACAAACTACATTGCGGCCCAGCCACTGCCCCAGGTTGCGGATTCGGAGCCGGTAGGAATTGTGCTAGGAAGAGTTGCGTTGGTGCCGTCCGACTTGAAGATCTTGGTGTCGCCGGATGAAGAGCCGAATGTCTGCGTTCCGCTGGTGTGATAAGAACCAAGAACATATCCCTGCGCTGCGCCGTCATAAGTGACCGTTACACCCTTGGAACCTTTAACAGTATATGTATTTGTAGAAGTACCAATTGTAAGACCGTTTGAAGCATCGCCGCTTTGTGAAGCCCACACAGTGCCAGCAAAGGCCACGATCGCCAACATGAAGATAATTGTTTTTTTCACGAGATGTTCTCCTTTCTTTTAATTAGTATGGATAATGCTGATTGTCAGTGTAGTAGGCTTCCAGTGTTGTCTTGATGTTCTTGAGGTCACTGTTGGCAGCGGAGTTGTAGCCCCGTGCACGATAGGAAGCGAACTGCGGGATGGCAATGGCTGCCAGGATGCCGATGATCGCAACAACGATCAGCAGCTCGATCAGAGTGAAGCCTTTTCTGTTTCTGATTCTGTTAAGCATAGTGTCTTCTCCTTTCATGTGATTGTTGCTCATAAGAGCAATTATTAAACATACAGACAATACACTTTCCTTCAAGCACGAACTGTGCCTTCTAATATAACAGCCACAACTAGCTGATATTATGGTATTAGGCTAGATATAGAAATGAGCATTTCAACAAAAACATGTTTAAACAGAACTAATCATGACAATTATTGTCACCGAAAGATGCGGACAAAAGAACGCAGCCTACCTTTTCTGATTGATATCGTTCATTACCAGGCGAAACTCTCTCTGGGCCTCTCTACTCAGACCGTTTTTCCGATAGACCTCGGCCAAACGAGCCCGCCACGAAATCGATTTCGGAGCCAATATTAATGCCGTTCTGTATTTTGTCATTGCCTTGCTGACATCACCTTTGGCCAGATATACTTCACCTATGAGAAAATGCACCTCTGCGTATTCAGATTGATAAGCGGCAATATCATAATGTTGAAGCATAGCATCCAAGCCGTTGGACCCCTTTCCGATCGTATTACGCAAGGAGTTATGCTCTGGTCCGCTTGATTTGCGAGAGGGGAGTGCTGCCTTAAGTTCAGCTAATGCCCCGTCACGATCCCCCCGATCAAGGAGTGTCTGCCCGCGGTATTTATGGGAATGCAGGTTTTCCGGAAAATCATGACTAAAACGGGAATTGACTGTTTCATCTTTTGCCCAGACCGTGCTTGCCCTGGCAGTGGTATAGGAGAAAACAAAAACCACCGCATAGAGAGAGGGCACAGCAATCTTTCTGCTGAGCGGACCGGCATATCTGAACAACATGCCGGCAATGAACAGCGAAAAGAATATTGATGGAACATATAACTGCCGCTCAGCAATATAAGCTCTGTCCAGACCGATGACAAGTTCATTTGTCTTATAGACAACCGGAGCAAGCATAATGAAAGTGCCGGCAAGTAAAGGGAAAAGCACTTTGTCGGAACGCAGTCTCCAGGCAACAAGCAGCAAGAGAAAACAGCTCGATATAATTGCCAGATAATCCTGCTTTAGAAATGCAGCTGAATTCAGGACCGGATAATAAATATTCAGCGGATAAGGAACCAGCAGCAGTCGCAGGTAGTCTACAGTAGCGGAGCAGAAGATTAAAAGTCCATCCGGATTTATCATGGCTCCGTCAGTGATTCCTACTACTAAAGTTCTGACGACAAGATAACAAATGACTAAAACTATATAAGGCTTCAAAGACAATACGGCCTTTCTAAAGCTCATACTCCTCATCTCGAAAAGGCAAAGCGCAAAAGGGAGCATTACAGCTGACTCCTTGGAAAGCAGCGCTATTGCCAAAAAAAGAAGTGAAAGGTACTTTTTTTCCAGAAGATAATAATACAGTGACAGCGCTATAAAAAGACCAAGCAGATTCTCATTCATTGCGACTCTGCCTATCAGTTCGTTATGCGCCGGATGAACGCAGAAAAGAGATGCTCCCAACAAGGAAAAGGTCTTGTCGGAATTGAACAGGACCAGACCTGACCTGTAAATCAATATTGAGGTCAACAGGTGAAGAAAAAGATTTGTGATGTGAAAACCGACCGGATTTATCCCCCATAAGCCATTATTAAACATGTAGAGTAGATTCAAAGCGGGCCGATAATAGATGAACTTGGTCTGATAATCCGCGGCATCATAAATCTGACCCAGGGGTTTTGAGAAAACAGCTGCGATTTCGTTCAGGGAAAAAACCAGTTTCGGATTATTCACAATAAGAGATAAATCATCAATAAAGAGGAATGAACTGCCGATCGAAGCCAACGAGACCAGAGCAACCAGGAACAGCAGGAATACATAGGGACTTTTTTCTGGGACTTCAAAGAGATACATTGAATTCTTTTCGTGCCGATTTAGTGGTATGCAGAATTCAAATATCGACGAGGCATATCCTATTGTCAATCAAATTAAGGCAGAAACAGATTCAACCTTGACGCAGGAAGGGCCATTCACTATACTGCCATCTGTCAGCCGGAGTGGTGAAATGGTAGACACAGCAGACTCAAAATCTGCCGTCCGCAAGGACATGCCGGTTCGAGTCCGGCCTCCGGTACCAATTACATATCGCAACTAGCTAATTTACTTATATATTTTTTTGTGGAATTTTTACGACTTTTCGCTACTGGGACACATTCTGGTACACGCGGAGGTCGTTTTTTGTTATTAAAGAGAGCAAAAACGTATTACATGAGAACACGCGTCCCGGTTGATCTGGTTGGCCTGATCGGTAGAGATGAGGTCAAGCTATCCCTGAGGACATCGAACCACACGGAAGCCAAAAGCCGCGACAAGTTGAAGACTGCTACCCTCGAATCAATATTCCAGAAGGCGCGTATGGGGCTGGAGATTATGCCAGAGAAACAGATTAAACGGATAACGGACAAGCTGCTAGCTGATTTCCTAAATGGGATTGAAGAAAAGCGCCAGTATTCCGGAGGGGAAAGCTTTCTTCCGGCAAAGTTGGTGAGCTGACACTTGAACGATATTACGACCATGTTAAGGCCTTGAATCGGTTACTTGGCAAAGACTACAACTTTGCGGAGTTTGAAGATGTCGAGAATGTCCACAACCTGATCGAGCGCCTGAAGAAATATAAATCAGTCAAGGGTAATGCCGTATGGTCTGCAACTAACGTCAACAACTGCCTGACGGCCTTATCAGTGTTCTATAAACAGATGATTAAGGATAAAGTCCATGGGATTACCTACAATCCCTTTACGGATAGACAGATAGCGGAATCCCGTGATCCAAGGCTACCGCTAACACGTGAAGAGCTGTTGCTGTTCTGGAAGCTAGTAAAAGCTCTGCCATACAAAAAGAGCTCTGACTTCTGGATCATTTTAATTCTGTTGTACACTGGTTGCAGAATTGGGGAAGTCTGCCAGCTGAGAGTTGCTGATATTGAGCAGGATGGATCTGTCTTGTTCTTCCGGTTTAAAGATGACCCTGAAACAGACCAGAAGCTGAAACAGGCGAGAGCAAAGCGGGCAAAGTATAATGTGGTTGTAGAGAGGTTCACGCCAGTACACAAGGAACTTATCCAATTGGGCTTTATCAAGTACATGACTGAGATGAAACGGGCGGGCAAAATCCAACTGTTTCCGAATGAAAAACCTGATGATGATGGTAGGTGGGGACAGCTGACAACCAAGCGGATTAAGACGCTGTTGCAAAGGGCGCTTGGCAAGGAAACCGACAAGAGTTCGCATAGTTTCCGGCGAACCTTCATTAACCAGTTTAAGCAAAATAGACTTGTCAAGGACTTCCCTGAAAACCAGATGTTTAAGGCAATGGTCGGTCATGATCTAATCAAAGGCAAAGACGAAGACATAACATGGGATCTTTATGCTGATAAATACGAGCCGAAAGCCATGAACAAACTACTGCAGCGGCTGGACTATAATTTACCTGAATAACCGGCCTCCGTATTTCGCCTGTACGGGGTCTTTGTGTCTCCGGTTGATGTACCCCCTACCCTTTCACCCCCCTAAAGGCTGAGTCGTCAGTATGAAAGCGACATTAACCATTCATACCTTACGCTCTGCCAAAAAAGACAAAGAGCCGCTGTAAATAGCGGCTCTTTGTATATCAGGTTAAGTTCAGCAGCAGAACTGTGATGGTCTTACGCCTCCGGTGCTTCTTCTTTACTGTCTTTTTTCCGCTTGAAGTTGTCGTCGTTCTGGCAGTATGCCAGGGCAGCAAAGATTACATCGGATATAGTTGAGGATCTGCAGTGCATCAACATCAAGAAATCGAAATGCTTCGCCCTTGATCTCTATTCTATCTAGGTCGTGGATCGTGTGTGCAGACTGCTCATCAGCCGGAATAATCCAGGTTTCCAGGTTCACGAGGTTCTTATGGGTGAAGTCTTTTTTCTGGGAACCTATCGCCGCGAAGTCAGCAAACTTGAGCGGGGTTAGATTCTCTACGGCCTCTAAAAACTCCTCGTTGCTTGGTAGCTCATAGCCCGCACCCCATTCTTCCAACACCTGCTCTATGCCACTAAGTCCAGGTTTCAGGAGGTGTAACCGTTTACGGGGGTGGCGATAACTGGCCTTCAGTGTAATTCCGTGGAATCGAGCTTCTAATTTCATGCTGCCACCTGTTTTCGTAGGAATGAAAAATACTCTGTATTTTTATATACAAAATTCTTGACATTTTTATCATTTCATGAAACAGGCGCTGTTATTGGACAAGCAGGAGGGAGTGGTGGGAATAAGTGAAGACTGGAATGTTGGGGTTGCGGATCGGTGGTACTACTGAAAGTAAAAGGGCTCTAGCTGTTAGCAGAGCCCTTTTTGTATGAAGAATTAAATAATGCGTTTATTAAGAGGTAAGCTGGAATTCCCCATTTCATAAACAGATGTACCGCCGGTTTTTGGGATCGTCGTTAAACAAAACTAAATTAGTCCTGTAAAAATCGGGTCTACTAACTACAACATAGCGTGAATGGGATTCACATCTCACATGAAGGTTGACAAGTAGGCCGGGATTTGGTACACAGGGGTACTAAATAGTGGAAATAATCGTAAGAATTACCCCTGTAAATTTAGCTAGTTACAAAGCCGTAGACCGAATTCGGCCTCCGGTACCATTTTCGAATTGAGGCTTCACAGATTTCCAGTGAGGCCTTTTATCATTCTATGTTATCAAAACAGATCCATACAAAATCAAATTCGAAGATAACAGGAATTATATGCAGCGCATAGTGTCATTTTTCACAGCCAGAATAAGTCCGGCCCTGAAGGATCTGGCGTTTCTCGGGGTAATCTTCGGGATTGCCTTTTTCCAGGTACTCGGGAAATTTCCACTCATGGAGCCTGATGAAGGTCGATATAGTGAAATACCACGGGAGATGCTCGAGCGGGGAGACTTTGTCACTCCGATGCTCAACTATGTGAAGTATTTCGAAAAGCCGCCGCTTCATTACTGGCTGAATGCTATCTCCATGAGTATCTTTGGCGAAAACGAATTTGCCGCCCGTTTCCCCGGGGCGCTCTGTGGCCTGCTGACTGTACTCCTTGCCTATCATTTCGGGAGAAAACTTTTCGGTCGCCGTGAAGGGCTCTTAGCCTCTGTTATCCTAGGCTCTGCAGCCGGATTCCTGATCCAGGGTCGCATCAATCTGACCGACATGACCCTCACCTTCTGTATGTCTGCAGCAATCGGCTTTTTTCTTCTCGCCTCAAGACCTGATGAAGCACGTAAGGGTTTCTACTATTACTTATTCTATTTTTTTGCCGCGCTTGCAGTCCTGGCAAAAGGGCTCATCGGCATGGTTCTCCCCGGCGGGATAATTTTCCTCTACCTTCTTATATGCCGGCGCTGGGCACTTCTGAAGGAGATGCGCCTGCCGACCGGCATACCTCTCTTTTTGCTCGTCGCTGCTCCGTGGTTTGTCCTGGTTACCCAGCGCAACCCTGAATTTTTCCAGTTCTTCTTCATACACGAACATTTCCAGCGTTTTCTGACCACTGTTCACGGCCGTTACCAGCCATTCTGGTTCTTTATCCCGATACTCCTTCTGACTATGCTCCCCTGGTCTTTCTTCGTACCAGAGGCTATTTTGCAGGGCTGGCGCCGGCGGAAGGAAAAAGATGGCGATGTCTTCATCTACCTCATAATCTGGGCAGGATTCATCTTTCTTTTCTTCTCCAAATCCAACTCCAAATTGATCCCCTACATTCTGCCGGTATTTGCGCCGCTTGCACTGCTTGTGGGGCATTTCTTCGACAGAATGCTGGATGGAGAGAAATTACCGAAGCGTACCTTTATTCTGGTTGCCGCCGTTCTTACACTTGTCGGATGTGCCTGCATCGTTTACCCGCATGTGACTGCCAAAGCTTATGTATCTGCAATTGGCGGAATCGCCATCGGGGCAGCCTTTATATTTCAGGGAGTACTGGTTTTTGTCTTCTCCAGAAGAGGTGAAGCGCTGAGACTGTTTCTTTCCCTTTCAGCTGGTGGACTTTTGTTGTCATTGCTTGGCCCACACACAGTATTCCCGACAATGTCCGCCAAAAGGGCTAGTTCACGTGAGCTTTGCCGTATGGTAAAGGCCCATGCCGGACCGGACACTGTCGTGGTGAGCGCTGATTATGAGCAGGGATTCCCCTTTTATGCCGGCAGAAGAGTCGTTATAGCCGGAGGGATGGGCGAACTCGAGTTTGGTGCAAAAATCGGCGACCAGTCAGCCTGGTTCATGAACAAGGAAAAACTTCCCGAGCTTTGGGAATCCGGACGTCACGTGATAGTGTTACTCAAGCCGAATGACCTTGAAACGCTCACATTCGCAATTAAGACCCCGGTGAAAATTCTGGGAAAAGACCAGCGTAAGCTCCTTGTTACCAACCGTTGATTTGACCAGCAACACTTCGGCAGCCCGATTATGTGAAACCAACCAGTCCACTATATATATTGGAGGATGACGTGCGCAGTGAGTTTCTTCCGTTTTCAACCCCCACACTGGATGATGAGGAGATCAACGAAGTTGTCGACTCCCTCCGCTCCGGCTGGATCACCACTGGCCCGAAGGTAAAGCGGTTTGAAGAAGCTTTCCGTGCCTATGTAGGGGCCCCCTTCGCTGTGCCGCTCAGTTCAGCTACTGCCGGACTGCATCTGACCCTGCTGGCTCTTAAGATAATGGATGGCGATGAGATCATCACTACGCCGATGACCTTTGCGTCCACTGTCAACATGATCCTTCTCTGCGGCGGCAAGCCTGTGCTGATCGACATCGAGCCCGGCACCCTGAACATCGATGCAACGAAGCTCCGGGAAAAAATCAACAGCCGCACCAGAGCCATCATCCCTGTCCACTTTGCCGGGCAATCCTGTGACATGGACGCTATTTTTGCCCTGGCAAAAGAGTTCAACCTCACGGTGATCGAGGACGCTGCCCACGCAGCCGGCACCGAGTACAAGGGACAACGAATTGGCTCTCTTGACAGCATTTCCATCTTTTCATTTCACCCCAACAAGAACATTACTACCGGCGAGGGGGGGATGGTCTGTACCCCCGACGAGTCGCTGGCCGAAGAGGTGTCGCTGCTCAAGTTCCATGGCATGAACAGGGAGGCGTGGAAACGGTTTGCCCCCTCCGGAACCCCGAACTACGATATTGTCCTTCCCGGCTTCAAGTACAACATGATGGATATTCAGGCTGCTCTCGGCATCCACCAGCTGCCAAAGCTGGACGACTTCATAAACCGCCGCAAAGAGATTGCCGAATTCTACAATCAGGCTTTCTCAGATGTATCTGAACTTGCCTTGCCGTCTCTTGCGCCCTACGAGCAGCGCCATGCCTGGCATCTTTATACTCCGCTGGTAAGAATCGAGAAGCTGTCGATCGATAGAGACCAGTTCATGATTGAACTGAAAAAACATAACATCGGTACCGGACTCCACTACAAGGCTATCCACCACCATGCCTGGTACCAGGAAAATCTGCCACAACCGGCAGGAACGCTGCCGCATGCCGACTATGCTTCCGACAGGATTCTCTCGCTCCCGCTTTTTCCGAAGATGACTCTGGAAGATGCTCTCGACGTAGTAACAGCAACCAAGGCAGTTATCGAGAGAAACCGAAAATGAGTCCATACATTTCAATCGTAATCCCGGTCTACAACGAGGAGCCGAATATTCAGCATCTCTTCGATCGGCTTTATCCCGTCATGAAGGGGCTTGGCAAAACGTTTGAAATCATCTTTACCGATGACGGCAGCCGCGACCGTTCCCTCGAAATGCTCAAGAAGTTCGCTTCTACCCATCCGGAAGTAAAGATAGTGGAGTTCAACGGCAATTTCGGCCAGCACATGGCGATTCTGGCCGCATTCGAGATCAGCCGGGGCGAGATTGTCATCACCCTTGATGCCGATCTCCAGAACCCGCCGGAAGAGATTCC
>Ga0134124_10000394_pt1 | contig 37842 bp, 36 predicted proteins | sample KB304_FD_96880 | JGI IMG/M metagenome (GOLD analysis project Ga0134124, IMG submission 96880) | Terrestrial soil microbial communities without Nitrogen fertilizer from Kellogg Biological Station, Michigan, USA - KB3-0-4 | ecosystem: Environmental > Terrestrial > Soil > Unclassified ... | reverse complement strand
GTCCATCTTGCAAGGTCACAGAGACATGCCTGCTTCGAGCGGCACTCATCGGAGTTGCAGGGGAAATGGTCCCATCGGTGTTGAACAGGTCCGCGCTTACCAGCGCACTACCGCCTGCATCGCCACCAGTGATCAGAATGCGGCCGTCCGCCAGCAAGGCAGCACTGGCGTTCTGGCGTGGTTCGGTTAAATTCCCAGAAGGCGCCCACGTGCCGCTCGAAACCTGTGGCATCGAGCCCTTTAGCACGAGCACTGCGCACACGAGTACGATGCCCCCCAAGAGGGCAGTCTTAGCTGCGATTCGCATGGATATCCTCGGTAGAGAGAGCTTTGCCTTTGACGACCACACCAATGCCAACCTCGTTGCGGGGACCGGGTATGCCGCCCGAGAGCGCGATCAGTTCAAGGAATGAAATCCCCCTGGGACGAGATCGGGGGATGCTGTTGCGGAGGACAGTTAGCTAAGAGGGAGCAATCTGAATACCAATACTGCGGGGCGTGAGAGAAGTTCTAGTGGTACTTGGCGCCGGTCCCTGAGGTCCTAGCCGTGCGCTGAGAAAGGACCTGAGTGGAAAATCGAAAATCAAGGAAATATCGATAAAACAGTACCAAAACTCCTACCGCATGCGAGGCTCACGCCATCGATGCTCGCGAGCACGCATCAGTGCTGACTCGATTCCAACGTCTACACAAGAGGGCACAGGGACGAAGTGAATGAACGAAAACAGGAACTGTCTTGCCTGACAGTCTCTCCGAGCGGTGCCACCGATAGCCTAACACCGGCTGAAGCACTTCATGGATGGAAGTTGAACTCCAGTGTGGCGGTGGCTTCAGCCTTGCTTGGGCACATACTTTCACTTCTTTGAGGCGTCTATCGTCGCATCCACGAACAACGGATGGCCGTCACGTCATTCGCCTGTTCGAATCGTGAATTGGATGCCCTTCCCTCGCTCCGACTGTCGGCTGTACTCGTTGCCTTGCGGTTTGCTCCATGGTCGATGTTAGACCGGTCGGCGGCAATTCCGGTCCGACTCCATCCATGACCAAGGCGCTCCCGGCCGGTACCTCGTGCCGTATTGTCGGCGGATGACTTCGGTGTTGCCCAACCAAGCATGGCAGCAAGCTGGTGATCCGATCGCTTATCGAGATAGTCATCTGAAGGCTGATCTATCGTTTCGTTGCTGCTGCTTTCGCTGGCACTCCGCAGTTAGGCAACGCCGTGAACAAGACGCTGTCTGTCTCCGGGCCACCGCCTAGCCGATTGTCCGTGGTCCAAGACACATAGACATTGCTTTGTGCATCCGCCACAATCAATGGATGCATGTCTGATGCAGCCGAATTCGTCAGGTTGATCGGCGCTCCCGGGATTCCTCCGACCACGTTTGCCACAATTACGTCGCCGACGAGATCGGTGAAGTTGGTGCCCCTGCCGTCGTCCAGCCACGCAACCGTGATCCCACCTCCACACGCCACGGCTACAGGCGAGCCCGCTCCAGCTCCGGATCCACGCGTTGGCAGGCTGATCTGCGTCGGATTCGACCACGTGTTTCCGTGATCCGTTGATCGGATCAGCTGCACCGAAGGATTGCCCAAGTGTCCGGGGCAAACGAAGTCCGGGCAGCTGAAGACGACATCAATCGCGCCGTTCCTTTCCGCTACAACCACAGGTTGCAGGGTGGGGTTCGGTAGGCCAGCCGTCATGATGGGAACAGTAATAGGTGCGCTCCAGTTCAGTCCTTGGTTCAGTGATTCACTAAACTGAAAAGCATTATTGGGTCCCAAAATTCCTAGTTCTAAATTTCCGAATTCATCGAGAACCAAGTTCAGAAGATCACCCGTGCCGACAATCGTGGGCGGGGCAGAAGCTTGCGCTTCGGCAACTAGCATGTCTCCGCCCACCCATCCGGACGGAGCAGTGGAAAACGTGACTTGATACCAGATCACTGAGTTGTTGGGGACCGTTACTGGTCCGGCTGCAATGATGCCCCGCGATCCTTGGGGCTGAGTGCCTAGCAAGGTACCGTCGGGGGTAGCGCGAACGTTGGTTTTTCCGTTGGTGATGACCACTTGGCTCGCAACAAACGTTGGGGGTGCTGGTGCGGCTTGAACGATGGAAGTATCGAACAGGACTGCGCTGACGTACACGAATACACACAAGTAGAGAGCGGGGACGGTTCCTTTCATGTTGTTTTCCTCCAGGGGAACTACGAGAACTGGGACGAACGCGCGGATTCTAGCACATAATATTCATGCAAATGTAAGTGACAGATATAAACGATCTGTTTACAAAACGCGAAGTAATGCCTCTGTTAATTCCGGCGCCTTTGTAGCAAATGGGCACCAGCCCGTCCCCTTGGAACGCTACAAGTTCAACGGGATTGCCTCATAGAGAATCGACGCGGTCCTGCATCTGTATGAGCGATGCCTTCTACGTCGGGTGCTGACGGGACAGGATCGGGCAAACGTGGACGCGCGTAGGTTGTGCATCGCTTTTCCTTGGCGGCTATAGAGTCCAGGCGCTGAACCTTCCAGAACTCCTGGTACATTTGACGTCCTGGAACTCCAGGTGTTCGTTGAGCGCCGTACGGGCACCCTGGAAAACCTTCCAACGCGCCCTGGCTCGCTTGTTGCGACTTTCATTCCCGTCCGCCTTCCGGCTCAGGTCGTATAGTGCGCCAGGTCCCATCTTCACCAAAAATGCAGCCATCGATGCCCTCGATCGTCTCCAATTGCCCAGAGCTGCTGACAACTCTGTGCCAGTAGATGTCTAGGTGTTCCTTCATCGCTTTCTCGCAACGGCGACCGCAATGCGGGCACACGATTGACCCCGTTATTCTGTAGTCGCGCACCTTTTTCATTGGATCATCCCCTTTCCTGGCAAGAGATCGAACCAAGGCGATACGCGCGGAAACCTTCTGTCCACTTCGGATATCCGCGATGCCTTTTGATATGGTGTGTAGGCTGGTCCAGGGACTCGTCACCGGCCTGTTCTCGTCGAGCAGTGCAATTTTGGAGCCATACCGTCGCACTGCAGTACCGCCTAATCTATTCATGTGAGGCGGTTTAGACGATCATCTGACATGGTTCTCCAAGCTCAGGGAGCGCTACAGAGCGTTCTTCTTTGTGGACGCTTTCCCTTCGAAGTCACCTTTTGCGTATGCCATTGTCAGCCGAAGCAGGGCTCCGTCCTGTCGCATGCACTCAGGCAAGATTCCGCACAAAATAGAGAAAGTTACCGATGGTCGCTCTACCCTGCGCGTGGAAACATGCGATAGATCACTGCCACCGCTTGAGAATCACGGCATGACCAGGAAAGAGTACCTTAGGAACACCGACCTTCCCCCAACACCCTTTACTGCTTGGGACTACGTGCTCAGTGCCGTTGCCTTCTCCCTGATCGCTGTCGCCGCGGTCCCGCAGATAGCGTCCATGATTGTCCACCCGTAAGGCCGCGTGTGGTGCCGCGAAGTTCGCATCCTGCGGTTTCTTTGACGTTGACAGTACAACTCTCTGGGACGCTTGGGTAACCTACTCCTGCGGAACTTTACAGACTTGTGCTCCGCCTCATAACGCTCGTTCAACGTGGAATTCACGTGAATCCGGAATGTTGTATTCACTGGACGGATTAGTCTAGCTGTTGCCGCCAACTCCCGGATGTTCGGCATCGCGCTTGTGGGCCGGCTCCCGCCCCATTTCAGGCCGATGGGCGCCGTCGATACTTGCGAAGATTGTATTCCTGGAGTGAGGAAGGATTCTACGCTCGACCTAGACGATGGGGACCGCAGCGATTATCGTGCTGTTGGCAAGATCGATTTCTTCGGAGAGGGAGCTTTTACACGCGTGGGTGGCGGGGGCCTGGCATGGACCGAACGTCTCCAGGTTCGATTCCAATGGTTGTCGGCCTAGGCTTTGTCGCTTCTGCAGATATTTGCTCTTGGTGCGCTCGCTGGTCCGCTTAGCCCCCTAGATTGATCAACACTGTGGCAATCGAGTGCCGAGACTACGGTATCCGCGTCAACATCGTCCAGAAATCTTGCGTCAAGTTCGACTTTGCGTTCGGTTGTTTCGTAGAATATACAGCACGAGCTCGACTCGGCTTGAGATTCCAAGCTTTTCGTACATTCGAAACAAGTAGTTGCTGACGGTATGCTCGCTTAGTCCAAGTTGCTGGGCTACCTCTCGGTTGTTGAGGCCTTCGGCGATCAGGTTGGCGACCTCGGCTTCGCGTCTTGCCAAGAGATAGCGACCCTTCGCATCGGTAAGCCGGAGGGGTACCGCCTGTGCCAGTGCATCAACAACGAGATGCAACTGTTCGTTATTAATCCAAATCTGACCGCAATGCACCGCCTGGATGCACTTAAACAGCGCGTCCATCGGTTCGGCCCGGCAAAATATGCCCTTGGCTCCGGCCCGAAATACATCAACGACTCGTCCAGGAGGCGTCGATTTCAGAATCGCAATGACCCGTGTGTTAGGAAAGTGGGACCGAAGATCGCCGAGCACCTGGAAGCCGTCGAACGATCCATCGTTCAAACTTTCGTTCACGAGCGCAACATCAACAGACAGCGCGCTCATTTTGCGCATAATTTCCTTTCTGTCTGTGGCAGAAGCGACGACATCAAAAGAGAATGGCGATCGGGAAAGTGCACTTGCCAAAAGCTGACAGTTTAGTCTGGATTCATCCGCGATCAGAATATGTATCGCCTGGCTACGATTTGGCGATCTATCTTCGCTGGCAGGGATGGCTGAGCCAGAGGTTCCCACGTGCGACCTCCGAATCTTCCGGCGGAAATTGACGGTGTGTTACAAGCCGACAAGCTGACATTCTAAAGGTGGCAAGTACCTTCTAGGCCTGGGAAACGACACGATATCATCAAGTAATTATAAAAGCAAGAAGTCATAATTTCATTTTGGAGAAAAAATCTACTGTCCGCCACTGTCACATATAGCAGGAGTATTTTCACTCGTCATGGCAGTACGCCTACCATATAAACTACCTATCAAGTACGACTTACTTTCGCTTTTTCTACGCTGGGATATTCCGAGGTGATTCGTCCCTAGCAGCCCTTATGCGCTCCAGTGGATTTTCCGCTCCTTGTCTCATTGTTTATCGTCCACATATCATAGCTGCAGTAAATGCGTCGGTGAAAAGCCATTTCTGACTATCCAGGTCGCATCTGACTATCCGTCAATCGGATCCTGATCGGACAGTTGCGAAAAGCATTAGTAAGCAAATGCATGCGGCAGTGCGAATCCATGCGCCTCAGTCGATCCTGGGCCAAGCAGGTTTGCCCCGCCACCGCGCAAGTGAACACTAGCGAGGGGCCAATGAAGAAAGTCCTGGCGGTATTGGGAACTCGGCCAGAAGCCATCAAGATGGCGCCGCTAATCCGAAAACTGCGAAGCACATCGAGGTTCGACACCGGAGTATGCGTCAGCGGCCAACATCGTCAGATGCTCGATCAGGTGCTGGGGCTTTTTGACATCACTCCCGATTTTGATCTCGCGGTGATGCGCGAGAACCAGAGCCTGACTGGAATCACTGCGAGCGTTCTGCAGGGCGTGCATGATGTTTTCGACCGATTCCGGCCGGACGTCGTTCTCGTTCATGGCGATACGACCACGACAATGGCCGCGACCCTGGCGGCTTTTTACCATCACATACCGGTCGGGCATGTTGAAGCAGGCTTGCGTACGCACAATTTAGAGTCGCCGTGGCCGGAAGAGATGAACCGCCGAGTCACCGATGCGATCGCATCCTATCTATTCGCCCCGACTCAAGAGTCCCGCCAGAACCTGCTCCGTGAAGGTATGGTGGCTAGCAAGATCGTCGTCACGGGAAACACCGTAATAGACGCGTTGCTAGAAATTGTCAAAAGACTTAAGACGGATATCCCGCTAGCGCGAAGTGTCGCATCACGATTTCCTTACCTTGACGCGAACAGTCGAATGTTACTCGTCACAGGGCATCGCCGCGAGAACTTCGGCGACAAATTCGTGAACTTCTGCCGCGCGCTACGCCACATAGCGGAAAGGCATCCTGAAGTTCAACTTGTCTACCCAGTTCACCTGAATCCCCACGTTCAAAGACCGGTACGCGCAATTCTGGATCGAGCGCCCAATGTATATCTGATCGAGCCGCAAGAATACTTGTCATTCACCTGGTTGATGGAGCGCTCATATCTCATCATCACAGACTCCGGAGGAGTCCAAGAGGAAGCACCTTCGCTGGGCAAACCCGTACTGGTGACGAGAGACACGACCGAACGGCCAGAAGCGATCGCGGCGAATACCGCCAAGCTAGTGGGAACCGACATCGACACGATTGTCTGCGCTGTCGAACAGTTATTGGGCGACAAGATCGAGTATGCGCGTATGGCTCGCGCTCACAGTCCGTATGGAGATGGACACGCCTGCGAACGAATCGTACAAGCACTTGCTGTCGAATCGACCGAAGTGTCGGAAGCAGTCACCATGCCCTTCGAGGCGTCACGGCTACGTACACCCTCTACCACGGAATTACTTGTGTCCCGTGTTCAGGGGGCGAACGGTGGATCTTAGAGACAGTATCGCGCTCTTGCTGGTGCTGGCTAAGGTGTTGATGGTCGTTCTGGGGACGGTGTTCTTTTTGAGCGGTATCGATGACCTGTTCATCGATGTGTGTTATTTCGCGAAGTGCGGTTACGAAATGCTATTTGTGTGGCCCAGACCACGACGTATCACCGAGGGTGATTTGCGTAACAAGGTTGAACAGCCAATCGCAGTGATGATTCCGGCTTGGGATGAGTCTGCAGTGATTCGACTTATGCTCGAGAACACCCTGCGCACTCTCGACTATTCGAACTACGTTCTCTTCGTGGGAACGTACCCAAATGATTTAGACACACATCGCGAAGTAGACAAAGTAGCTGACCGCGATGCGCGAGTACAACGGATTGTCACGCAGAACCCGGGACCCACAAACAAAGCCGACTGTCTAAATTGGATTTACCAGGGCATCCGGCTCTACGAAAAAAAACACGACATTCAGTTTCAGATCCACGTCATGCAGGACTGCGAGGACGTCATCCATCCGCTGTGCTACAGACTTTTCAACTACGTCATGCCGGCTATGGACATGGTGCAGTTACCGGTTTTGTCGCTTGAACGAAGATGGCATGAGTTCACCGGTGGGCACTATCTGGATGAATTCGCGCAATGGCATTACAAGGATCTGGTTGTTCGTGAAATGCTCAACAAAAGCATACCTGCGGCCGGCGTAGGCTGTGCTTTCAGCAGACGGGCGTTTGCCACTGTAGCCGGCGGTCACAAGAATCAAGTCTTCAGCATCGATTCGCTGACCGAGGACTACGACTTTGGATTCCGACTCAAAGAATATGGGCTGAAGCAGGCATTCGTGAAGTTCAAAACGACTCGCAAGCCGTCCAAGTTACTGGCCTCCACGAGATCGGCGCAGAAATCCGAATACGAATTGCTGAGCATACGAGAGTTCTTTCCTTCCACTTTTCGAGCGGCAGTAAAGCAGAAATCGCGATGGGTGGTGGGTATTGCTCTGCAGGGATGGGCACATGTCGGGTGGAAGGGCAGTTTGGCCACCAAATACATGTTGTATCGAGACCGAAAGTCGCTCATCACGAACCTTGCGAACATTACTGGCTACTTACTTGTTCTCGTTCTTTGCAGCGTGTGGCTGACTATGTCACTGAATCCAGATTCGTACCACTTCCCCTCACTGCTTGAAAAAGGCTCGTTGCTCTGGTACCTGCTGCTGACGAATTTCTGGCTCTTGGGAGTGCGCTTATTTCAGCGAGCATTTTGCGTATACCGTCTGTACGGAGTTCAGCAAGCACTTCTCTCATTACCGCGCATGGTATGGGGAAATCTGATTAATTTTCTTGCCACAGCGAGAGCCATCCGACTCTACACACGCTACCTCAAGACAGGGAAACTCATCGCCTGGGACAAGACCGCCCATAGTTACCCGTCAGATGAGGAACTCCAAGAGTTCGGCCCAGTTGCGGGCGATGTACTACCCACAGCCCAGCCTTTAGGGGCAATGCATGAGTAAGGAAAGCCATGCGCCAGGCGCGCCGACAAGCTCCGTCATTCGGTGAAGGAATAGGCACAGTGCCAGTAAGGGGGATTGCGATTTTTCCGATATTGCGAAATTCGGTTTGGGCCGTCGACCAGACACGAAAAGGAGAAGGACGACGTGAAACTCAAAAATGGATTGTTATTGATCGCTTCACTTGTAGTCGTTGCCGGCGCAACCATCTTCAGTTCGCCGACGCAAAATACCCAGGCAGCCAGCGGAGCGCAAGACCGAGGAGGGAAGGTCAAACCACCTCCTCGTCGGATCGCCACGACGGTCTTTCCGGGTGAAAGCGTTACGCTGGAAAGATCTGTGCATGGCCATCACGGGCGGAACAGGCATCGTGGGCAAGATTCGTCATTCTCAGATACCAGCGAAGCGACCCTGTCAGCTTCTCTCGGGGGAGGCATCAGTTCGTCTGGGGCTGGAGGTTCGCACTTGTTCTTCCTGAACAGCCTGGGAGAGGGGCTGAAAGCGACGCTGGCATCATTAATGACTCCGGCCCGGGCGCAAGCGCCTCCCGGGACAGTGAATGCCCTAGTGCTGTATGACGCGCCGCCGGCAAACAACTACACAAATCTTGGTCTCGCCTACGCGATCATGGTACGAAACCTGCTGGGACATTTCACGACCAGCGTAGATCTGCTTCCCATTCAGAACTACACGTCGGGCAAGCTCAGCGGCTACACCGCAACATTCTATCTGGGCTCATACTACGACAATCAATTACCGTCGGTCTTCTTGTCGGATGTTTCGCAGACAACGAACACCGTGGTCTGGTTCAAGTACAACCTTTGGCAGATCGCCTGGAACGCCACCTATAATTTCAACGCGCACTTTGGATTCGCCTTCAATGGTCTGGCCGGCATGGACGCACAGCCAACCGCAACGAACCCAAATCCGGGGTTCTACGACACCGTGACGTACAAAGGTAAGTCGATGCTGAAGTACTACGCCTACGATACGACGAGCAACACAATCAGTGCCGATCCGGACGTGGGTTTGACCGCCATTCTTGACCCAGCCAAAGCTCAGTCCCTGGTAACGATTACTGACAGCCACACCAACGCGCAAGCGCCCTATGTAATGCGATCCGGCAATTTCTGGTACGTCGCTGACATGCCCTTCTCCTATATCGGGCCTCGCGATCGCTACTTGGCCATCTGCGATCTTCTCCACGACATGTTGGGAGTCAATCACGCAGCCAGCAAACGTGCGCTAGTGCGACTCGAAGACGTCAGCGCACTTACCACGACGGCGTCCATGAAATCACTGACTGATTATCTCAAATCGCGGAATATCCCCTTCTCGATCGCAACAATCCCGTTCTATCGGGATCCGCTAGGGCGCTACAACGGCGGCGTACCGGAGGAGATCCACATGAGAAACGCTACGGACCTCCGAACGTCACTCAACTACGCGCTAACCCGAGGTGGCAAGATTGTGATGCACGGATATACACATCAATATGATTCGACACCGAATCTCAACACTGCTGTAAGCGCGGACGACTTTGAATTCTGGTTCGCGGTCAACAATACTCCAGTTGCTGAAGACTCCACTGCCTGGGCTAGAGGACGGCTGATGTCTGGGCTTTCGGAACTGCGAACCAATGGTTATACGCCTTTCGCTTGGGAGGCACCACACTATCAATCGTCTCCTCTAAGCATCAAGGCTGTCCCGCCACTCTTCAGCAAGACGTACCAGCGCGTAGTGTATTACACGTCTGACGAACCAAATCTTGCGCCGGGACCCACGGCGGATTTCTCGGCTGGACAATTCTTCCCCTACATCATCAATTCCGACTACTACGGCCAGAAAGTGCTGCCGGAGAATCTGGGAAATATAGAGTACGACATCTGCAGCATCGATCCGTTCTCCTGTTCGACGTATAGCTGGCAGGACATTTATACGAACGCGCAATACGGCACAGTGGTTCGTGACGGCTTCGCGTCCTTCTTCTTCCATCCCTTCTGGCTCGAGCCAGACCTTGGGACGCCGGGTCTTGCGGATTTCCAAAGTCTAGTCCAAGCAATAATCGGTCTGGGGTACGCCTGGGCCGACGCCAGCACAATTCAGTAAGCAGTGTCGGGGACATCGTCTCGATGTCCCCGGCTCTCCTTTTTGGTACGGGAGAAGGGCCATGAAGAAGATCTTGTCGTCTCCGAACTTGGTCCGATTTCGAAAACAAGGCATTACACGTTGCGCGGCGATCGCTTTATCGGGAAGTTTATCGTTCGGGCTTGTGGCTCGGGCGGACGACGATGGGCCAGCTCCGAATAAGTCCTATGCCGTTGAGCAACAGAATGCCCACGAGCAGGATTGGTTCCACTCCGAGATTCGTAAATTTCGAAATTATGCCCGCTTGGACCATGCCTACTGGCTGATCAAAGCTAACAAGTTGGCGGAAGCTCGAAGCGAACTGTCGCAGTATCTCGCTTTGAATCCAAGTGATTTCCATGCACAAATGGCTTATCTGATGGTGCTGGTGAAGTTGCACGATGACCCTGAAGCGATCAGACACGCGGATATCGTGCTACGGGGGCAACCCAGCACCGCGTATGCTTTGCTGTGCCGTGGGCAAGCTCAGGAGGCCTTGCTTCGCCTGGATGAGGCATTGGCGGACTTTCAGGCCGTTGCCGACAATTCCGCAAACACCCAGAGTGATCGCTCTTTCGCTTATAACGCTGTCGCCAATCTGGCGCTTCGATTGGGCAAGCATGAGGTCGCATTGGTTGCGCTGAGCGAGCTGAGCGCGACCAGTCAGGATTTCTCGGTGTATTTCCGCCAAGGTTTGGCTTGGGAGGCACTTGGACGCTTGTCCGAAGCCATCACCGCCTATCGTTCCGCTGTCCAACACGCCACAGGAATCCACGAACGTTTTGCGGCATTACGCTCCGCCGCCAATGTCGAGAAAAAGCGCGGAAATCTCACCGCGTCTCAAAAAGACCTCAAGGAGGCGCTAGCCATACAGCCTCGGGATTCGGATGTGCTTCGAACGCTCACTGAGACGGCGTATCAAGCGAAGGACTATGAACAAGCCACTGAGTGGGCACGGATTCTCGTCAGCCTCGGACCGACAGTCAAGGATCGGGAATTCCTGGCCGGTCTCCTTGCCGCCCGGAGACGCTATCGCGAGGCCGTCGAGGAGTACAGCAAACTAGCAACAGATGCCACTGATGAAGATGTGCGGCGACGTTCCTACATGAACGTTGGGTACAGCTATGCGCACTTGGGTTTGCACCCGCAGGCCGTAGAAGCGTTCCAAAAGGCCGCTAGCATTGGCGCCGATTCGATTGCCAATGCTGCGTTGGCAGAAGCTTTGGACCAGAGCGGGCGAACAGCTGAAGCGATCGACGTCTGGAAACGGGAACTACGTCTACGTCCTTCGGCGGAGGCACAAGTCAAGATTGGCAACCTGTATGCCAAGTTGGGCGATGACACTCTGGCCGCGGTCCATCTCGAACGTGCCGTCGCCGAACTCGACTCAGCTGACCTGCACTTTCGTCTAGCGACGCTGTATGCGACAACAGATACAGAGAGTGCGCTTCGTCACATCGACAAGGCCGTGCAGAATGGTTTGCCGCGGGACCTGACGCCTCTTGCCTATCAACAGCAAGGCTACCTCTATTCTCAACTTGGACGGCACAGTGAGGCAGCCGATGCGTTTCGCATGACGCTTGGCATTCGCACTGATTCAACAGTTGTCGCGGCGTTGGCACAGGAACTCGAGCAAAGTGGTCGGACTCATGAGGCCATCGATGTGTTGCGGGCCGAGTTGCAACAGCACAATTCTGCAGACACTCAGCTTCGCTTGGGTAACCTATACATGAAGGTGGGCGATACTGCCTCCGCGGTTCGCTACCTTGAGGATTCTCTCGAGACGAACAACTCTGCAGACACGCACTATCGCTTGGGCATGCTGTATGTCGCGGAAGGCCAGAACGAGAACGCGCTACGCCATCTAGACCTTGCGGTTCACTCAGATCTGGCTCCGGCGCTTGTGCCAACCGCATACCAGCAACAGGGCTATATTTACGTTGCTAGTGGGCGCGCCGGTGCGGCCGTGGAATCTTTCCAGAAATCGATCGATGCGAGTAACAGCGATCTCAAGGTTCGCCAAGACCTCGGTTTTGCACTGTTTAGCCTTGGCCGTTGGGACCAAGCACTGAAGCAATTTCTGCTAGTCAGTAGTCAGCAACGATCGTCGACTACGATGTTGCAAGTAGCGCGTTGCTATCAGCAACTAAAACAGACTGAGATGGCGATTCAATACGTACAGTTGGCTTTGGGAGAAGTCAAGCCGGAAGACAAAGACCAGCAGCGGCAGCTGTACAACGAACTCGGATACTTGTACGCGTCCCGAGCGGACCACACACGATCGATTGAGGCGTGGGGTAGATCACTGGCACTGCAGCCCGATCCGGAAATCGCGTTGGATCAGGGGCGAGCACTGCGTCTTTCCGGACACACGGTCGAGGCTGAGCAAACATTTAATGGTATCGTTGTGGCCGATCTGTCCATAGATCGGCAGGCCAAGCGACTGGACGAGCTGGCAGAGGTCTACGACGACCTTCACGAACCGAACAAGTCATTGAATGCGATGATTATGGCCAACGCATTGCAGCCGATGCCGGAACGCGAGTACCGATTGGGCTTGCGATACCTGGTTCTGAAGAAAACTGACTCAGCCATCAGGCAGTTTGAAGGGGCGGTGGCACAGGATCCTGGAAATATTTCCTACAAGGAATCTCTGGCCTATGCCTACCGCATGCAAGGGCGTTATCGCGACGCCGCCCGTCTGTTCGAGGTAATCCTCAAACAACATCCAGATCGTTCAAGCCTCTACGAGGACTTGGCCTACACATATATGCATGAGGGAGAGAATGTTCGGGCGGCCTATTGGTTCAGACGCGCGATCGATGTCCGCAGCCAAGAGCAACCGTTGGGCTTAGAAGGCCAACGGAAGAAAGATCGCGAGACATATGGCCTGCGCCAGGAAGTCTCAAACTTGACGCGACACTACAGCCTGACGTTCTACCAATCTTACCGCGCAAGCGACGCAGGTATGAGTTCCTCATCGCTCTATTCCGGCGGAGGCGTCATCCCGTCACAAGGTGGAGTCGAGTTGTCCGTGCAGCCTGCGATGATTGGCTTCCGCGACGAGAGAATCCTGCAGGTTTTCGCTCGCACGTTGTGGAGTAACCAGCCTCAATCGCTCTGGATCGATCAAGACTCAGTGCAGGTTGGAGTCGGTATCCGCTACAAACCGGTTAAGTCGCAGAATGTTTTCTTGAGCGCAGAAAGATTGATGGCTATCGGGAGTCATGCTATTGACTCGTGGTTGCTTCGCGCCACCTATGCGTGGGGCGTTGGGTACGACCTCAAACCAGGTCAGCGCGAGTGGAATAACACCCAATTCTACGGGGACGTGGGCTATTTCACGCGTACGGGCGGAACATGGGCGTACTACGCGGAGGCGCGTCAGGGGATCACGCTCAATTTTCGCGATAGAATTCTGATCACTCCTCATCTGGTGATTGATGGGCGCAATCAGAATCCAGATCCATTCGGAGTTTCCTATCTCGAAGGCGGAACTGGTGTGACCATCAGCTATTTATTTGCGGCCTCCCGATACGAATCCCATCGATCGAGCCTGGAGTTCCTGATCCAATACAAACACGGCATTCTTCCGAGTAATCCGGGCGGATTGGTCTTTACCACCGCTTGGCGATTTTCGGGAGGAAGCATTTTGGGCGGTGGAATCAAGAACAACGGAATTCAATGAAAACTCTGTTCTGCCTTCGCCTTTTCGCAGCGGCCTGCGGACTTCTGACGTGTTTGGTGGTTTACCCAACGGGCTCTGAGACCCGGGCCGCCGGGGCGGGAAAACGAATGCAAGGCACGTTCCTGCAACTTGCCAATGAAAATGGTACCTGGCCGATCGAGAAGTGGATGGAACTATTCGACAATTTCCGCGAGCTGGGCCTCTCCCAGCTCGTTGTACAGTGGACGGTCAATGATGGAATCGCATTTTATCCGTCTGCAAGCGGCGAAACGATTGCGACCCCGCCTCTAAAAACGATTTTGCGACTCGCGGACGAGGCGCACATGCAGGTCTACGTGGGCCTCGTGTTTGATTCGGGTTTCTGGAAGATGGCAGGTGGTGCCCCGGCTGATATTGATTCCTACTTTCGCGAACTTTTAGGACGGTCGGCGGCGACCGCGAAAGAGCTGATGCCTCTGGTACGAGAGCATCCTTCCTTCAAGGGCTGGTACGTAGTGCAGGAAGTGGAGGACACAACTTGGTCTTCATCCGAAAAACAGCAGTTGCTGGTTTCTTATCTCAGAAATCTCAGTGCGTTTCTCCACGCGATAACGCCGGACGCTCGCGTGGCGATCTCTGGATTTTCCAATGGCACCGGGGATCCAAAGGCACTGGCCAACTTTTGGAACGCGTTGCTTCATGAGGTGCCGTTTGTGAGCTCGGTTTTCTTCCAGGATGGGATTGGCACTGGTCATCTGAATATGGCGAACTTGCCCCAGTACTTGGCCGCGATGAAAGACACCCTGGCCGCTAACGGACGCGAATATCAGACCATCGTCGAAATCTTTCGACAAACGAGTGATTCGAAGGCTGAGGGCGCTCAATTTCGCGCAGTTCCGGCCCCACTTGACCAAATACTGGATCAGCTGAGGCTTGCTGCCGCTTTTTCTTCTGAAACGCTCGCGTTCAGTGTTCCGGAATATATGTCCTCTTTGGCCGGACCAGCTGCTAAGAAGCTATACCAGGACTATCTGGCTGAATTGCACCGATCATCTGCGGAAGACAACTCCGCCGATACGGAAAGCCTCAATCTGAAGCAGTAAATTGTTGCTTATCGCATGGATCGACCGTAACGAATAACAGGAACAACTTTTTTACCTTCGCATGGTAACGGCGTCTCCCACGTCTTGGAGATCGCCAGCATCTGGAATGCGCACGGGTACATCTCTCCACCGCTCAAAGTAGTTCTTGCGCCTTTCCCTTTTTTGCGAAAGTGGTTGCTTAAGCAGAAGTGACGCCGACGAGGGTGGCAGCGAGAAGTTATCCATCAGCGTGTCGAACACCGTCCAGTCCGGACTGGTTTTGGGAATCATCGTCTGTCGGAAGTGCCAGTAGAAGCCGCCCCCGATATATGCGGGGACGGAAGGCACGCGGTAATTGCTGAATCGCTGTAACAAAGCGGCTCGAGTTGCGTCGCCGATCCCGGCTGGCGGTATCTTCTGTCCCCAACCATATTCGCCGAAGCCGACTTTGGCGCTGGGAAAGCGGCTGGCCAGCGCGCTGAAAATCGTATTAAGTTCGGTCTGCGTTAGCTGATGCCCGCTATTCTCATCTTCGTAGTAGCTGACCAAGACGTAGTCGAGGCCTGTCCTCATCCGATGGCCAGGTGGAATGTTTGCATCGATCCACGGAATCATATCAAAGCCAGGCGTTGCCGGATTCTCGTAGTACACCGTCAAGGCCGTTTGCCTGCCGGCAGCTTTCACCGCGTCGTACATAGCTTCGATTTTCGGCATCACTCCGGAACCTAGCCAGTTTCCATTGACCTCGTTCCCGATCTCCCACACGGTGACTCGTTCGCCCATGGCGTCTAGATATTCCGCCACGCGCGATCGGACCGTAGTGAGGCTCATGTTGGCCATTTCGCTGGAATCCACAAGCAATCCCATCACATCCGCTGCGGAAGAAATCGACGTAATGGATGGCACATAATCGGCTGCAGTCGGGTGACCTCCAGCAGGTGGATCAAATACAGTACGCACCATAACTCGCTTGGAGAAAGAGCTCAGTGCGGCTACCTGCTGCGATGTATTTACGGTTGGATCGTCGGTGGTGACACCCCAGACCCAAGCCGGCCTTGCCGTGGCGGTTCCTGCGCCAGTCAAAGTCACGCTAGAACTAGGTGTTGTCGCATCGCTTGTGATGGAAATGGATCCCGTCGCGCTTCCGTTACTGGCGGGAGTAAATGCCGCCAGTACGATGATGCTTTGCGCGGGAGACAATGTGACCGGAGTTCCGCCGCCGCTGACGATTGAAAAGCCTGAACCGGATGCGCTAATTTTCGATATGGTCACGCTCGATCCGCCCGAGTTTGCAATGGTCACGCTCTGAGAAGCAGAAGTCGTGCCAGTCTCGATATCGCCGAAACTCAATTTGGGTGGTGTAACGCTCAGCGATGAGGTTGGAGTCGTGCCAGTGCCTGCGAGATTCACTATCGTTGGCGTGCCTGACGCGTCACTCATGATGGAAATCGAACCCGAAGCCGGACCAGCCGCAGTGGGGTGGAAGGTAATCGTCAGCGAGAACTGCTGACCGATGGCGACTGTCGCCGGTAGGCTAACCGGCGTAAGGACGAATGCAACTCCGGCTGCAGTAATCTTCGATATGTGCAATGGAGCAGCCCCAGTGTTTGTAATGCCCAGAGCTTGCGAGGCGGAAGCTCCCACCAGTGTACTACCGAAGTTGAGAACCGACGTACTCACACGAATTCCGGGAGCGGGAGCCGTGGTCACCGTCAGGCGCACCGCGGCGCTAGTTGCGCTGCCCACTGTATTGCTGACAATGATGCGAAACGTAGCCCCGTTGTCAGCGCTTGTCAATATTGGAGTCGTGTAGCTACTGGTCGTAGCTCCGGTGATGTTAACGTTGTTTCGTTGCCATTGGTATATAAGCGGTTGCGTACCCGACGCGCCGGCTATGAACGTCGCTTTCTGACCGGATGCCACGGTTATGCTCGTAGGTTGTTTTGTAATGGCCGGCGCGATTTTGTTCGCTGATGTTCCCGTTCCCGCCACGAGGATGCTAAGAAACCTGCCACCACCGTTATCAACCGAACCGGAAAAGGTCAACGAGCCCGAAAAGGTGCGCACGGCGTCAGGGTGAAACGTTACCTGGAATGTGAAATTGTTGCCCGGAGGCAATACAAGCGGCAGCGTATGTCCAGACACGCTAAACTCGGTGAGCGAAGAGCTTGCCTGAGTGATGGTGAGAGTCCTCCAACCGCTGTTAGTGATAGTGATGGGACGCGGCGCACTTATAGTATTGACTGCCGTCGGCCCAAAACTGATCGAAGAGGTGGAAGACTTGATCCGTGCCTGTGTCAACGGTGAAAAACAAATGGCCACGAGAACAAATAAGAGATGGCGGAAGAATTTAGGCAAGATGTTCTCCTTCGACCGCGATACGCAAGTGGCTTATATTGGTGGAACCCCGACCCTGTTAGTTCACTCCAAGATTGAAGCCCGTTTGTTCGGAGAACTATTGTTCGGCAGGACAGTTTAAGGACAGGCCGAATCTTTACCCTAGTGTGGTCCCGATTCCCATCCACGTCCCCGCTCACCGAATTTAAGTTTAACCAAACGGCTCTCCCCTTGGACGCACCGCCGGCGAGGCCAATCCGTTTGTACTAGTTGGAGCGTCGGCCGGTGGCTTATTCGATCGCGAATTCATGTCTGCGTATCCGTCTGTCGCGGGGATGGTGTTTGTCGATTCAGCTGCTCCCGAACAGATCAAGGCTCTGCCTGGCCGTGAGGATGCTTCAGAGAAACGGCCGCGTCAGACATCGCAGAGCGATGTGGCAATGGATTCGGGAAACAAGTGGCTGGGCGCGTCTTTCAGGTAAAGAAACGCCCATGTACCTAATGGGGTCGGTTGATTGGCCAAAATAAGGGAAAACTTTACAATTCCACTTGTGCGCCAAACGCGTTAGTCAGGCGCTGCCATATCATCGTTGCACACAGAGATGTACTCGGCGAGGGCGAATTACTTCAATTTGCATCCGCGTAGCGATCGGTATCTTGCTTTTAGGGGCGGGGCTGAAACGCCAGCCTTGCACAGCCTTGATGGCAGGTATGTCGAGATCCTCGTCCAGACCCCTCACAGAACTTTCTCCCTTCACCTGTAACGAGTCGTCCTCTCAAAGGCGAAGCGCCAACTGTCGACCTTGTCCTCGGTTACAAAAAGTCGAACCAGTCTCCCGTCCTAAAGCTATTGCTTTCGAGCTTGGACGAGTTGGTCGGTCGCGTCTCGAAGAAGACCCGCTAAACCGAGTTTCTATCTTTCCGATTGCTGGTTGCAGTTCATCTCACGCGGTCTGGCTTCGTCTTGTCTCGACAGCTTTCTGCGCTGACGCCGCAGATGAGAACAGAGGTATAAGACCTTCGACCAGTGTCGGGTGAGTCAGCACCGCATCGCGCAGCGCGGTGTAGGGCAGCCCTGCGGTCATCGCAATCTGGACGGTGGCCAGGATCTCCCCCGCACCGACACCGAAGGCCGTGAACCCGAGAATGCGATCGCTATCAGCCTCCACAAGGGCCTTCACGAATCCGCGGGTTTCCGAAAGCGTGCGAGCACGCAGGTTGGTTTCCATGGGGACCTTGAACAAACGATACGATATGCGTTGAGCCTCCGCTTCTGCTTCACTCAAGCCGATACGAGCCAGTTCGGGGTCGGTAAACAGACAGTAGGGGACTTGCCTGCCCGTGGTCACGCGGCTGCCGCCGGTTAGATTGGCATGGACTACGCGGAAATCGTCGACGCTGATGTGCGTGAACTGCGGGCTACCTGCGACCTCGCCGATCGCCCAGACGCCAGGCGCGGTGGTCTGCAGCCGCTCGTTGACCTTGATGTATCCCCGCTCGGTGAGCTCAACGCCGGTCAGTTCCAGGCCGAGTCCTTCGGTGTTGGGATTGCGGCCTGTGGCGACCAAAACATGACTTCCTTTTAGTAGTTTTTCAGTCCCATTGTGCTCGACGACGACACTCACAGAGTTTGCAGATTTGCCCGACACTTGCTTGATCCGTGTATTCAAGAGAATGTCGATGCCTTCATCTGCGAGCAGGCTGCGGAGAGCCTCGCATACGTCCGGATCTTCTTTGGACATGAGCCGCCCGTTGCGATCGACTATCGTCACCTTGCTGCCAAAGCGGCGCATCGCCTGGGAAAGCTCTACTCCTATGTAGCCACCGCCGATAACAAGCAAGTGTTCGGGAATTTCATCGAGCTCAAGAGCCTCGATATGCGTGAGCGGCTGCGCTTCCGCAAGGCCAGGAATTTTATCCAGCGCGGCACGCGTGCCCGTACTAACGATCACATTCGCGCCCCGCAGTTGACGTGTGGTGCCATCGGCCAGGGTTACCTCCACTGTTCTCGGAGCTAGGAACCGACCGGTTCCCAATATGAACTCGGCTCCCGTGTTCCTGTAATTTTCCATATACACGTCGTTCAGCCCACGCACCATCTTGCGCTTGCGCTCGCGGACCTCCGCCATGTCGATCGTGAAGCCGTCGTGTCTGATGCCGAATTCCTTGCTTCGACGAAAGTACGATGCGACTTTCGCGCTGTGGATGATGTTCTTACTCGGCAAACACGCAATGTTCGGGCACGATCCACCAATATACTTGCGCTCGACGACTGCGACTTGCTTTCCTTCGCCAGCAAAAGTCCACGCAGCGATGGTCGACCCCGTGCCGCCACCAAGAATCACGAGATCAAATTCTTCCGGCTGCCTCTTACGTGCCTGGGCGGATGAAGCGTTCTTCGTGCTGTTCATGCGGACTTTCCTTTCCGAGCGACAGGCTCACTCTTGGCTTGCATTGATTTGACGAGATCGGCTGCCGACGCTCCTTCGAGCGACAATCCGTAGCCAACTTCTCGCACGATGCGTTCTTTCAAGGGCTGCATGAAGTGCACTCGTGTGTTGCGTCGCGTTACTTCCGGAGCCTTCAAGTAGAGCTCGGCCAATTCCCGTGCTCGATTGAGCGCCTTGCCGTTCGGCACAATTTCGGCAACCACTCCCCATTCATAGGCGGTACGTGCCGGGAGCGGCTGTGGATTCAGCAGGAATGCCTCCGCTCGTCCTGCTCCGGCGCGATAACTCCAGGTGGTGAAAATTCCGTCGCCTGGCACAATGCCGCCGGTGAAATGCGGCACATCGTGGAAGGTCGCACCCTCGGCAGCCACAATCACGTTCGCAAGTAGCGCATATTCTGAGTGCACATGAGCGCGTCCCTCGATAGCCGCGATGACCGGCACCCGTATGTTGGCTATGTTTTCTAGAAGCTGAACGCCTTCATCGTGAACCTGGCCCCAAACGCCGGGATCGGCGACGTTGCCAAAAGATGAAAAGTCGATTTCGGGAATGAACTCCCCGCCTGCTCCCGTCAAAATCACAATCTTGTTCGCCCGGTCTTGCGCGATCCGGTAAAAGGCGTCGACAAACTCCGTATGATCTTGTGCCGTGAAAGTGAAAGGTCCGCCCTTGCTGTGAAATTCGACGATTAGCACACCGCTGGCATCTCGCGCCAGCTTCAGGCTGCGATAGGCAGCAAAGTAGTCATGTTGAAGTAGCATTGGATTCTCCTCTCTGCGTTGCCCTGACTGCGTTCACCCGAGCGTGTTATTGCGAAGTCAGCGCGTCGCACTCAGGTAGCCACAACGAGACCGCCTGCGGCACGGATGACCTCCCCGGTGATCCAGGCTGATTCGTCTGATGCTAGGAACACTGCCAAAGGCACGATATCCGTTACACGACCAAGCCGGCCGAGCGGCGTCTTCTCAGCGAGAACGGCGCCGGCACCGCCATCAAAGGTCCCCGCCGCTACATTGCCTTCGGTTTCTGTATGACCCGGAGCGATGGCGTTGACGCGTATCTTGCGCGGTGCAAGTTCGAGTGCCAATCCCTTTGTCAGCGTTTCGATGGCGCCTTTCGTGGAAGCGTACAGCAGCGCTCCCCCAACGGGATGCGAGCCGACGATAGAGCTGAGGTTGATGATGCTACCGCCGTCGGCCCCGAACCGCTTAATCGCCTCCTGCACGGTGAGAATCGTCCCGAGAACGTTGATGTTGTAATGGAGGTGAAAGGTCTCTTCGGTGATCTCCCCGAAGGCGCCGAAACGGAAGACTCCGGCATTATTGACCAAAACGTCTAGCCTTCCGAACGTGGAATCCACTTCTTTGAATAACCGCGCGACATCCCCCGCCTTGGACACGTCCGCCCCGACCGCGATCGCCTCGCCTCCGTTTTTGGTGATCACCTGAGCGACGCGTTCGGCGCCTTCCCGGTCCGAGGAATAGTTCACGGCCACGCGCGCGCCCGCAGCTCCCAAGGCCGTTGCAATCCCAGCGCCTATGCCTTTGGAGGCGCCCGTCACGATTGCCACTTTTTCAGATAGTCTGCTCATGATTCACCATCCTTCTTGACCAGACTCCCCAAATCCCCGAATGTCCATCGCTGTGAATTGCGTTTCGCGCATATGAGAATCTCGATTTATGCTCCTTATGCAAAAGAGGGTTTTGAAACAGCGCGTTAAAATTCATTTTTACATCTAGAACGAAGCGTCCGCAAACCGGAAGTAATCCAGACGGGCAGCGGGTGATCAGAAACCGGAAGGCGGCTTGCAAACGAGGTGTGTGGCGCGACTGAGAAGGTCGTAACGCTAACAAAACAAAGGGAAATCGGTCTGTGCGAACACGTCATGGTGAATTGGCAAACCGTCTGCTGTTCCTATGCTTGGTAACCTTTATCACGATTCCACAACGGTCCGGGGAACCGTCGGACTCTGTAACTGTATCGGTGTTTGACACCGTTGCGTATCCGCCCCAATGTCCTCCCCGGTGTTTCTACGGCACCGCGCATGATCGACATCACTGAGCTTCCACACTACGTCACACATTGCGGTAGCCTCGTTCCTGTAGCACCCAGTTGTTGCCGTCCGGATCGGAGAAGTTGGCGAAGCTGGCATAGTCTCCGCGCGCGGGATCGAGCCCCGGCGCGAAACCTCCGTCCCAGGCTCCAATGGGCGTCTTGTGCCGGATCTCACCGACTTCGACCCCACGTTCGAGCAGGCGGCTCCGCGCGGCCTGGAGGTCTGTGACGACGAGATAGATGTTACGGAGTGAACCGACGGGCGCGTCGGTGAGTCCGTTACCGATCTGGATCGAGCAGCTGGAGCCTGGCGGTGTGAGCTGCACGACGCGGAATGCGTCGCTGGGTGAATAGTCTACATCGAGTTTGAAGCCGATCTGCTCGACATAGAACCGCAGCGCTCGCTCGACATCGCTTACAGGTAGCGTGATCACTTCGACTGAAAACGTTGCCCTCGTCATGGGTTAAGTCTCCTCCGCCCTTGCGACCATGAAGGTACCTTCGTTGCTGCTGTCGGCCGGGTCAATTTTCTTGCACCCTTGATTGCGCCACAGGACGCGGTCAGGTTTCACAAATCGATGACGACGTCGCGAATCGGCTGTGAGCAGCAAACGAGAAGGTTACCGTCGGCGGGCATGTCGAGGGGTTCTGGTTCATAAAGGACAGCACCCGAAACCAAACCACTCTCACAGTTGTGACAAACACCGGTCCGGCACGACCAACGGACCGGGACGTCGCACGCCTCCGCCAGTTCCAAAATGCTCTGGTAGGCCGACGCGTTCCAGTGCGCGGCGATGCCACTGCGCGCGAACGAGACCAGGGGACCGGTGTTAGCGTCGCCTTTGGGCAGATGTGGAGCGCTCGCCGCTGCGCCGACGACACCCGGCGTCATCGACTCGCCGCCGTTAAAGAGCTCGACATGAATGCGTTCCGGCGCCACGCCCAAGGTTGCAAGCGCCTCCTTCATGTCTGCCATGAACTGCGGCGGCCCGCATACATAGACATCCGCTTCTGAGGTCACTCCGACTTGATTGAAGACTGACTGCGACAAGTGGCCGACGGCGTCGAAATCCTGACCTAATTTGTCACTGGAGCCAGGGCGGCTGTAACAGACGTGGCTGCGACCATGTGTGAGCGCGAGCATGAGGTGGCGGACTTCTGTGGCGAATGGGTGATGTTGGCCATCGCGAGCCGCGTGCAGCCACACGACTTTTCGCGTGGCGCGGGCTGCTGCCAATGCGTGGAGCATGGCTAGAACTGGTGTCGCTCCGATTCCGGCACTAAGCAGCACCACAGGACGATCTGCAGATTGCAGAAGGAAGCTTCCACGCGGCCAGCTGACGTTGAGCGTATCGCTCACCCGGACATGGTCTCGGACGTAGGTTCCGGCCGCACCGTTCGGTTCGATCTTAACGCTGATTCGATAACGTTCGGTCGAAGGTGGGCCCGACAGCGAGTAGCTTCGAAAAAGGGTCCGGCCACCGGTAGCAGGCGGAAGACACAGGACCACGTATTGGCCTGGCAGAGCGTTTGGCAATTGACTGCCGTGCGCGCTTCGCATCGTCAGCGAGAGGACGTCCGCAGACTCATAACTGATCGCCGTTACCGTAAGCGGCTGAAATCCAGGTGCGACCGGATGCGCCGCGGCTGTTGGCATGAGGCCGGCGTTGCCACCGGCTGCGACAGTGCTTCGGCTCTGCAGCATAGCTTCAAACGACCCACGCCATCCGGGCGAAAGCGCGTCGATCCGCAACGCGCGCTCCAGTCGATCGCGGGGATGATTCGGCGAATAAAGGAGTGCGTTGATCTCTGCGACGGTCATTTGCTCTTTGGCTTCTCGCACTTTCACGATTTCGTCGCCCGCACCCACCTCGCCTTCACGCAGGACGCGGAAGTAGAACCCCGGCCGACCACTGGACGTAAGCAGTGCGGGCATCCTCGGTTCGTTCATCCGAATACCGACGCGATAGCAGGTAACGCGAGGCTGCGTAACCTCGAACAGTGCGTCGCCGATCTGGCAACGGTCACCCATGCACACGGCATCGTCGGGCAAGCCCTCGATTGTGAAGTTTTCGCCGAACTGTCCGTGGACGAAGTCGGCCCTTTTCAGATGTTCCTGCCAATAGCCATACGATTCGATCTGATAGACGAAGACAGCTCGCTGCTCGCCGCCGTGCCCAGCCAGGTCACCTTGACCGTCTCCATCGAGATTCAGCCGGCCAACGCGACACCGACCATGGACCGGATACTTCCAGATCCCGGTGCGCACGGTGCGGCCTTTCCACTCGATGTCGCGGGGAAGTCCGACGTTTACTGATAGCAGTCGAGCCATGCCGCTTTGAAGCTCCTTGTGGGGAATTTTGTTAATAGACGCTGACACTGCTTCATATCTTGACGGACTCTCGGTGCTGTCGCGGGAGTCGACGCGGTAGACAGTTCCGGTGGGAGCGTTCGGCCTCCATATTCATTGGTCTCTCTTCTTAAGAAACGAACCCAGGGAAAGGGGTCCGGCTCCGGCGAAAACCAGCGCGGCCAAGCACGCAAGATACAGAAGGTTGACCTCGTAACCGACTGGTCCGAATTGCGGACCGGCGGCGGTAACTGCGACGAGCTTGACCGAGCTGAATCCATTCGGCAGATGCACAGTAAAAATCGCTACGAACAACACCATTGCCATCGGTATGCTGGCAAGTGTTACCCGTCCTCCTACAAGGACCGCCAGGCCGCCCAGCAGTTCGATCAGTATGCTGACCCATGCCATGAAATGAGGCGCTGGAACTCCCAGCGCCTGCACAATGGCCGCGAAGCTATCCGGACCTCGCGCTAGCTTCGCAAAACCGTGCTCCACGAAACCGTAGCCGACGATCAAGCGTAACGGGATAGGCGCCCATGGGGCGAGCTCCGACCGTAGCCGAGATCCGGCTACGGTCATCCTTTCAATCATGACTGCTGTGCTCATGTGACTTTTCCCTCCGTGAGCCATTGGTTCGCTGTACATGCGTCAGCATGGAGCTATGGCATCTTCGATCAGCGTGGGCGTGCCTCGGCAACAGTGAGCTCCCGATCGGGACCGTGCGGAATTACCGCCTGACCAGGCTCAAGGTGGAGTTGCGTGCCGTCCAGATGCACCGAAACTATGTCCGGCTCGAACGACACCAGGCCCGAGATGCGGCCAACTTCAGGATAGGCTTCACGTTACGACCATGCCGCCAGACGTGCGTCACCGATATCGTAGTAGCCGCACAGCCCTTTGTATGGACAGAAGGTTTGATGCTCCACGAACGTCAGCGCGGACTCATCGATGTCGGCGCGCGGAACGTACCAGCGCGGCGCAAAGCCGGACTCGTACAGGACGATCGGCCGCTTGGTATCGCCAACGACGCGGTCATGATGGCGAACCACGAGGTTGCGTGAAGCTTGTCGGATGTCGATGCGGTGGTAGTTATCGGCAGCATGGCCCATGATCCGTTCGTCTTCTTCGTAGAAGGCGTCCATGGCCGGCCAAGCAAACGCGATCCGCGCACGCAGCTCGCTCGCGTAGGCGGGCAGATCAATGTGTTGCCACGCCCCTCGCGGTGCGCGCTTCTCGCTTGTCCTGACGGTGAACCAGGACATAAGCCCGAGGTCAGCGTGCCGTGTGGTTTGCTCGTTGCGTTCTAGCGCTTCTGGAGAAACGTCGGTCTCTGGGAAGTAGGCTACCGGATACCGGCCGGGTTCGAACAGCAGGAGGACGTTTTCACTGTCCGCAATCCAAGCTCCGCCGAAGCGCACGCGCATTCGCCGCCGCAGCGGCTCGGCATACAGAAGTCGCTTTGGCAGCCGCTCCGGCACGAGGAACCGGCCGATTGCTCCCGGCGAGAGCGGACCTTGCTGCCAAGAAAGTCCCATGGTTCACCTCCGTAATGTCACGCCAACATCAGAAACCGATTTAGGTGTCTAGTGCCCAGCTCGCTCCTGCGTCGTACTCACCTTGCGACGGCTCGCCTGAGCAGCTTCGAAGGCGAGTAGCTGAGATGCATAAGGGTGCTCGCCGGCGTTGCTGCAATTCTGAATCACAGCTTAACGATGATCTTGCCGTTGGCTTTATTCGATTCCTAAATGCCCTTGATTTCGCCGCCGTCCATCCGCATCGAGGCACCGGTCATCCACTTTGCCGCGGGAGATAGTAAATAACCTAGTAAATCGGCAATCTCTTCGGGTTTTCCGAAGCGGCTGATTCCCGCTTCCTCCGGGAACTTCTTGATTGCGTCTTCCACGGTAAGATTGTGAGCAGGCGCCCACTTCTCAAAGAAAGAGCGCCGGCGTCCCGTCATCACAGCGCCTGGCACCACGCTGTTAACCTGAACTCCATCTTTGATTCCCCGCTCTGCGAATGCTTTCGCGAGTGCAATGATGGCGGCATTGATCGCTGCTACCGCCGCAAATCCAGGTTTCGGATCAAGAGCAGGTTTTCCGGAGATGAACACCACAGAGCCCTTCGAGGCTTTCAACGCATCCCAGGGGCGAACGAAAGTGCTCGAGAAGCGGTACTTTCACATCCAACTTCAACAACCGATCATAAGCGACATTGAATTTTGAATGGGGGAACGCGCTCACTCTCGTTTCGCAAAACAGGAACGCCCGGCACGGCATTGCCTAGGCTCGACAAGCTGGTCGTCGGGCCCACAGGCGCCCATGGTCTGCAGACACCAATAGGCAGCAGTGCTGGAGCCGCCTTGCTGCCAGCCGCCGTAACCAATGACGTTGCCATATGCTGTCTTGGTTCGGATATAGCGGCAGACCTCGGGCAGTTCGGCTGGATCGGAACTCTCGATCTCGGGTTCGTCCATGAACTCGCGCATCACGTCTCCTGCCCTGCGGCAAGTATCGTTCGCCGCACCACGGCTTCGAATATCGGGATCTTGTACGCGTTTCCAGAAAGCGGAGTTGCGCCTTTCATCGCAGCCGCGGCGGCCTCCAGCGCGATTTGCTCGTTCAGCGGCTTGCCGGCCAGTCTTTTTTCCGCCGCGTTGGCGCGCCAAGGGGCTGGCGCCGCGGCACCCAGCACGATCGATGCCCTGCTCACGACCCCTGCACGCCGCTCCAGCACAACGGCAACTTCCGCCAGCGGCCAGTCGAACGATTCCTTCTGTCCAACCTTGGTGTAGGCAGAGCGGGTCTCGTTGGAGGGTGCGGGCACGCGGATCTCGGTGAGCAGTTCGTTGGCCTTGAGCACGTGCTCGCGGGTGATGTCAGTTTCCGGTCGGACAAAGAGGTCGTCGAGCGCGATCTCACGCGTGCCGTTCTTTCCCTTCACTTCAACCTTAGCGCCCAATGCGGTCAGCGCGCAGGCTGCGGCTGAGGGATGCACGATCGCGCATACATTGTTGTCAAAGATGGCGTGGTACTCGTTCTCCCCATCCTGAGCAAAACAGCGATCGCCGCCCTTGCGCAGGCAATGGAACTGGTCGCTGCGGAAGTACCAGCAGCGTGGGCGCTGCAGCAGATTCCCGCCGACCGTCGCCATATTGCGAATCTGTGGCGTCGCCGCCTTCAAGGCTGCGTCCGCCAGCGCGGTATAACGCTGACGGATCAGCGGATGCTCGGCGATCGCCGCCAGTGTCGTCATCGGTCCGATGCGCAACCACCCAGACTCTTCCTTGACATAATCCAATCCGGAGATAACGCGAATGTTGACCAGCCTAGAGGGCGCGTCGAGGCCTTCCTTCAGGCGGTCCATCAGATCGATACCACCGGCTTTGACGATAGCCTTGTCACTAAGCTGGCCGATGGCATCGTCGATCGAGCGGGCGTTCGTCCATTCAAAGCGGGCAATCATGCGCCACCTCCTTGCTTTACCTTGCCGAGCGCGGAGAGCACGCGGGCCGGGGTCAGGGGCAGTTCAAACATCCGTATGCCGATGGCGTTGTACACGGCATTGGCAACCGCAGCCGCGGTCGGAATCTTCGCCGGCTCTCCGATGCCGCCAGCATCGGTCGAACTGCGCGCTTGATAGTTCTCGATGAAGTGCACCTCGATCTTCGGCATGTCTTTCGCGCCGATGATCTTGTACTCCTCAAGATTTGGATTGACCATGATTCCAGTGTTGCGGTCGAGTCGGCGGTCCTCGTAGAGAGCGTAAGAGATGCCTTGCAGAATGCCGCCGTTCACTTGGCTCTCTAGTCCCAGAATGTTCATCGGGCGCCCGCAATCATGTACGGCGACAACGCGCTCGACGCGGATGACGCCGGTTTCGGTGTCAACCAACACTTCCGCGAACTGTACGCCGCCCAGGAACATCATTTCGCGCTGACCGTATTCAGGGCTGCGCTTGGCGGTGGCGGAAACGGTCTCGGTGCGCATAGCAGCAGCGGCTTGTTTGAAGCTGGCCGACTTGCCCGCGTCGCTCCAAACCTTGCCGGCTCCCACGACGAGCGACGATGCGGAAACGCCCCACGCCGACGCCACTTCCTTCAGGAAGCGTTCCTTGGCTTGGTATGCGGCATTGCGGACCGCAGGGGTGATCGAGGTTGTGGTCATGCTGCCGCCGGACGGCGGGCCAGGCGGCGATTGCGTATCGCCGATGCGGACTGAGATATTGCGCGGTTGCAACCCAAGTTCTTCAGCCACCACCTGGGCAATGACGGTCTTAATGCCGCCGCCGATGTCCTGCACCGCCGAGAGCGCTTCCACGGAACCGTCCTGGTGGATACGAACCTCGCAGGCTGCGTCCATGCTGTTGATTCGATACCAGACGGCCTGCGCGACGCCCACTCCGCGCTTCAGCGCGCCAGGATCGCTCCCTGGTTTGCGACGTTTCTGCGCCCACCCGAACTTCTCCGCTCCGATGCTGCGCTCAAGGCGGCGTGCGGGGCTGGGATCGTTTCTATCCATAAAGTCGAGAACGTCGATGCCCAGTTTTTCGCTTAGGGCATCCATCGTCTGCTCGAGTCCGAATGCACCCTGTGGGTGACCGGGCGCGCGCATTGCGGCGCCAGGACCGGCGTTGGTGAAAACGTCGTACTCCTCGGTGAAAACGTTAGAGCACTCGTACAAGTTCTGCGCTGGGCCGGCAGTTCCTGCGCCGGTACCGACGCCCGCCGTGCCGTAGCTGATCCATTTGATCGCCTGCAGTTTGCCGTCCTTATCGGCGCCCGCCTTCACGAACATGTGGGCATCTGGGCGGTTGCCGGCGCCCCAGTGCTCTTCTTTCCTGTCACAGAAGAAGTGGACCGGAGCGCCCGCCTTTTTGGATAGATGTGTCGCGACAGCACCGACATTGCCAGCGCCGAACTTCGCGCCAAAGCCCCCTCCCATGTATTCGGTGATCACACGGATTTTCGATTTTGGCAGATTGAAAATTTCGGCCAACTCATCACGGACGCTCATTGTGCTCTGGGTAGAGGCGTATACTGTCAAGCCCTCGGGCTTCCAATCCGCTACAATGCCGTGCGTCTCGAGCGGCGAGTGGGTCTGCACTTGTGTGCGGTACTCGGCCTCGACGATCGCGGCGGAAGCCGTAAAACCTTTTTCAATGTCGCCTTTTTGCCCAGGGCCGCGGCGACCGCGGTTGGGACCCCGCACGTTGCCTTTCTGCGGAGAATCTGACGCCCCCCCTCCCCCGCCTGCCGTGGCTGCTGCTGCCGCAGGACCAGGAAAGACGAGCGCAGCGTTCGGTTCCCGGGCTTTCTCGCGATCAACAACAAACGGCAGTTCTTCGTACTGCACCTTGACCAGACGTGCCGCCTGCAGCGCCGCCGCCGGAGTCGTTGCCGCCACGGCTGCGATTGGCTGACCCGCATAACGCACGATCGGATAACGGGAACGAATCTCCTTCGATTTATCTTGGAGCTCCGCCTGCCCGAGTATCGTCTGCAGGACGTGCACTGCCTTGACGCCAGGATGCTTTTCGGCCGCTGACGTGTCGATCGAGATAATTTTCGCGTGCGGAACCGTGGAATCAACAAAGCGCGCATAGAGCATTCCGGGCAAGTGAATATCACTTGGATACTTCGCGGTCCCCGACACCTTCGATGCGCCGTCGTAGCGGGGCACGCGACGGCCAATCACCTTCAGGTCGGAATTGGGGGGCATTTGCGGCGGTTCATCCGTGGGCACGTTCCGCTCGATCTTTCTCACTCCCTCAGTCGATCCTGGAATTCCAATCAGAAATTCGGCCGGGCGCGTATCGGAGTGGCCGATAGTCGAGGATTGCTGCGCTTTATTCTGGACAGTCTTGGATTCACCCTTGGTGGCATCCTTCGTGGTCTGCTGCGTGTCCTGTACGGTGGGATTCATGGATTATGCCCCCTTTCGCGAACGGGCCGCCGACAGCGCGGCTTCTACTACTTTGGGATAAGTGCCGCACCTGCAGATGTTGCCACTGATGGCCTGCCGTACATCGGCAGCAGTGGGATCAGAGTTGCGATCGAGCAACGCGGCGCAGCTCATTACCATGCCAGGTGTGCAGTAGCCGCACTGCATCCCATCGTGCTCGATGAATGCCGCCTGCACCGGGTGCAGGTTTTCGGGATTGCCGAGCCCTTCAATGGTCGTGATCTTCCGATCGACGCCGTCAAGCGCGAAGGTCATGCAAGAATTCACCGGCGTGCGATCAAGCAGCACGGTGCAGGCCGAGCAGGAGCCGCGATCGCACACGATCTTGGTGCCGGTCAAGTGAAGTTCGTCTCGCAGCGCCTCGGCCAGTGTCGTGTGCGGCTCCAGCGAAACGCGTTTGGCCACCCCATTCACGTTCAACTCGACGGTCGTTGCGGCCGGGCCTATCACGCGCGAGGGGGCATCCGTCGCATAGCTCAGCAGGCCGGAATTCAGCACCGTGGTTCCCGTCGCGGCCACACCCGCGCCTTTCAGGAATGAGCGTCGTGAGATGGCGTTGGAGTCGTCGGGGAGAGATTTCTTGCGTTTCGACATGCGACCTCCTAAGACTCCGTCAACGTTTTATTTGGCCTGGTGGCGTTCCTTCCCGCGCGGGGAAAGCACAAACGAAGGGGCTGGCGTTCTCGTAGCCGGGCAGGTACGCGGTTTCGTTGCGTCTCGAGTCCAGCTCTGCGTAGAACGGCAGACCCCGAGACGCCCATCGACTCGATTTGCGAAGTTCGTGCCTGAAAAGCGGAAGTGCTTGTTCATCGTACTACTCGGATTTTAGACGAATGATTCCGGTTTGGGCTTTTGTAAGGCCTTTTGTGGCAACCCTCACCAGGAGTTCATCCGATACTCTGGCGCGGAACCGGCGACCTCGAGAAGTTTTCCAGAGACGTAGTGTGAGTCGCCTTCAGCGCTATCGCTTTCCAAGGGCGGGACTGTAGAGCACTTTCAACGACATAGAAGAGCACGGGCGGCACTGGAAGTCATTGGAAGTACACGATAGGCATGGCTATTGTGTATCGCGATGTGTATCGCGGGTCAAGGGGATTCAGCCCCCGTCATCGTGCTTAACAATTTGCTTTTTTACTTGTGCGAGCGACGTTTCGGTGGAATGCCTTAGGAGGGTGTCACGAATACGTTCGGGGCAAGTACGGCTGACGAAATCAGCTAGCCGTTTCAAGTCTTGAATTCCTTCGTGAATTCCAAGAGGCCGGTGTGATTCTAACCCTGTTGCTTGGTTGCGTTCTGCGAGTCGTATCGATTGCGTGCGTTCTGGATTTTTTCCCGATTATCACCTGCCCACTTCGCAAGACCCGTGATCGGTTGAAGCAAGCTGCGCCCGAGTTTTGTCAAGTCGTATTCGACGCGTGGAGGGATGGTGGGATAGACGGTCCTGGTAATCAGGCCGTCCCGTTCCAAGCCTTTCAAGGTCAGGGTCAGCATACGTTGGGAGATGCCTTCGATGCCGTGTCGCAACTCACTGAAGCGCTTCTTCCCGTCGCCCAACATACCGACGACCTGAACGCTCCATTTGTCGCCCACCCGATTCAAGACTTCACGAACGGCGGGGCACTCGGCGGGAACATGCTTGTGACTCGGTGACATATATGTGCCTGCTTGTGAGTGTCCCAGTTCCTATCTTACTCTCGGTTACTGAAGGGAACCTAATAAAAAGAGAGAACTATATGCAAAACCAATCCGCAGCAAAAAACGCCAATGCCATAGGAGCACCGATTTCCGACGGCGCCCTCGACCAGTTATTCCACAAGGCTCGGACCCATTCCGCCTGGAGTTCTGAACGTGTGCCTACCGCTTTGTTGCGCGAGGCCTACGAACTCGCCCGGCTCGGCCCAACGAGCGCCAACGGCTCCCCCGCGAGATTCCTATTTCTGACGACGCCGGAAGCAAAAGCACGACTTAAGCCCGCACTGATGCCCTTGAACGTCGAGAAGACAATGGCTGCTCCGGTGACAGTAATCATTGCGTGGGACACCGAGTTTCACGAAAAGCTTCCGAAGCTCTTCCCGCATGCCGACATGCGCTCGTACTTCGTCGGCAATCAGCCACTGATCGACGAGACTGCATTCCGCAATAGTTCGCTCCAGGCCGCCTACTTCATTCTGGCGGCTCGTGCTTTGGGACTCGATTGTGGTCCGATGTCCGGCTTCGACGCGAGTAAGGTGAATGCGGAATTTTTCTCTGATGGCAAGTGGAGGGTCAATTTGATCTGCAACGTGGGATATGGGGACACACAGAAGTTGTTCCCACGAAATCCGCGCCTTGAATTCGAAGAGGCGGCGGCAATTCTGTAAAGGAAGCCATGTCCAACAGCATTTCGTCCTTGTTGACGCGCAATCTTCACGACGTCTTCGGTGAAAACGATCCCGTGCGCCGGCGAGCAGCGATCGACGAGATCTTCACCGAAGATTGCGTGTTCTATGAGCCCAAAGGTATCCATCGAGGCCGCGACGAGATCGATCGCATCGCGGGAGTGATCAAAGCCTCTCACCCTGATTTTCGATATCAGCCAACTGGCAGGCCCGAAGAGTTGGGGAACGCTGGCCGGATTCAATGGGTATCAGGGCGTCCCGGTGAAGCTCCGGCTTATGCCGGAACTGATTTCATTATCGTGCGCGACGGACGCATCGCAGCGATTTATCTCTTTTTTGACAAACTGCCGTGAGTCGAAGCCGTTTTGGCTGGTAGAGTCCGAAGCGTTGTAGTTCTTGCCTTCTGTACAAATTTGCCCGCGGAATGAGTGCGACTATGCGCGCATCATGGTCCCGCCACACGTGAATTCGAGCGGTCCGAGTGCCCCGATTCCCGAAATCAATCCCTACGATTGTGATGGGATCGGATTGCTCTAGCTCCATCTGGCTCGAGTCCACCAAAGACTGTATCGACCAGCGCGTCGATAGGACTGCCATTCCAGCAGAAGCGATCGGCCGTGCGATCGCCTTCGCTATCGACCAGCCGGATGACGTTGACGTCAACGAGATCATCGTCCGTCCAACCGCGAGCCCTTACTAAAGCCGTGCGACCAGAATTTGCAATCTATCGAACCAGCCCTGAAAATGCGAATCCAAGGAGCCCGCATGTCGCCTGAAGAGGCAATCGCCGTTGTCAGACGAAACACGGAAGAGGTCCAAGGCAAAGGCAACTACGAAGTATTCGAGGAATTGTTTGCCAAGAATTTTGTCGACCACACACCACAACCAGGTGGCTTCAGTGCAGATCGCGATGGGGCACGAAACCTCTACAAGGTCCTGCGCACAGCATTCCCCGATTTTCACGCCGAAATCCATTGGCAAATTTCGGATGGCGATCGCGTGACCACATTTAAGACGTACCACGGTACGCACCTAGGCGAGTTTTGGGGCATTGCTCCAACGGGGAAGAGGATCCAATTCGAGACCGTCGATGTCATGCGCGTGCTAGACGGCAAGATCAGCGATCACTGGGGAGTGGCGAACCTATTCTCGCTCGCACAACAATTAGGAGTCTTTTCACTACCGATGAAGAGATAGTCGAATCTTCATGCGAAGATGACACCAAGCCCGCGCTAGCCGAATTGATTTGATAAGGTCTGTGAATCGTATCGCGTACATGCGCTTTGATTTTCTCCCGGTTGTTGCCGGCCCATTTTGCTAATCCTGTGATCGGCTGAAACAAGCTGCGTCTGAGCTTCGTCAATTCATATCCGACGCGCGGCGGAACGGTGGGAAACACGGTTATGGTAGTCACAACGAGACGCGAGACTGAGGACTATTGCGGAAGCAGCGTTAGCTGTGGTGTCGCGGTGCGACTATAGAAAGCGGGATTCTGCAGACACTGTGCTACGGTCTTCAGGATTTCACGCGAAAGCTGCTCGTCCGACACGGCGCGAGCCATACCGATTGCACCGACCAATGCGCAATAGGTCAAGACTGCTTGCGATCTTGCACTGCCGCTATCCATCTCCTTCGTTTTACGAATCAGAGTTGCGAGCAACTCAATGTTGTCCCGAATTTTCCGGCTGACGAGTGCGCGAGTTCGCTTGTCGCTGCGTGCGAGATCTGCTGCCAAAGCGGTGACTGGGCAACCTGTACCTGGATGATTGCGATGTGCGTCGCTCAAATATTCATCGACTAGCGATTCGTAGGTGATCGGTGGACCGCCCGACGCGGCGGCATCCACTTGACGCTTCCAGAGTTCGAGCGCACAGCCAATCGCTTCAGCCACTAACGCGTCACGTGAATTGAAGTGCTTGTAGAAGCCGCCTACGGTAAGGCCAGCTTCTTTCATCAGGTCTGCGATTCCGATCCCGGCAAGCCCCTCTTCGCGGAACCTCCTTGAAGCGATAGCAACGATGCGCTTATGAGTCTTTTCTTTCTCAGCTTTGGAATGGCGCATGGGGGCCCCCAAAAAAGTTTGTAACCAAAGCCCGACTGTGCGAATCGAAGTCGTAGAATGGATTATAATCATAATCCATACGAAATGCAAAGAGACTCAACTGGAGACGGGAGAAAAAGGATATGAGCAATTCACCATCAAAAGGCACCGCCCTGGTAACGGGAGCCTCGAGGGGCATCGGGGCTGTCTATGCGGACCGCCTCGCAAAGCGTGGATACGATCTCATGCTCGTAGGCCGTAGCGAGGCGCCCCTCAAAGCGCTCACTGCGAGCCTCGCGAGCGCGAGCGGACGCCACATCACTCCGATCGTGGCCGACCTCAACAGCAAGATAGATCTCGCGAAAGTCGAAACAAAGCTGAGGGAAGATTCGAGTATTACAATGCTCGTCAACAACGCTGGTATCGGCGCCGTCGTGCCTTTGCTCAATGCCGACATCGAGAAAATGGAAGAGATGATTGCACTCAACAGCATCGCCCTAACGCGACTGACTTACGCCGCGGCACCTGCGTTCGTCAAACGTGGCACGGGCACGATCATCAACATCAGCTCCGTCGTCGGCATCTCGACCGAGACGCTCAACGGTGTGTACGGCGCCACCAAAGCCTACGTCCTCGCCTTCAGTCATTCGCTGCAGCACGAACTCGCCGATAAAGGGATCCGCGTCCAAGCGGTCCTGCCCGGCGCGACGGCGACCGACATGTGGGAAATCGCTGGCCTGCCCTGGCAGCAACTGCCCCCGTCGATCGTCATGTCGGTGGAAGACATGGTCGATGCAGCGTTGGCCGGCCTCGACCAGGGCGAACTGGCGACGATTCCCAGTCTTCATGATGGAGCCGAATGGACACGTTTCGAGGCCGCACGTCGCGCCATCTCACAGCGCTTCGGCAATTCCGTGCCGGCTTCCCGATACAGGATTCAGGAGCGGCGTTCGGCATGACCAAAAGAAACATGACAAATACGGGACTAGAAACGCGCCGACCAAAGAACGAAGAAGAGTTGCCGGTAGTGCTCCTACACGGTACATCAGGACAGTCAGAAGACTGGTCTCCGGTAGTAGAACAGTTGACGAGGCAGCGCCCCGTGATTCGCCCAAACTATGCTGAACCGGTCGCTGCCACGGACTCGGCAAATGCACCGAGAATATCCGACTTCGCGGATCGAGTCGTGGCAGCGGCCGGGGCTGGTAGCAGGCATCGCTTTGACCTTGTTGGCTTTTCCCTCGGAGCGGCGGTTGCAACATTCATTGCGGCGGAGCATCCGGAGATGGTTCGATCGCTGGTTCTGGTATCAGGTTTCAGTTACGGCGGCGACCCACGGATGAGATTACAGTTTGATCTTTGGCTGCGCCTAGCGCTGACGGACAAGATTGCCCTTGGAAAGCTACTTCTTGTGAGCGGCCTCAGCCGGGAGTTTCTCTCCGCGTTCGACGAAAATACCATCAACGGGATCATCCGGAGCTTTGTGGCGATGAGTGACTGGCCTCTGATCGAGCAGAATATCAGGGTCGATCTCGCAGTGGATGTGCGGGAGCAGACCAAGAAGATCAAGGCACCGACGTTATCAATAACCGGGAAATACGACCAGATTGTGCCAGCCTTCTATACTCAGGAGTTGGCTGATTCGATTCCCACTGCAAAGAGGGCCGAAATCCCTTCAGGACACTTGTCTTTCCTCGAAAAACCAGTCGATCTAGCCTCGGTGATGTTGACATTTCTACTTGAGAAGCATTCTTAACAGTTAGGTTCTTAGAATGTCCTCTAACCCTTGACGTTTGGTCGGAATGCCCAAGGTTTGCCAAATCTCGAAGATCTGCGTCACTATTCAGGAATGAAAGGCGACCCACTCACTGACATTTTGAGTTTGACGAGTGCCCGGTGCGCCGAAGTGGGCATCTTGATAGCGGGAGGGTCCTGGGCACTGCGATTCCCTCCGCCCCAAAAGATCAAATTTGTCGCAGTGCTAAAGGGAAATTGTTGGCTCACTTTCAAAGACGAGTCGACACCTCTACAGGTCAAGACAGGTGATGTGTTCGTGCTGCCGGCTGAAAGAGCTTACCTGCTGGCCAGTGACTTGAACGCACCGCAGGCCGACGGCCTCAAAATATTCGCTGGTGCGACCGGCAAGATCGCCAAGGTCGGGATCGGTGATGAGTTCTTCGCGGTCGGAGCGCATATCGCTCTGGATCCCGAGCGCGGCGGGCTGCTATCGGAGGCGTTGCCGCCCTTACTTCACGTAAGCGGCAATTCGTCCGAAGCCACAGCCATGCGCTGGCTGCTTGACCAGCTCGTGAAAGAGTTTGTCGCCGATAAGGCAGGTGCGATGTTGGCGTCAAACCAGCTTGCCCAGCTTCTGTGTATTCAGACAATCCGCTCCTATCTTGAGGCGTCCGGATCTGGTACAGCGGGATGGCTTCGCGCCCTCGGCGACAAGCGCATCGCGCCTGCTCTGCGCCTCATGCACCGGGAACCAGCGCGGGCCTGGCGGCTTGACGAACTTGCGAAGGAAGTTGCTATGTCGCGAACAAGCTTTGCCGTACGCTTCAAGAAAATTGCCGGCGTCGCACCGCTCACGTATCTCCTGAACTTGCGCTTGCGCTTTGCAGAGCAGGGGCTGCGTGAAGGCTCCAGGTCGGTTTCGGAGTTGGGCCTTTCCCTCGGATATACCACTGAGAGCGCATTCAGTAACGCATTCAAGAGAACGACCGGGGTGGCTCCCAAGCGATACCAAAGCATCTTTGCGCGTATGGATCGGTCAACCTCGCGCAAGGGGGATCGCGGAAGTAATTCCTCAAACCTACGCCTTACCGCCGTCCGCAAAGAGCTCCACGCGCGATGATGAAGCTTGACGCGACGCACATACCGCCTCCGAGAGGCGGATTCAGGCCTGTGCAGTGGGACGGATGACAATCTCGTTTACGTCAACTTCAGCAGGCTGCTCGATGGCGAACGCAATAGCGCGAGCGATCGCCGCCGGTGGAATCGCCATCTTCCCCATGCGCTCGACGATTTGGCCTTTGACCTCCGGATTTGTCATGGAATTCGTGAGGTTCGTTCGGACAAAGCCCGGCGAAACGCTCGTCACGCGCAGCTTATCGCCGGCTTCCTGTCGCAAGGTCTCGGTGATGGTGCGCACGGCGCTCTTCGTGCCAGCATAAACCGCCATGGTAGGTATGATTTGAATTCCGGCCGTAGAAATGACATTGACGAGATGTCCGAAACTCTGCCGGCGGAACACCGGCAGCGCGGCGGCGATGCCGTATAGAACGCCTTTGAGGTTGACGTCGATCATCTCCTCCCAGTCGT
>Ga0134124_10000392_pt1 | contig 38018 bp, 57 predicted proteins | sample KB304_FD_96880 | JGI IMG/M metagenome (GOLD analysis project Ga0134124, IMG submission 96880) | Terrestrial soil microbial communities without Nitrogen fertilizer from Kellogg Biological Station, Michigan, USA - KB3-0-4 | ecosystem: Environmental > Terrestrial > Soil > Unclassified ... | reverse complement strand
TATGAACGCCGATCAGCGCAGGGCGAATAAACTGCTTCAGAAAGCTCAAACACAACAAGACTCTTTACGCGGAATGAGTGGGATGTAACGGATGACGAATTTACTGCAAGATCCTCAAAGCGGTTTAATGCTTCCAAGACAATTCGTCGATGAGAAGCTAGCTTTGAAAAAGGTAATTGATGATGTCATTGATAAAGCTGTTTTAGCTCATCAACACATTGATCAGAACTATTATCTAACCTTGCACGCTAAATTTGATCAGTTAGATGGATCTCAATTCGTTATCAGCAAGCCAGTCATCACATTTCGCTTACCCCCTTTCACATCCAATCAGATGGTTTTTTGGGTAAGTAATAAGAAAGGGATTTGTGAGCTGCTGTGGATGGTAACACGATGTAAAGACAAAAAGCTAAAAGTCGATTTCAACACAAAAGGTGTGGCCTACCTTCAAGCAAAGGGTGCAATGCCTTCTTAGGGGGATTCCTAAGCTATAAACACGGAGTAAATATGAATGAGGAAGCCGTAGAGCCTCAAGCAGAGCCGATTGAGCAAATCATGGATCAACATGAATCTGTTGAAACAGAAGCTCAAGAGCATAACGAACAGGAAGCAGTTCCTGAAAAAACCATGGTTCCACTTTCTGCTCTCCAAAAGCTGAGAGAGAAGAAGCGTGAACTTGAATTAGAGCTTCAGTGGGAAAAGCAGCGCAATGCTCAAGTAGCCGCTCCTAAACCTGCTGAAGATGATAATTCACGTTATGAATCTGCTACACGGGAAGATTTGACACGTTCTCAGGAGGAAATTGTTCGCATTGTCGAAGAGAAGCAATGGATCAAAAACAATCCTGAAAAATACGAAAGAGTGAATGAGTTTTTACCTCAATTTTTAAAACAAAGACCTAATCTTGCATCGGCGATTAGCTCAGCATCGAACCGCTATGAAGAGGCATATACCCTTATGGAAGCATTGACACCAAAACAACAGCAGCAGATTAGACAGGCTTCTCAATCTAAAAAAGAAGCGCCTCACGCTCCTTCGAGTGTTCCTAAAGCTGCTGCATTGAATGAAGCTGTTGATGTGATGAATATGACCGATTCTGAATTCGCTGCATGGAGGCAGTCTAAAAGAAGAGCAAGATAGGCATAAGGATCGCTTATGTCAGTAACAACGACTTCGGGCTACGGCTCAATGTCCGATCGCTGGGCACATCGGGCTCTGCTTCAGCGTTCTAAGCCTCGATGTGTTCACAATCTGTTTGGACGTGCGTTTACCCTTCCACAGAAGAACACAGATACTATGGCCTTTAGGCGTCAAGAGAACCTGAACTCTGACCCTGTTGTCCTTTCTCAAGATGCTGATCCAGCACCTGAGCAAGTACAAAAATTCGATATCAACGTCACTATTCAAGAGTTTGGAAAAGTGGTGTTGCTTGGACGAAAAGTATTGCTTGTCGTGGAAGATGATACGGCCTCAGAGACCGCTGACAACCTTTCACAGTGCATGCACACTATGCTTGACAAGGTTACGCGTGATGTTTGGGACGCGAGCGTACCTCAAATTACGTGCCTCAACGGTAAACGATGTGCCGTTGTAAAATCTTCTCTGATGGACTTGGAGTGCCTGGCTGCGTAAGCGGGGGTTAACAAGGGGCAAGGAATGAAAGAAGAGCTAGAAAAAGTATATGGACCTCTCATCAAAGAAGATGAAAATTTCTATTATTTTCAGGGATTTGGTGAACATGGTGCTACTATTCCAAAAAATGCTTTTTTTGATCTCCAGCCTGAACGACTAAGTGAGAAGACTTCAGTAGGTTACAAAATGAAACCGACTGGGGAAGCGATAGTCTGAACTCGACGTATAAATGAAGGTCGAGAGTCCAGCAGAGATGACTGGGCCGCCAATAATTAACAGAAACTTAATTATTGGTCATCAAGTAACAGATTGGCAAACGGAAATGCAATTACGGAGCTGACTCAGACAGACGTCAACAGGGCTATTCAATACCTTGATGATAATGACACTGAGAAGATGACTCCAACCATCGAAGGAACTTCACGCTTTGGTACAGGGCCCGTGGAAGCGGGTTTCTGGGTCACTGCGCACGTAAATTTAAAACCAGATATTCGCAATTTAGATGCGTTTGTCCCAACGTCTCAGTATGGTTCTCAAGAGCCTGTGTTACAAGCAGAGTTTGGTGCTACAGATGAAGCTAGATGGGTTACATCCACTCTAGTTAAAGTGTCGGCAACAAATCCACCTGTTTATAACAATACATTCGTTGGAGCTAATGCTTACGGGTATGTTGGTCTCGACCAGGTATCTACAGAAATGATTCTTAAGCCTTTAGGGTTTAATGATTATTTGAACCGCTTCCAATCGATGGGCTTCACAGCATGGTTTAACGCTGCCATTTTGGATGACTCCCATATCGTAACCCTGCTCTCTACTAAAGGTTAAGGAGGTCACCATGTCAGATTTATTCCAAGGTCAAACAATGACCGAGTCGTACAAGTTTATTTCCGCTGGTACGGCTCATACATTTCAATTCAATTTCCAGCCCGATAAGGTGGTTTTTTATAACCTTTCTGACTGGACGGCAACAGCTGCAGGTAGGCCTATTTCGGTGTGGTTTAGAGATCAAACTACGGCAGCCCATGCTTATCAACAGCAAGTCATTGACTCTGCAGCTGGTTCAAGTTTCAACTTCTTGGATACAGCTACCAATGGCTTCACCGTTGCTGATCTTCCTGGAGGTCAAGCAACATCCCACGCCACAATTTCAGGCATCACTCAAGCTGATCCTGGGGTGGTGACGCACTCAGCGTATACTTTTCAGACCAATCAGATCGTAAGACTGACTGATCTTGGACAAGTGACGCCAGCCACAAACCGCGGTATGGGTGACTTGAACAACAATCGCTATAGAATTGTAGTTCTGAGCCCCACAACCTTCTCGCTTAAGGATGTGATCACAGGGGAACCAATTGATACAACCACGATGACAGCCTATGTGTCAGGTGGTCGAATCACTTTAGAGACCCATGTGATTAGCTTGAATAACCCTCAAGTCACTCCTTACTCTAATACAAATCCTTATGATCCTAACCCTTATCAATATGATCCGGTGACGTATCAATTGCTAGTGGGGACATCAGTCATGGGATCTGATGGAGACGTGTTCCGAATTGAGGTAATCAAGTATGGCCAAGTCATAGATTTAGGCGATTTGCTTACTTAATAAATAATTCTACAAGATAGCCAGAGTGATTGTTCCCATTCTGGCTATCTATAGAGGGCATAAAAATGACGTCTGCACCTATTGGACAGCTTCCAGACAGAGCAGCAATCGTGAATATCACGAATTCGCTTCCTTGCACTGTGACAACCGATGGACCGCATTTTTTTTCTAATAAATCATTTGTAAGATTGACAGATTTGAATGGCGCGATGCCCGTTCCTCGTGGAGAAGACCCACTGAACAACTACAAATTTAGAATCATCGTGACAGGGGACGACACCTTTTATCTGCAAGACCCGATCACCTTTATCCCCGTGGATTCAACGACATTCCCACCTTATGTAACAGGTGGAAGCTGTAACTTGGTGCAGCCAAATTTTGTTTTTTATCCAAGCCCTGATCAAGCATTCCCAAACTAGGAGCAATAACACATGGCAAAACATCCTCACGTAGCACAGAAAAACGAACCTCTTGAAAAGGCATTAGGTGACGCTGAAGCAGATAAAGTGCCTATTGAAGATATGCCTTTAGAAACTCTACGTGATTATCGCCTCTATAACGATGAGGCTCGTAAGCTAAATAAGAAGCTTAGAATGTGTCGCTATCCTATTAAGCAATGCCCTGTAGAGCTTCATCCAAAGCAAAGAGTAAAAATCGACACCACAGATGGCACGCGTAATCCAATTCCCGTTTTTTTGAGCAATCACCTCATTCACTTTGATGAGAAGCTCATCCCAGGAAAGATTTACGACCTTCCTGAGTGCATCATTCACTATCTTTCTGAGAAAGGTAATCCTATTTGGGGATGGGTGCCTATTGGCACAAATGGAGAAAGGGAAACGCGTGTCATAGATAGAAAGCCTAGATTCTCTTTAACGACTATCTATCAGGATATGTAAGCATGGTTAGGTATGTCCAAGACGCTTTAGATATTATGCGAAGAGCGATCAGTCGGAATAATGAAAACGATCCAGACTCTAGCGATGATCTTCTTCTTAGGTACTTCAACGACTTTGTAAGTCTTGGAATGCCTAATGACACGAAGTTATTCGAAAGCTTTGGCACGCTTTCATTCACTATTGATGAGACGAACACCACAGGCGTTTATACCATGAACGATGTGGGGGCTTCTTTTGACTTTATGAATCTGTCCCAAGAAGCCTATATCTCTTTGCTTGATCCTATCAATAATTCTGTGTCTTGGAACTACCTTCCCATTTATCAAGATCCAGGGGAATTCTTCGCGATCTGGGGTATCAATAACGATGAAATCCTCATCCCTGGATACCCTACGATGATGCTCTACTATGGGAATCAGCTCACTTTTCGCACAATTCCCCAAACCTCTTACCTCGTCAAAATCTTCGGTTACAAAAAGAATTTTGATTATCCAAATCCTGATGTGCCGCTCGATTTTGATTATTGGCTGAGGTATTCGGCTTATGGCGCTGCTGTGAACTATGCAAGGGATTTCAATTTTGATGGAGCTGCAAGAGCTTTGATCGAAAAAACTTTTAGCAGTGAAAGAAAGCTTCAACTGACTCACACACACAATCAAATCAAAATGTCTAGATGTTTGCCAAGGTTTTAAGATGAAAAGATCGCCATTAAAAACATTTACCTACCCGCAGGAATATGACGAAAAAGAATGTGATGAATTCATTAAGCATTTCATAAACTTTGCAATGTATTTGTGTGTTGATTGTCTAAAAAGTTCTGGAAAATATTTTGGATTAGATTTGTGCCGTACAGCTGCATATGAAGGATGTTTTCGAGCCTATCTTGTATCTAAAAAGGTAGAAAATCCTGATTATCTTCATAAAAAAGGCCTTGTGAGAATGTGTGCAAAACGATGTTTTTGGTCTTTTGCTGTCATTTTTGGATATCTTCCATCTTCCGGACAAATCTATTTTCCTAAGAAGTTCATAAGTTTCGAAGATTTTTTCACAAGAAAATCTACTGGAAAGGACGTAGTGAATGAGATGGACACTCATATCATAAATGAGATGATAAAGGAATTTCCTCTTAGGGAATCTGAAATACATCAATTATTTATCGCTGGATATGACTATGCCGAAATTGGAAGAAAATTAGGTTACAAAAACAAAAGCAGTCCTTTAAAAATGCACAAAAGAACTCTAAAACGTGTCAAGGAGAGATTATGCCCCTCGTAAAAGGTAAAGGCGAAAACGCAATTCGCCAAAATATTGAGACCGAAATGAAAGTGGGAAATCGTCCACGTAAGCAAGCTGTAGCTATTTCCCTCAATGAAGCGGCCAAGTCTGGCTATAAACCTAAGAAAAAGAAATCTAAACGAGGAATGTAGCCATGGCTAAAAAGAATATGAAACCTAAAGGTAAAACCGTCAAAGGATGCGACTACGCGGCTTCTGATGAGAAATATGACCGTAAGCAAGACCAAAAGCAGCTGAAAAATATGAAGACGCCTGGCATGGCGACTGAGCTAAAGATGTCTCAGAAAGAAGAAGGCTATTCTAAGCAGCCTAGAGTTAAGCCTCAGAAGAAAAATATGAAGCCTGTGATGGGACAAAAGAAGGTGTACTAATGGAAAAAGACATGTGGATAGCGGGAGCCATTAAGAAACCTGGTTCTCTTCGAAAGACTCTAGGCATCAAGAAAGGGGAAAAAATCCCTACAGCTAAGCTGAAAAAAGCTGAGAAGTCAAAGAATCCTCTGACTAAGAAACGGGCTGTCTTGGCAGAGACGCTTAGAAAATTTAGCAAATAAGACAAGTCTACTTTCCTTAAGCAGTTGGTTTAAGGTAAGTAGACGCCAAAATAGGATAACTTATGCCCTGGAATTCAACTTGGCCTATTGGCTCCTCTTCGGTGAAGAATAATCGCACTGCTGGACAACAGAACACCACCTATATTGAAACCACGATGGGAAATAGTGTTGTAGGTACCAATACCAACACAACACGAGACCACTTTTGGGCTGTGGGTTCAAATGAAGATGGGCGCCATCGCTTTGTGCAATCTCCCGCTTTCACTGTAGGTGGAAATCCTACTGACCCTGTTATTGGCACAGGCATGGATGGTGTAAGATATCTTAAAACTACACTAGGACGTGTTCAAGGTTTCTACAGAAATGCACAGGGTATTTATCAATATATTCCAGCTTTTCTATCTGGCTCTGTTGCCATACCAACTAATTCTTATACTACTATTGTAGCCGTTCCAGCCAATTGCTATGGTCAAGTAGCTATGTATACAACAGCTCTTGGAAGATATTCTGGCATCACAGCGCATTTTAGAAGCAATGGTAGCATTGTTGAAACGTGGGGGCTTATTCAGTCAGATGATAGTTCAAGTGGCAACACTCCTCTTAAATTTGCCTCTGGTTCAAATGCGACCGATTTAAACATCAAGGCAAGACGCAGTGATGCGAGTTCAGCTACATGGAATTATCGCATTACTTATAGGGAATTTTAATGGATGTTTATGAAATCGCTGGTTTTAGGACGGGTGTTTCTGATGCTGGTGTTAACTACCTCCAGCCTTCTGACTCGTTTCAAAATATTATTAATGGATTTGTATATCGGGAAGTACTCCAATCTCGCCAGGGAGTTGGCTTCTTTGCTCCTAGGCTAGCTAATCAAACGCGCGTCTTTGGTATTTTTGAACATACGCTTCCAGACTCTACAAAGGAGCTTTTAGCTGTTGATCAGAACTTTCTTTATAAGTTCAACACATCCACAGGTGTTTTTGACCAAATTCCCTTTGGCGGAAGCATGGCTGGATATGCAGGTTTCAACATACCTTCCAAGGATCTGTATGTATCGGGCACTTCTTATCCTACCGCTACAAATGGGGCTCGCTTTGTATTTTGTGGAGAAGGGATTACACCCAACGCAGCCGCATCAGCTATCTTCTTTTATAATGGAACTAATGTCTTAGATTTCACGAGCGTCGTAGACAATCCAAATTATGCCGCTCCCACCATGGGGGCATTAAATTCAGCTTCTTATGTCTTATGGTTCAATGAACGTATCAATTTTGTCTCTCCACAGATTGCAGGCATTACCTACAATCAAGGAGTGCTCTATTCAGGCATTCGCACCACTTCAGGAAATGGAGATAAATTCAACGTAGCTGGCTCAGGTCTTTTTCAATCAGATACCTATCAGACGATTACAGGAGCTACAATTCTTGGACAGATCATTGCTCTCAATTTTGATCGCATGGCTTATGTGCTAGAAAAGACTAGAGACGCATTCAACCCTTATTTTGGGAGAGCTGTTCCAGGAGTGCTAGGAACAAATGCGAAGTTCTCAGCGGTCTCATGGAATGACCTCGTTGATTCCATAGGAAAAACAGGGGTTCTTGGATTAGATGGAAGGCGCAATTTACGCATCGATAACAAAATTCCAAATTTCACCCGTGAAGAAATCGATCAGCTTGGTTTCGGTCTCACTTATGGCGGTTTTGATCGTCTCAATAACCAATTCTTATGGGCTTATAAGCAGTCTCAAACAGATTCACAAACTCAAAATGCTGTTCTTGTACGCAATTATGAAGAAGACACCTGGGCTACCTATGACCAGAGATTTAGCGTCTTTGGACAAAGCGATTTGGGATTAAATTTAACCTGGGATGGTATTGATTCTGCATCTGGCAATGAATCATGGGCTCAGTGGGATACCACAGAAGAAATATGGGATAGAATCGGCCTTGGAGCATCTGTTCAGAAGACGCTCGCAGGCGATGATTTAGGTTTTATCTACGAGCTCAATCAAGACTATGACGACTATTTCACGAATATTAGCGCTGTTGCAACAGGTACAACAACCACTTTAACAGTTTCTGCAACTGCTGTTCTGGCTGGAGATCTAGTTACAGTCTCTAATGTCGGCGGCATGGTCGAGCTGAATAATTTTGATCCTGAGACTAATACGCAAACAGGTGATCTCTACACAGTGCTTTCAGCGACGCCAACCTCCATTACAATCAATGTAGATTCCACTCAATTTACTCCCTATACCTCAGGGGGCAATCTTTCAAAAATCATCAGCTTTCAAGCTGAAACGATTCCTTTTAATCCTTACCGTGCTCAGGGGAGAAGATGCCGACTTTCTCACGTTGAATTTCTTATCGAAAAAAACGGAGGGAATATGCTTGTTGATATCTATGCTGATCAGCAAACCATCCCTTTTAGAGAAAATATTCCAGTTAATCCAAATACTGCTGTGCAACAAAACAGCGAGTACATCACGGTGACTGTGAATCAAGAGGCAAATTTCATTACTTTCGTTATGAAACAACAAAGCCCAGCTGTACAGCTACGGCTTACTTCTATGCGTATTCATTGTTCTCCAGGAGGTTTGACAAGTGGGTAGAATACCAGACACATTCAACTTTGGCGAGCAAGCCGATATGACAGTTGAAGAGCTTGTAATTAAGCTTCAGCGTATGTACATGGACTTAGCTGAGGCAATAAATGGAAAACCTGATCTCTATCAGAGAAACACTGACGGACAAGCTAGCGACACATTTCTAGCTCAAGGATCTATCAACATCAACTTGAGCACAAACAAAGTGGAAATGTTAACAAATCACACGAGTCCGACAAACGTCACTTGGACGCAATTGAGTTAAACTTTATAATCGGGCTTTGACCGCGCCTTGACTCGGCGCTGAAGCGCCTGGGCGCAGCCCGATTATATCATAAAAAAAACATACGTCAAGGGGAAAAAATTTATGACCTATGGAGCAGAAATTTGGGGACCTCCTCTAATAGCAGCAGGAGCTAGCTACTTAAGCGGAAAAGGCTCAGCATCCAATGAATCTAAGATGCAACGTACTCAGCGTAAACTCGTAGATCAGTTGATTAGCTCTTTAAGTGGTTCTGGACCGTTTGCAGATCTTTACAATAAAGATGAAAACGTTTTTCAAAAGTCATTTGTAGATCCTGCTCAGGCCATGTTTAGAAATCAAATCGCTCCTCAAATTCAGCAACAATACATTGCTTCAGGACAGCAGCGCGGAACAGGTCTAGATGATCAGCTTTTACGTGCTGGTGTAGACCTAGATTCTATGCTAAATCAACAGCTCTACCAATTTAACAACGATGCTTTAAGCAGAAAACAGAACAGCATTAATGCTATTCTTGGGTCTGGTTCTGGCGCGCAAAATACGCCATCTTCAGCTCAAAATGTGATGTCAGGACTTGGTGGATACCTATCAGGAGATAAATTTGCTGATCAATTCAGTAAGTATTTTCAACCTGTTCCAGGCGGTCAGACGACAGCAAGACAAGGGGAGCTACCGCGTCGAGGATTTGCAGAAGATAGGGGGCAAGTGTGAATAATCCATCCGCATTTGAAATAGGAAGAACAGCTGGCAATAACGTTGCAGGTGCCTTTGTAAAGCAAAGGGATAATAGCGCTATTGAGACCATTCTTTCACAAGCCATGGAAACACAAGACCCTGCTGTCGTGCAAAATAGCATTGGTAAAATCTTATCTCAGGTATCTCCTGAGAGACAAGGAGCAGCCGTACAGTATTTAAGCAATGTTTATAATAGTCTTCAGCAGAAACAAACTTTAGCTAGAGAAAGAGCTGACATAGAGAGAAAAAGACAAGATGAACAAGCCGCTGGGATCACCCCTGGTATTCATCCTACAGTGCAAGCTCAACAGCTAAAAGATAGAAATAAAAATACACGCCTATCTCAATATGGCCTTGGTGGTGATGTACCTTCTAATGGTCAAGCAGATCCTTCTACCCCTCCTACAAATGTTCCGGACCATATTCCTGGCGCCACGAAAATGATCTCTAGACCCCCTCAAGCATCTTTTCTAGATAAGATGAATAAACAGCAGCTCACAGTGCTTACAGGTCATCCAGATAGAGAGATTTCCGAACCTGCTAAAGCACAGCTTGAGGTGATCAAAAATAACGAGAAAATTGCTCAAGGTCAGAAAGATGCTGTATTCAAAAGCAATCTAGCGCGTGCTGATAAATTCAAGGAAAAAGTAGATGAACTATCTGCGACCCTTCCTCAGAAAGAATCTGCTCTGAAATCAATGGAAGATGCAGTTGCAACAAGAAACCTATCCTATTTCTCTCCAGATAACTTAGCTGAAGTCACTGGGATAGAAGGATTTAGATCTCCAGAAGGAGCAATATTCAAAACAGCTGGAAAGGAATATTTCTTAGGAAATATTGCTCGTGCTGGCGCTCGCCCTAATCAGTGGGTAGAACAGCAGATTTCAGACATGATGCCAAAAATTGGACGAAGCATCGAGGCTAATCTTTCCGTAGCACGTGCGTTTAGAAATGAACTAGATTTGGATAAGGAAAAGGTGCGCCTGACGGAAGAGATTTCAGATAAGCTTATCAGTGAAGGAGATTTGAGCCAGGCGAAATTAAGTTCCATGGTGGATAAGCAACTTGCGCAATATGCTGAGAAAAAGCAAATCGAGCTTTTCAATGATCTGAGAGCGATTAAAGCTATTGGAGAAAACACACCGCAGAAGTTTAGAAAAGTTGAAAAAGACACTCCAATTTCTGCTGTAGTGGCTCAGGCTTTACTGAGACAATTTGATAATGATCCTAAAAAAGCCGCTCAAGAGGCTACAAAATTGGGGTATTCATACGAATGAATATATTTGAAAGATTAGCCAAAGACAATGAAGCGAATAATTTTTCAGGTATGAACGCTGAGTATACCAAGCCTGAAGCGGTATCTGAAGTTATCGCTTCTCCTAATCAAGAAGTCGTTGCTGAAGCTGTTGAAGAACCTAAAGGCAATATCTTTGAGCAAATGGCGACTCAAAACCAAGAGCAGAAAGATAGCGAGTTAGGATTCTTAGGAACTCTTCAAGACATAGGAGAACAAGGTTTAGCTAAATTTGGCGCTGGTATTTTAGGTGCTTATGGCAATCTCTTAGATGCTTTTGGACTCCAGAGAAAAGCAGGGGAAACGCTGCCAGGCGAACAGGCTAGAAATTCAGTTCAGTTTGAAATCTTACAGAAGATTAATCGTGGAGAACAGCCCTCATTTGGTGAACTTATGCTTCTCTCTGATGATGAAGACGCACCTAATCTCAATCGCTTGCCTTCTTCTCAGGATATCAATCAGGGAATTGAATCTTTAACAGGTATTGGAAAGGGCAAAACACCCCATGGAAGAGTAGTAGGTAATGCAGCGCAATTTGTTGGCGAAGGAATTCCTACAGGTGGAGGAAGCAAAGCGTTATTAAGCCTAGGCGCAGCGGGAGCGGCTGGACAAGGCATTAGAGAAGCTGGAGGTCCAGAAGCATTAGCTACAGGTGTAGAGATAGCAACACCAATAGCAAGTACAGTAATCACTAAAAATCTTGCACCTCTTTCAAAATCAGGAAAAGAGATCGTTAATGCTGGTAGACAGATAGGTTTATCAGAGCAAAGTATTGCTCCACTTCTTCAATCTGAAGGAAAATCAGCACTACTTTCTCGTCTTGCTAAGAAGGGAACTCGAACTAAAAAAGTATTTGGAAGACTCAAGGAACAGCTTGGAGATTCTTATAACTCGATAAAATCTAATGCAGAATCAAAAATACCGCTTATCAATGCTGATCAGCTAAGTCTAAGAAAAAAAATTGGCAACATTCGCAATGAACTTTCTAAAACTCTTGCTCCTTCGCCAGATAAGCAAGCAGCATTGGATTATATAGAAAAGTCTTTACAAACATTGCGTGATGGAAAAGTTACTCCAGAATACATTGTGAACTTTTGGCAAGATATCAACAAATCGGTGAAATGGAATAGTATTAATGGTGGGAAAAAAGCATTAGCGCAACTCAAAGAGCCACTAGCGGAAGTTTTAAATAAGGTTTCCCCAAAACTTGCGCAACAGTTCGAAATGACTAATGATCTCTATAGCAAATATGCGCAAATTTCTAAAAAGTTGAAGCCAGATATAGTAGATGCTTTCCTTAACAAGGGGGAAATCGCAGCGACCGTTCCAGCAGCATTTGCTTTAGTCCATGGCAACCCGTGGGGATTAGCTTCATTAGCTACGGAAACATCTATTCGCCTACTTGCAAGAGAAATGCTGATCAGCCCCTATCTTCAAACAATCGCAGGAAAGCTCGTGCATAATTTTAACTCTGCTTCAATCAAGTCTATCCAGGAAACTGTAAAGCAAGCGCAAGACTACATGAAAAGGAAGCATCCTAATGAAGATTGGAGTTTTCTTACAAAAGATCTGAAAGAAGATTAGTCAGTGATAGAAAAAATTACCATCAAGAAAAGGGATAGCACGAAACATAAAATGAAATGCACTGTTACTCTCTATTTCGGCTGATTTTTATTCAAGTCATTAATCTTATCTAAAATCGCTATTCTGATAAACGCACCCATGCTCTTTTTTGTCAGCATACACATCGTCTTAAGCTGCGTATGCAGATGATGTGTCAGCTGAAAAGTTGTCGTAGTATGCTTTGAGTTTTCTTTATCCATAGATCCCCACTTATTCAATTATTCATAATTCTGTTTTTTCTTCAACAGATATGTGTTTTTGCACGCCCATAAGTAATATATTGAAGTTTAAATTTACACAAAGTCTAGGAGAATCCTTATGCCCAAATTTGCGCGTCCTAACAGCTATACAGGCAAACAATCAAACCAAGCTTGGACAGGGCAAACTAAAGCCGCCAATGCAACAGAAGCAGCAGCTGGCTTATCCGAGCAGCTTTATATTACCCCTGCAACACTAGCTAGCGCTGTAGGAGGTCTTGTTCCTTCTGCAACGACCGTAGTTGAGGGTGTGGTGCTCCTTACAGATAACAGTTCTCCTGTAGCCACTAAGCTCTACGCGGATAACTTGGCAATTGCAGGCGCCCCCGCATGGAGTGAAACACTTTCGGGTATTGGCCAGCTCGCCACAACTGCAGAAGCTCAAGCAGCATCCAATGATAACGTAGCAATGACGCCTCTTAAGACAGCACAATTGCTCGCAACTCCTCCCGCCATTGGTGGAACCACTCCAGGGGCAGGCGCCTTTACAACACTGGCAGCTAGCGGACTATCTTCTTTAAGTGGATCGGCAACTATTTTAACAGCTGGTACAGCCTTAAATTTAGCCTCTGATGCTGATACGGCTGCTGTAAATATTGGTACAGGAGCAGCGGCTCGCACGATCACAATAGGAAACATCTCAGGAGCTACAGCAGTCGCTGTCAACACAGGCACAGGACATTTCACAGTCACCACTACCGGTTCAGGTGACATTATCCTTAATTCTGATGACACGATGCTTCTAGATGCAGATGGTGTTTTAGAACTAAATAGCTCTGCAGGTGTAATTGGGATTGGTAACGATGCGGATGCGCAAAATATTAATATCGGCACTGGAGCTGCAGCTCGTGTAATTACAGTAGGTAATAGTACAGGTGCCACTCAAGTTGTTGTGAATAGCGGTTCAGCGGGTGTTCAAATAGGTGCAAATGCCATTGCTCAAACAGTGACCATTGGAAACCAAACAGGCGCTAGTGCAGTTGTGATTGACTCAGGTACAGGTGCAATTAACATCGGTACCACAGTAGCGAAAACAATCACAATCGGAAACGTGACAGGAGCTACTGCAGTCAATATTAATACAGGTACAGGGGGATCAACCTACACCACAACAAACGGCGCGTTTAGCCTTGTAACAGGTACAGGAGCAATTAATATTGGCGCAGATGCCGCTGCTCACACAATTACAGTAGGAAATTCAACAGGCGCAACAAGTGTTGTCCTCAATTGTGGTACAGGGGCACTTAACATAGGAACAAACGCAGTAGCACATACTATCACCATTGGAAACGTGACGGGCGCAACAGCTGTGAATGTGAATAGTGGCTCTGGAGCATGCGCTTGGACAACTACAAACGGCTCATTTGGCGTAGCAACAGGAACTGGAGCAATCAATCTAGGTACAGATGCCGCTGCCAAGACTATTACGATTGGCAATGTGACTGGAGCCACAGCTGTGAACGTCAATTCAGGTTCTTCAGCTTGCGCTTGGACAACTACAAATGGTGATTTCAGTTTAATTACAGGCACAGGGGCAATTAACGTAGGTACCGATGCGGCAGCAAAAACAATCACACTAGGAAACTCTACAGGCGCAACAAGCGTTGTGGTTAACTGTGGAACAGGTGCTCTAAATATAGGTACCAATGCAATAGCCCACACAATCACTATTGGTAATATCACAGGTGCAACTGCAGTCAATGTGAACTCAGGATCTGGAGCATGTGCTTGGACAACAACCAACGGTTCATTTGGTGTTGTGACTGGTACAGGGGCAATTAATATTGGTGCAGATGCTGCTGCTAAAACCATTACGATCGGTAATATCACGGGAGCAACTGCAGTCAATGTAAATTCTGGATCAGGTGCATGCGCTTGGACAACTACAAACGGAAGTTTTGGAATTGTCACAGGTACAGGAGCGATTAACATTGGTGCTGATGCGGCAGCAAAAACCATCACAATCGGTAACACCACTGGAGCAAGTGGGGTTAGCATTGTGGGGGGATCGGCAAACGTTGCGGTGACAAGTTCTCACTTAAAGATTGCTACAACAGGTAAAGGACTACAAATCAAAGCTGGGGCAGCTACAGATTTTGCAGGATCTGCTGTGCTTGTTCTAGGAACCGTAACGGTTGCCAATACAAATATTGCAACAGGAGATTTGATCTTCTTATCACGTGTTGCAGCCAATGGATCTGTGACGCTTGGCGAGCTTAGCTACACCATTAGCAATGGTGCTTCTTTCACAATTACAAGCTTGATCCTAGGAACTCCTGGTTCACCTCAAACTGCTGATGTCTCTACAGTGGCTTATTTCATCGTTAGACCACTGTAAGGATTGTGTAATAAGTAAAACTTTATTATATTGAGGAGCTGTAAAAGGCCCCTCAATATAACCAAAGGAAAAAATATGAACAAAGCAGTCACCCAATTTTCAAGCGAATGCGGAAAAGCAAGAATTTTCGTTGAAAACGATTTAGCTATCGGTGTTTTCCATGATTTTCTCATGCAAATCAAGGGACTTATGGTTGAGCGCATGGTAGCTGCTCATAAAGAACAAGAAGAACAAATGAAAGCTCAGCAAGAGTTACCCCGACATCCTTCAGAGGAAGATTTATCTGCATGTTGCGGAAATGCACCATGTGAAGGGGTATGCGCTGAAAAGGCGGAATAATGGCAAATGGAGTTGCTAGAGCACGTTTTGAATCTCTTAGGTCACTAGGTTTCGCTGGAATTTCTGCAAGCTACGCTCCTGTAGGTTCTGCTTTAACACAACAAGTTAGAGCATTTTGCATCACAAACAACACACAAGGGGATCTTATCTTTTCATTAGATCCTACAGATTCTCAAGGAGAAATGTTTGTTGCAAAAGGAAGCTATAAGCTCTATGACGTGCAAGCAAATATGAATCCAAGAGCTGATGATAAATATGTTCTTGCTGTAGGGGATCGATTTTATGTGAAGCAGGTTACGGCTCCTGCTGCTGGTGACGTCTATATTGAATGCATTTTCTAAACTTAAATTTGGTAAACATGCTCAATAGAAATGATCTAGCCAAGCAGTTTGAACTTGTCGTGCAGCAAGAGATAAAGAATTTTCAAGATGTCTCTTATCAGCTCAATCAGACTCTAAACGAGCTGATGATTCGATTAGAGAATCTTGAAAATTCTTACACTAAAACTCACTCTTTATCGGAATCCAGGCATAAAAGTCTATCCATACAAGTTGATGTCTTAAAAGAAGATCAAGAACTCATAGACCACCGCATGAAAATGTATGCGGGTGGTACAGACTATTATCTAAAAAAGCTTGAAACAGACATTCACGATTTTCTTCGAGAAGAAAGCATAACGAATAATCGCATCACTGACGCTCAAAATGAGATAGATAGTTTAAAAAAGTTTTTTTGTTCCACTGAAGAGCGTCTAAAAGTGCATGCAGGTGTAATAGAGAATTCTCTTAACCAGATAAATCTCAACGTTGGAAAAATGAATTCTAAGTTTATGGCTGAGATCTTGGATTTGATCCCAGAGAAGCTTGGAATTGTTAGACAAGATTTAGAAGAGAAAGTATCGGCTCATAAGTTAGATGTAGAAGGACTGTTAAGAGAGATTCGCATCATTGGCAAGCGGGTCATGGTAATCGAGAAGAACATTGAGAATATCTATTCTCTTATCGAAGACAAGAAAAAACGGGAGGTTACCCTTTGAGCCAAGTATCGATTATTGATATTGAAGGTAATCATCCTCAAATTCCTACGACTTTTGTTGCTGACGTTGGATTTGCAATACCCATAGCCAATACTCTGAACATCCTAGGAGATACTGCAGCTGCTGGCACAACACCTGTGCACACAACAGGCTCAGGAAATACCATTACAACTATTGTTCAAAGATCTCAAGGGATTGCAGCTACTGATGCAACAAAAGTGGGTCTTGCCGCTTTTGATTCGACAGATTTTTCAGTAGATGCAAATGGTTTTGTTACTCTTAATGCTGCTGGAGCTGGTCAAACAATTACAGGTCAATCTGGTGGCGCATTATCACCTTCTGGTGGTAACTGGAATATATTTGCTACTTCTGTAGCTGCTGGGACATCTCCAGCTGCCACTTCAGGCGTGGGAAGCACACTAACTGTTAATATTCAACGATCTCAGGCTATTGGTGCAGCAGATTCAACACGTATAGGCCTAGCAGCTTTTGATTCGAATATTTTTAGCGTTGACCCAACAGGCTTTGTATCTCTTTTAGGGGGTGGTCTAGCTATTGATTCAGTGGCAGTACAAGCCGGCACATCACCCATTGTTCCAACAGCAGCAGGATTAATCACAATCAATGGCGCTGTCGTTGCTGCTGGCACAAATCCTGTAAGAACAAATGGAACTGGAGCAAATACTTTAGCCGTACAAGTTCAGACCTCACAAGCTATTGCAGCTGCTGATGCAACAAAAATAGGGCTTGCAAACTTTAACTCATCTCACTTCTCCGTGACTTCGGACGGCTTTGTTTCTCTGACAGGAGGAGGACAGGCCATAGATTCATTCACTACAGACGTCAGCGGGCCCGTTTCTCCAGATGGATCTGGAAATGTCGCCTTTACAGGCGCAACAAATATTTTTTCATCTGGCTCTGTTGCTAATACGATGCGTTTGAACGTTCAAGGAACAAACCACGCTCTTTTTGTTGGCAGGGGAACTAACACGGCATCAGCAAATTTAGGTATAGGCACAGACGGTCAAGCTCTTCTTGCTGCTACTGGAGCAGATCCAGCATTTGCGACAATCGCAACAAACGCAAACATGAATACAGTTGTGGGGGCTAACTCTCTGACTTTGAACCCTTATAATTGTGCCAAGTGGATTGTAGATGCTACAGCAAATATTGGGACACATCAGACTATTGCAGCAGCACTTACCGCTGCGTCTTCTGGCGACACCATTTTTATTAGACCAGGCACATACACTGAAAATCTTACTTTAAAGGCCGGAGTTCATCTTACAGCATTTCTTGGAGATGATCTTACTCCCAATGTTACGATTGTAGGTAAGGCATCAGCTACGTTTGCAGGTACTTGCACAATTAGCAACATTAAATTGCAAACAAATAGCGACAACTTCCTTGCAATCACAGGTTCAAACAACACTGTTATCAACCTAGTAGGCTGCTATCTTCTTGTAGCTAACGCTGTAGCCGGCATCTCTTATACTACTTCAGGAACGAGCGCATCTCTTAACATTCTAGATTGCGATGGAGACGTCAGCAGCTCTACTGGCTGGCTATTTACAAGCACAGCTGTGGGAGCTTTCTTTATTCGCAGGTGCCGAATCACCACAAGCGGAAACAGCGCAGTTGTAAATACCACTTCTAGCACTATCTTTGAGATGACTTACTGCTATTTTATCGGTAATTTCAAATTGACTAACCCTACAGGTGGGTCTGCTTTTCGTTTTTGCAGGCTTGGAGGAGTGACAACCTACACTATCGAAACTGTCACCTCTGGCTCTTTGAACATCGAAAATTGCTTTGTGGGTAATGATACAACCTCTTGCATTACCGTGGGAACAGGATCTTCTCTCAACGTTAACAATTCAACCATGTCATGTATCGGCACATCAAATGCAATTGTAGGCGCAGGATCTATTTCAATGGATCCAATTTCCTATGGAAATGGTATCGGTCAAACCATCACCGTCACTTCTATCACAGACATGCCTTTCGGTAGATTCAACAGCTGGAACCCCTCTATCGCATTCGGAGGGTCTAGCACAGGCGTGACATATAGCTCTAGAAGCGCTGCGTTTTGGGTCATCGGTAAAATGGTTTTCTTTAATTTTACTATGGCACTTTCAAACAACGGAAGCGGAACCGGAGCGGCAACAATTACAGGTCTACCCACAGGGAACGCGGCAAGCGATCAAACGTTTATTGTAATGATAACGAATTTAACTTTCCCCGCAGGCGCCACATATGCCATCGGGATTTTAGGATCAGGAGGAGTGACAATTGCTTTATGGGGGGTTGGAACTACCACCTTCACACAGCTAACCCAGGCGCACATTTCGGACACTTCAACCGTGCAAATGAGCGGCTTTTATTGGGCTTCTTGACCTATCGAGGCACCCACTGGAAACCATTCCACACGAGATTGTTTTTCTCTACCCAATCATGATGACTTTTAGAGTGTCGAACATCTTCTAGCGCATTACGAACACCACACCAATATAGATGTCTTTCTCCTTCCGTACAGTCCCTTAAATCGGATTCAAAGAGGAGGACTCCATTGTATTTTGCAAGTTCAAATTCACTTTGATCAAGCTTTTTCTGGATATATTCAGCATAAGAAAAATCGGATGCTTGTAATGGAGAACAGAACACGAAAGCAAGCATCAAACAAAGTAAGAATTTTTTCAAAACATACCTCCTGAAGGATTTTAAAAAGGAAGATAGCATGAAAGCTATTTGTGATCTACCAAGATATTATAGAGGAAAAATGAGACTAATAGCTTTGATTGTATCTTTGATGGCTCTAGAAGGCTGCACCTACTCCATCACCATGGTCCATACAGAAGGACAAGCTAGCGATGTAGTAGATGAGACAGCCACAAACACGCCGAGTACGTCGGTAACTCCGACATTCTCAATTACATAATCATTGCTGATCAAGAAGGATTGTCCAAGAGATGCTCGTAGGTTTGCGATGTTTCTCTAGGTCAATTTCCTTGATCTCAGGGATGGATTCATAGTCGATCCTTCCTTTGATAGTCTTCTTAAGCACTTTAACCCCACCTCCACGGCAGCTGTTATTATCGCAAAGCTCAATGAGCTTTCTTCTGCGTCGTTCTTTTTTTTCCTCCAACTCTTTGATAGCATTGCAAAGATCAATGTAACTTGACGCGTGGAACTGCCATTCCATTTCTGATTCCATGCTTTTATAGTCTCCACCTGTCATCTCTGGAGGCTCATGAAAAACAACACAGCGCCAATATTCTTTGGCCTTTTCTATATATTGACGTGTCCAATCAATATCTGGTATCACTTGTAAAACATGAATCGCCTCCTCCCAAAAGGAAACATAAAAGCCTTTGTCAATAGACCCATCACCGCATAGCATTTGATGCTGCATTTGCGCATAGTAGTAATCCGGAACTCTATCTGTTGGACGCGTTGATTTCACCTCTAAGATATATTTTCCACAGGGGCTAATCCCATCTAGGGAAGCCCCAAGAAAGTTATACATTTCGCTTTCAATGCAGCATGGAGTCATTTCAATTCCATACTGTTTGATGAAAAGATCTCGAGCGATAGGCTCATCTCTTTTTCCTCTTCGCATGGCGTCATTTTCTTCTTGCTGAGGAATCTGGCCTACTTTTCTTTGCCAGCTCTTATAAGCTGTGCACCATGGGTTTACACCCATGATGCTGCTTGCTTCTGTAGCGGTGATTAGGCCTTTTCTCCAAGAGAGCCATTCTTCTGAGCCTTGTTCTATTTGTACTTTTCTCATTCGTAGTCGCCTTTCAAAAGTTTGTATTCTAATTTGCTCACAAGCCGTTCATACTCATCTTCTTCAATTACTCCCGTGTCTCTTAGTTTCATGATAGGCTGTATATTGTTGTGCCAATCAGGACAGTTTTTTATCGACACGGGACTCGCTGCTTTGTCCCATACCTCACAAAGCTTATAATGGCCTTGAGTAGCATCTTTAGAACTATTGTAACCTTTGAAATCCAGAAACTCTGAACAAGAAGGCGTATATCCTTCACAACCGCATTCACATTCTTTTGCGATGAATACCGTGGTTTCATATGTTCTGCCGTACCCGATTTCTTCAAAGCCGTATTTTTTAAAATACGTCCTTTCAAAATCGTCTCCTTTCAATCCCAGAAGCTCGGGATCGTTCTCTTTCAAGCAGCGTCGTATTTCTCGATCTGGCAAATATTCCCCAACCGTGGAAATTAAAAACCCGTTTACCCATGTTAGCATATGAAAGCGGCACGATTGTGCCACAATTAAATGTCCAGCGTGACCGTACCAAATCCAGTTTTGTCTAGACATGTGCAACCTCTTTCTTGTTCTGTTCCATAAATTTCAGCGCATTTTCTATGGTTGCTACTACTATTTTATAGATGTCCACAGTCACTTCCTCAAGGCTTCTAATTTTGTGGCTATTTGCTAGCCATGAGTAAATTTTAGACTTACATTCATCATCTAATGCTTCATCAAGGGCTTTAAGTGTAAGCAATTGATCTTTATCAATTCTTGGTTTTGGTGGTGTTTTTTGTTCCTGAACAGGATTAACTTTATTTTGTGTCTTAGCAACGGCAGCACCATTTCCTCTTCCTTGTTCAGATTCCCCATCATCATCTTCATCGTCAGAAACGATGCCAAGAAGCGCTGACAAACTATATCTTTTCCCATATGTCATAGCAGCACCTACAGCCTGACTAGTCATTTGTGCTGGATTCAAAGGGAAATAAGATTTTATCCACTGTCCAGAAACATGAGCTAACATAGTAACTAGCATGAGTTTGTCGCTCACTGTTTCACAATATTGCATGATAGATAAGCCATTGGTAGCTAGTGGCTCGCGGCAACAGTCCATGCAGCTCGTAAAATCCGCATATCTAGTCTTGAAATGGGGATTCACTCTATTGAACACAGCTGGACGCATTACGCCCTGAGCTTTTGATAAGGCGCTGACAAGTTCTTTGATATCTTGAGACTGCATATTTTGAGAGTTTTCCATGATTTGTCCTTGTGTTGCGTCACATCTCTAAATTGGCGTGAGAACATGACTGTTTACGTGTCTAATGATAACCTAATCATCCATTTTTCTGATACGAAAAAAGTACATGTTGTGTATGTTTTTCGTATGTTTTTCATACTTTTTACGTGTGTTTTTCATACGTAAAATAGCATGATTTTTATTGTTATTGCATGTTTTGAACGTTTGATTTATAAATGAAATCACAGCCTTTCTTGTTGGTTGTTGTCGCGTTCTTTGTAGAGTGGGAATTGGTTCTCCCACTCTATTTTTTTTACCATTCTTCCCATAGTTGATATGTGTAAATGTTTACACATTCTTCGTCGTTCTGGTCTAGTTTTTCATCCAAATTGATATCTTTCCACGAATCTTGTTCGCTAGGCACATCTAACATAGAAAGAATTTCATCACGACCCCACTGACTCCAGTATTCAGCGCTCATAAAAGACACTCTTCTTAACAGCGATTGCGTAATATTCAAAGATTTTTTCAACATTTTTTATCATAGTCGACTGTGATGAAAAAATGAACAAAAATACTCGCTTGAACGCAAAGCTTTCAATATGTTTTTTGTCGCATGTTTTTAAAGATTTTTCTTTCATACCACTTTTCCTTAGAATCAGCTCACAAAGTCCTGATATTTCTCTGTCCAAGTTTAAAGTGTCACATCAAATAGATATGCCAGCTCTTTGAGCTCATCAGCCTGGCGTATTAGGGAAAAGCTCATCTGTTCCAGGCAATGCGCCCATTCTGTGTTATAGTTCTCAGGCTTGTTAGCAGCCTCACTTAGTACCTTACTGACTTTCTCTAGGTTGTTGATAGTTTGACTAGTGTCCATTGGATTTCCTTTGTTGACTTTTACACTGGCATCGACTACACTTCACAGTGTATCAGTTTGTTTGTATTTCTGTCAACGATAACAGATACAAAAACCATAACAAAAAGGAGATTTTACAATGAACAAGCTTGAAAAATACCTCAAACACAGGGGTATTTCTCAGAGATATTTCGCTAAGAAAATCGATGTGACACCTAACACGTTAGGCAATCTGATCAAAGGCAAAAACATGCCGAATTTGAGGCTTGCATATGTGATAGAAAAAGAGACTGGAGGGCTTGTAACAATGCAAGATTGGGTGCAAGAAGAGCACAAGAAAAGTGATACAGAAACTGACGATGATTGCATGTCAGCAGATCAACAAGGCTTGAAATAAAATATTAAAAAATAATAGAAAGATAGAGCACCCGAACGCCAATCCAAATGCTCTATCAGAGGGACAAAGACAAGTCATGTGAAATAGACCTCACATGCTGTTGATACCATACCCTCCCGATAGATAAAGAACAATATCTTTTGTGAGACGTATGAAAAGCTATGCCGAATTCCCTCCTATGCACATGTTTAACAGGGTACTACAAACCATACCGCATGCAGCGCATCTATACACCGATCTATGGAAACATAGGAACGAGTGTGGAAATGCCAGGTACGCAAAGAAAGACATCAAGAAAGTCTTTCTAATGTCGCCAACCCGTTTTCGTAGTCAGCTTGTTGCACTGCTTAAACTCGATGTCATTCGCTTTGAAGAAGAGGAAGAGTACTTCTTTGTGAAGTGCTCGGGGTTTCTCAAATGATAAAGCCGATGAAAGAGAAAGAACACCTATGCAACGCCTGCAAAAAGAGGATCGGGGACTATGGCTATATGTGCTTGGATTTTATGGAACAACTGTGCTTTCACTCAGCTAATGGGAGATTGTTTGCGTATCACGAGCAATATGTTTCACCACATGTCATGCAGGTTATCAAATACCTGGAACAGAAAAGCCTCGTGGTTAGCTGTGATAGGCAAAATCAGATCATACTGGTTAAGCCAAACTTTAGAAGAGGAGAAGTCTACGATAGGGGCAGAGAGATATTCTGTTGGTGTGGTCTGTACTGAATATCTTCGAAGTGCTATCGTGACAAAAAAAAACACTCAGATTAGCCGTCTGAGTGTTAAAGATAATGCGGTGTGCTCTCTAGGCTACCACCAGCATATTGGAACAGTGTTACTCCAATATATAGCACACCGCGCAATTTCGATCAAACATTGCGGGTACTGCTATGTCTAAAATTCCATTCTTTTTCCACGCCCCCACGCCTAGATTTTTTCGCGACAACGGGTTTTTCACCAATCCCAAGAACGTTGCTTTTGTGATGTGGTGCTTCGAGCGATGCGGGCCAGAAGAGCGAATCGTATACCACCAGCATCAGCAAGTCACACTTCCACCCTATGCCTTTATCTTTGGACGCCAATCCTGTTGCGAAGAGACTGGACTTACAGAAAACGAAATACGTACTCAACAGGAAAGGTGGGAAACGCTAGGCCTTCTAATCAAGCTTCCCGCTCCAATTCGCAACCGCTTCACCATATACAAATGGAATCTCGATGCTTTTTTATGCCATGATGGTAAATCTTTTTTAAAACCACCAACCGAAAACCCGCATTTTTCGAAAAACCCCAAAAAAACCACCAACCAAACCACCAACCAAAACCCCAACCAAACCACCAATCAAAACAACGCATACAATCCATCTGAGATGGATAATTCAGAAATTGACCACCAACCAAAAACCCAACCAAACCACCAACCAAACCACAGACCGACCACCAACCGACCACCAACCGACCACCACAATCAAGATCATAAGATCTTAAGATCTGAAGAAGATCATCATCCCTACCCTTCTTCTTTCGACGCAGCTGCTTTACCGAACGCGGTGACTGATGACTTTCTTTCGAAAGAAGACGGGGAGACTCGGAAGGGAAAGAAAACCAAAACAACCAAGCTCTTTCACGAATTCATCTTCATCGTTAACAAAGCAAACAAGCTCGTAAAAATATCAGAAGAGGATCTTCAAGCCTGTATAGCAATCAAGGGATCATTAGAAGCGGTTAAGAATGCTATGGAGTATGTTTTGCGATCTCCTGGACGGAAGAGTGAAATCTACGACTGGCCTCACACGCTATCTGTATGGGCAATAAAGGTCGACATTAAGTCTAGACTCAAGGAAAACGAGGAAACAGCAGAGCGCCTAATCACAACTTACGCCGATCACCACACTGGATGGGCATTTAGAAAGCACACAGATAAGCGTAAGGATATTTCAGGGGTCTTATTTTACAACAATTTATCTCACACAGAAAGCGTATTCATTGCCTACACTGATGCTGAGTTTGCTAAGAAGTGCTCTGACTTACTTAGAAAGTATAAAATGCAGCTGAGTCGCGTTGAAGATGGAGTAGAAGTAGATATTTCTTCTCAATTTCAACAGAATGAAGCCATAGGCATTAACCTAGATAGGAAATTCAGACGTAAAAAAGGCTGTTGGATATGCGAAACAATAACCGATTCATCTACATCAACACAGGGAATTGTTTTTTATCATGCAGATAAGCCTAGAGATATGAGAAGCAAGGTATTCATACCCTACACTGATCCTGAGTTTAAGCAAAGGTGCTTAAGCATAATGCAAGAAAGGGAAATGGACATAAATTGTATATCGACCGCCTAAAAAATATTTGAAAAGCCGTTGAAAACTATTTCAAAGAGTGATATAAACAAAACAACACAGGGTACAATATGTCTAAGATTGAATTCATAAGCCACGATAGCTTTCCAGAGGATGATTACACAAAAGAACTGGTTTACTTATGCCTAGAGGGTAAATACCGCGTTGCATACGTACGCAAGAAGATGGCTAATGGGGGAATGTTCTGGACGGTTGTGAATGTTTCACTTAAGCGAAATGGCCAGAAAGAGTACTTTCCAGCGTTTTTACAGGATTCAAACTTCCTTGAGAAAGATATAAAGTGCTTCTTAGATAATCGTAGCTGGGAAAAGGCAAACAGTTCTCCATCTGTTGCATGGAAAAGCGAAGCGTCAACTCAAAACCCAGCTGACTTTCCATTTTAAAAACCCTCTATTTCGCAAAGAAACATGGCTAGAATCGCACAAAACAAGTCGAGTGGTGTCAAGAGAGGTTTAGCTAAAGATAGCTCAACTGAGATCGATTCTGTGCGTTTTGTGCAAAATGACCCTGGCCACTTCAAAGCCAGGCTTCCCATTTTCACCGCCCCCGAGTCAAACGGGGGGGTTAAAAAATCTTACGTGGTCAATGGCAAAAAGTGTTACAAAGCCGAACATTGGACGGAGAAGCATAGAAGGACTTTATTACAAAAAGGAACAGTATTATTGAATCTAAGGCCATATAGAAACGGGTTTAAGTTGCCTTGTTTGGTTAAACTAACTCGATATGCGCCTAAAAAACTAGACAAGTTTGATAATTTGCCAATGTCTCTAAAATATGTCTTGGATGCGGTATGTGCCGTCATCACAGGTGACTATAGGCCAGGGCGAGCTGACTCGTGTGAGCAGATTGACGTGAAGTATGATCAGGTGATCTGTGACAATTACAGTGTTTTAATCGAGGTCATTAGCGGTGAAGTCTGATTATTTATTTTCATTTAGACACCCTTTGCAGTGATACATGATTCCAAGGCCTATTTGCTCGATTGTAGTATCTCAGCTCATTGAGATTCTTAGCAATTTTTCTATAAGGTAGTCCCATTTCTCTGTGCTCTGCAATAAGTGAAAGAATTTTCGTTTCATGCTCACAAGGTGATATGTGTACTTTGTCATCGTTTAGCTTATACCCATAAGGGATATAACCAACACGCTCGCCCTTGCGTTTCTTGATTTGTAATGCTACGCGTGTTCTTGAGCCTATGATCAGCCGCTCATATTCTGCAAAAGCGTCTACCATGCGCTTCATAAGAATGGCTCCAGGATCAGTAGAATCCAGAACATCACCGCTTGCGCTGATGAGTCTTGCCTTCTTGCGCTCTATAGCTCTTTCGATCATAGCGGTGCAAAAGGGGTCGCCACGTGAAAGCCTGTCTCTTTGAGAGACAAGCATCACGTCGCCCTTCTCTAGAACAGAAATAGCAGAAAGCAGAGCAGGGCGCTTTTCTAGCTCAATCGCTCCGCACAGCCCTTCTTCAACGAATTCAAGGACATTGTGAGGAGCAGAATTAGGCGCTGTTCTTGAGATATACCTAAGGCAGCACTCACGCTGCCCTTCGATACCTAGATTTGAAAGCACTTGTTGCTCTGTGCTTACTCGTAGATAGAGAACGTATTTCATTGATTAAGTCTTTCAATTGTGTGTGAACGCCTATAGTATAGACGTTCACACTAGAATTATGTTTGAGTGTTATGCATTTCTGTAACAATGCAGTTGAAGGCAACATCAACCATTTGGCTAAATTCGAGATTCGTGAATTGCTTATTTGTTAGCCTGACATTCAACATGATCTCTTTTTTCATGTTTTCAAGAATGCTGTGAATGCTTTCTTCAGTGATAGGCATAGCGTACCATGTCTTGGCATATTCACTGAATTCCTCGAATGTATCGAAATACTTTCCCTGAAAACAAAACAGAGCGACCATTGTCAAAGTCCTTATTTCTCAAATGTATTTAGAGGGGCAATCAGGGTTCTGGCATTTCGTGTGCATAGGCCAATGGGCATAACAATATGGACATTTCCAATGTTTCTCATATCCGGCTTCCTGTCCCTTAATACTCGATTCATACGTGTACAATCCACGCTGATCTCGATGAATGGATTTTGTTTGAATCCATTCGTTATTTCCTACGTGAATATGGAAACAATCTCCTGTCATATCCAGCTCTTCCTCATCGATATACATGCGCTCACGGTGAGGCTTTTTCGTTCCAGGAAGGCGAAATCCTTCAAATGCGTTGAGTGTGTTCACACAAAGAAAAGCTAAGAGAAAGGGAAGTACAAGTTTTTTCATAGTGTTCCTATAGTGCTTTTGGTTCATTCTGTTGCTGTTTCTGATGAAAAAGGCAATGGCCTTGTGAGTTTAGATTTCCTTCAATACGATTTAGACCGCATTTTATGTCTATGACTTGTTCCGTGAGTCTCTCGATTCGAGTATCGATTTTGTCCATTCTTGCATTCAGTACGCATTCTTCGGTCTCAATTTTTGTCTCTAACCTATCCATGCGTGCATTCAAAGAGTTTTCTACGCGGTCAATCTTTGTTTCTAGCTTATCCATCTTTGTCTCTAGCTTATCCAGTCTGCTTCCAAGCTTTCCATCTAAACGGTTATAGAAAAACCAGAACATGATGCCGATAGCCAGCAATTGAATGATGTCGGCTCTTTTCATGTACTCAATCACTAAATCTGTCATTTTATGTCATTCCTTGGTGTTGTGTCTTTGCTTCCTATGATGCATTTTTGTCACATTCTTCTCAATGTTTGTCACGGTACCAGGCGGTTGCGTACCAATCTAGAAGAAAAAAAAGCGTAAATTTTAGAGGTTGTTGATGTTTTTTTGATCGCTATCAAATTTATAGACACGCCTTTTTAGAGATTCATGCCATTTTCTAAGAGCGTTATGCAATTTATCGTGAAGGTAGAGTTCGATTATAAGAAATTTTAGATACAGTGCTTGTTGTATTCTTCTTGACATTTGGTTCCTAGACGTAGTTTTTCTTGATTCTCCACAACAGACAGCTGAGCATGATCGCTATGATGCAAAACTCGATGAGAGCAAATATCTCAAAGCTGAAGTCTTCGATGAGGCTGAGCATATTCACTCATAGATAAAAGTCCCCACCTCGGAAGATGGGGGGCCACATACGCGCGTATGAGGGTGGTATTATAGTATCGACCATTTTCGTGACATCACGAAAATGATCGTCACTGACTTAACAACCATTTCGTTGACATCAACGATATGATCGTAGATATGCTGTCGATCATTACGAGGATATGCTCGATATGGTCTTAGTAAGGCTTACAGCTTGATCTGTCTCCTTATGAAACATTTGAATAACGTATAAATTGCCTTTAGGATGCTTGTACAACACCTCCATGTACCTATTCCCATATTGCTCTATGCCTAGAATGTTTTCTTTCGGTATCTCTGAAAACTTTTGAACAGGTTCAGCGTAGGACATTTACTTCCTTGCAATTTCCGTCATTTTTGACGGTTTTTACTTGTCATTTCCGTCATTTTTGACGATTATGTAGAGCGTTATCCAAGCGGGGTGATAAGGATGATGGAGTAGACCGCACATCAGGGCCCTGGGTCAGCTTCGACGCGGTTGTAAGAGCTAATCCCCGCATTTTTTTACTGCTGATTCCATTTGCTTGCATCTTCTCCCCATTTTTCCTTGCACGTTTCCCAAGCCTTACTGACCATGTCTAAAGTATTCTCTTTCGTAAACCGGTTCGCACATGCTGCTTGAAATAAAACCAATACCAGAGCAGCTATTGCCGATTCATCGTTCACAGCAACAAAGTCTAGAGAATCCACTATTGCTACCATGGCCCTATTGCAGCGTTCCAGTGTTTTCATTTCATCTGGGGTGAGATTCTCAGTCATCGGTGTCTTTTTTGTTAAAAGCACGTTCAGTGAATCTTTTAGAGAATTTTTCAAGTGTTAAGGCGTAATGTTCCGTGCAATCACACGTACAGACTGATGGATTATCTTTGTGGTTGGCTCTACACAGGACAGAAGACTTAGTAAATGCAGGGTTAAAGCAGAAATCTGGACAAGGAAACTGTTCTATATATGTATCCTTAAGGCTTTGAGGAAGAGCATCGTATATTTCATAATTTATGAAATGTTTACACGTTTCTCTGTTTTCAATAATTTCTTTTAAAAAACTGCGCGCAAGGTAATTGTAAATATCATTCATCTGGCAACTTTTCCTTGGTTTTCTCAGCATAAGTAGCCACCTGATCGATTTTGTGAGCAAAAAATCTCAATTCGTTTTGCATTTCATCTATTTGTCTTTTCATGTCCCTAAGCGTCTTCGGCAAATCGATAAGGATGGTTTTCTTGATATCAAGATCGACTGTCTCGTCTTTGAGGGCTAATCCATGGAAAGCAAGTTTTTCTCTAATCTCATTCAGTGATTTTTTTCCTAATTCACGCCACGATAACACATCTCTCGATGTGAGTTGTGTGAGATCATTAAGATTTTCTATCCCATGGTCTTGAAGTATTCTTTCTGTTCTTCGTGATAGGTATGCGTCGCGTATGTTAATGGGAGAGCGTTCAATTTCTAGTTTCTCTTTCTCAGTCATTCTACGCTTTCCCCTCGTAAGGATTCACAAAATCCGCGTCCCATGGTCTACGCCATTTGTACTTTTGCCATATAACTTCAAAATATTCTTTTAATTCTTCTTCACTTTGATTCAAGTTATCTCTAACGTTTAAGACAGGGCCTCTAGAGGAACAATTACGACACTGAATGCAATAAGATGAAAACTCTCGCGATCTTGAATCTGGAAGTTGTATTAGATCGCCTCCATGACCACACCAAGGGCAATTATCGTGCGGAAGGCTTCCAATAAGTATGTGATAATCAACTTCTTTTGTTACGATTCTTCCATATTCATTAGGTAAAAGATTTACTCGTTCGAGAATATCTAATTCAAAAGGAGATTTAAAATCAGGATCTTCTCGTAAGTTTTTTTTGTGTTCGTGTTTAGATGAATGCAAATAGATATGTTTTTTCACAGTTCTATCCTTATAGGCTTGTTGACTTGTTCATAACGCTCATTCACGACGGAAGCGTTGACAGAGTGCATTCTTTTTCCCTCTCTGCATGCCATGGTTTCTCGTTGTCCATAATCTTCATGGATATGCCCGAACACATGCAAGAAAGGTCGAATCCTGTAAATGAGTTGTCCGAGTAATCCCTTGCTTCCACAATGTTTTTCTTGAAAATTGGCGTCCATGATTCCATGTGGAGGTGTATGCGTGACAAGAATATCCACTTCATCAGGAATCTTTTCCCATTTGTCTATTAATTCCTCTTCAGAGCCTGTAAAAGCCGTGCAATGCGGATTGATTCCAGGAAACCATAAACTCCAAGGAGAGCCCCAAATTTTTAGGCCTTCGAACTCGGTGCCGGAGTCACAGAGATACTGAACAGATGAATCCGCTTCCTGGTAGATCTTAAGGACGCCCCCATGTTTAAAAATAATGTTGTCGTGATTACCAGCAATAAATATTTTGCGTTTGTATCTTTGAGAGGAAATCCAATCGATAAATTGATGATATTGTTCAGGCGTATCTCTCGCTGTTAAATCCCCCGCTACGATCAGAAGATCACCGCCTTGGAGTTCTGGATAGAAGCCATGTAGGTCGCTAATGCAATCGATGATCATTTAATCTCTTCCATCCTGCGCCAAAGATTCTTAAATCGTATATTCGTATTAAAAAGCCTGCTAGCTTGCGACTCAGCAAAACGCGAAAGCAAATAAGCTGTGCGAGCCAATCGTACAGAACGTGTGTGTTCTTGACCTACTTCGTCACGTACCCAATCGTTTGTCTCATCAACATTGTAGAGCTCAACTATAGGTAGCACGTGACCCAAAAAAGAACGAAACTCTTCATGTCCCCACAGGCAAAGAAAGTCGTTGATCTCTTCTTCAATGGTTTGTGGAATCTTATTCTTCATCGGTTATAGCTCTTTTTCCATCTGTGCGATTTTGCTTTTTTCTTTCGTCACTTGATAAAGCCTGTTCTCTTTACACGCTGGACAGCTTTTATGATTCCTACATGACATATCAAAGGCGCGTGAGTCTCTATATTTCTTTCGATGCTCCTTTCCATGTTGAATAGCTTTTTCTAGTGACATAGATGATACGATCATATCAGTTTGCCAGAGATGGCAAAGAATTCAAGGATATAGTTATACCCATTTTACTCTTTCGACTCTTCATTCTCTAGCCGTTTCAGTCGATTAATTTCTTTTTGAAGCGTCTGAAGTATCCATCCCGTTCTCGTAATTCCTACCATCTCATCTACAGTCTCATCAATCTCTTTTAGTAGGGTGCTTGGGAGTCTTAAGTTTATACACGTCCATTTTTTTGCTTCTTCACTTTTCAAATCTTCTTTTACAGGCGCTCCACGATCAATTAATTTGTTTACATCAACAGTAGAAGGCTTTTCTTGGCGCTTAAATGGCATTTTGACCATAGTACATCCTATGTATAGTTTACATACTAAAAACACACCAAGACTATACCGTTTTGGTATGTTTATTGTACATGATCTATACAGATGCTGTACATTTGTTGTACAGAAAGTCATAAAGCGCTGTGATTTCTTGAATCGCTTTCGGATCAGGCTTTTGCATCTCGCATACACCTAGCCCATCGCTAGCCGCATTTGCAAATGCCTTTCTCGTCTTAATTGGGCTTTGAAAGCATTCGATATCATCGCACTCTTGAATGATGTTAAGCGTATCGTCGTTGTCATTTCCGCTAAAATCTGCTCGGTTGATTAAGGCGACGCACTGAAGCTTGTCATTCACTTGTTTCATCTCAGCGATGATAGACTTGACGTCACCAATCGTCCAAATATCAAACGATCTAGGTTGAAATGGGATAACAAAGATATCAGCAATGGCAATCGCTGCACGAAGAGAGCGAGTTTCTCGTCCTCCCACATCAACGATGATGTCGTCATAGTCATTTCTCATTTTTTCCAGCTGCGAATAAACAGCTTTTCCAGTCAGCTGAATGGTCACCCAAGAAGTAGGTATTCCCATTACATCTCTTTGACTAGCCCAAGTAGTCGTTGACTGTTGTTCATCTGCATCAACGAGCAAAACTTTCTTGTTTTCTCGAGATCTCAAAACGGCAAGATTGGTGGCAATCGTGGTTTTGCCCGTGCCGCCTTTTACTCCACCTACCACTACGATCATATGGGGGTTCCTGTGTTTAATGTATATTTTTCGTACATTTTCCGTATGTCCAAGGTACATGTTTCATATGTCTTTTGTATAAAAGTCATACACTATCAGTTGACCAGTTCCTTTTCAATTCATTCAAAGAATGTTCTGATTGGCTCACCTTATCCACGACCCAAAGGCCTCGATGCCTTTTTAGCTCGATGATATTTCCCTTCATTTCTTCGGTGATTCCTTGGACAAAAGAAGACAGTCGTTCTCCTGTTCTCTTAAGCCTAGGATTTCCCTTTTCACGAATGACTCTCTCTAGTTCGCACTGTCTCATAAGCACCTCACTTTGTTTTAGGGTAGTCTATGAATAGAAATTCATAGACTAGACAATCGTTATTTAGTGTTTGTCCTTGACCCTCATCCATTTTTCCCCCTTAGAATCGATGAAAAAATCCTCTTCATGCTCTTCGATGGTAATCTTGAATGTCTTGTGTTCAAATCCCCGATTGTATGTGATTACAGCGGGAAATTCAGCTGTGTCTTCGTTGACAATGCGTCCTACTTCTTTTTTGAGATCTACTAAGGTGGTAACTTTGATGTCCATGTACTCGCCTTTTCTTGTTATCTTGTTGGATAGGCCGTAAAACACTAGAGTGATCTTGTGCTGATTTGCACACGTAAAGATCAATCTTTTTGATGATGGAATCTCACGATTTTTTCCTGCATGGTTCTTTGCAGATACGAAGAAATCGCGCTGCAAGATTCCGCTCTCTCACATGTGACTTTATATGAAAAGCCATATATAATACCATATATAAATTTAGGGGGAAAATATGCACATCGTGGTCTCTTGTCAAGAAAAATGGGGAAAGCAGCTTTTCTATCCAGAGAATGAGGATGCGGTGTTTTTGACGAAGTTAACTGGACGGCCTACGATACTCAAACATCAACTCAAACTGGCTCTTGAAAAAGGGTGGAAAGTTGACGTTATGGAAAAGAAATTTAACCTAGCTGAATGCTTGAGATTGGACGGTAAGTGATAGAAAATGACGCTAAGTTAATCGCAAAAATTCAACATTTTTATGATCACATGATTCGAAGAATTGAAGAGCTTGCACCTGGTCACTTTAAGAAAGAAAATTCTTGCACAAAAGAGCACCTTGAAGATCTGATCGAATTTGGACTCGTATATGCTCAGATTTTTTCAGATTTTCTATACATAGATGAGCACTAAACACACATAAATTTTTTCGTTGACTGATAAGATTTTTATGAATATAAAAAAATTAACTACTTATCAGGTGGCGCATGTCAGTACCGAAAGCTGAACTCTTGAAGAAGAAAAAGATGGGTCGACCTCTTGTCTATGATCCAGAGAAGCTAGCTAAAGAGCTGCTAGACTGGAGTGAGGACGATGACTCGATCAACATCGCACAATTCTGTGCAGATAGAGGGTATCACTCTGGACTAATCTGGCGTCTTGAAAAGGAAAGCGAAGACTTCGAGCGCGCTTATGAAATTGCTCGTTTAAGGCTTGCTGCACGGCGCGAAAGAATGCTAAATGCAAACGTGCTCAATTATGGAGCATGGCAGCGTTATCAGCGTGGTTATGACCCATTCCTTGCTAAAGACGAAGACGACAAGGAAGACAAAGATGCAGCTCGCAGAAAGGGTATTGCAGAAACCGAGCAGATGAATCTTGTCATGCTTGCAAAGATGGCTTCTGAAGGTAAAATCTCACAGAAGAAGTAATGTCAATACTTTGCCCTGAATGGCGCCTTAACAATCTCTATCGAATCATTGAGCGCAATGCTAACTCGATACCGTTTAAGCTTAATCCCGTACAGCTAGACGTCTTAAGAAATCTTCATTACAGAAATCTCATCCTAAAAGCGCGTCAGCTTGGCATGTCCACATTTGCTGTGATCTATCTCCTTGATCGCGTGCTTTTCTCAGAGAATCTTCAAGCTGGAATCGTCTCCTATTCTTTAGAACATGCTCAGCACATTTTTAAAAGGATAATCGGCCATGCACTGGATACGCTCCCTCATCACCTCAAGCCCTTTATTGGAGTGGTTCAAAGGTCCGCTCGCGAAATCACTTTTAATAATGGTAGCTCACTACGTGTTGATACAACCTTACGTGGGGGCTCTTATCCTTTGGTGCTTATTTCCGAATTTGGAAAAACGTGTGCTCGCAATCCTAAGAAAGCTGAGGAAGTAGTAACGGGTACTCTTCAAGCTGTTCCTAGAGAAGGTCAAATAATTATTGAAAGTACGGGTGAAGGGACGGAAGGATACTTTGCGGAGATGGTTATAGAAGCAGCTAGGCGTGGCAACGACAACCTATCCTCTCTGGATTACAAGCTTTTCTTCTATAGCTGGCTTGAAGAAGCGTCTTATTGCCTTGAAGATACGAGCATAAGATATCCACATACGCTTAACGATTACTTCAATAAAGTTGAGGCGTCAACGGGTAAGATAATATTACCTGTTCAACGTAACTGGTATGCAGTTCAAAGTACAGTCTTAGGAGACAAGATTAAACAGGAGTTTCCTAGTACTGTAGAAGAAGCGTTCTTATCTTCTAGCGATGCTTTTTACTTTGCTGAAGCTATCAACAATGCTTATGCAGAAAATCGCTGCCTTCACTCATCTCCTTATGATGTGCTATTGCCTGTCTATGTCGCTATGGATATAGGTCTAAACGATCTTACTGTGATGATATTCTTTCAAATCGCTCACGGTGAAGTGCGCATCATCGACTACTACGAAGACAAAAACAAAGACGTGCCTTTTTATGCGAAATTTCTACTACAAGACAAGAAATTCCTCTATCACACAATATTTTTGCCTCATGATTCTGTAAAACGCGATCCATTAGATATTTCCAACAGTTACGAGCGCGATTTTAGACGTCTGTTTTCTGGCACAAACACGCGTTTTCATGTGCTTGGAAAAATGGATAAACAGCTATCGATTTCTCATGCGAAAATCATGATTTCACGATGTGTTTTCAACGTGAATCGAGTGAAAAAACTTCTAGATAACATGGCAAAATATCGAAAAACATGGAACGAATCTTTAGGAAAATACACAGAAGAACCATATCATAACGAGGCTTCAAACTACGCTGACGCCTTCCGTTATGTCAGTCAATCAGTTGCACATTTAGAAGCTGTTTCATCGCTCAAAGGCTCACTTGAAAAACACAAAAAAGTTGTAGAAAACAGGTGTAAAAGAGTCGTGTAAAATCAATTTTTATGTACTATGAAATCTAACCTAACAGCGTGAGATTTCATGGTTGCAGACTACGAAATTCGTGGTGAATTTCAAGAAAATTACAGATATGCAGCTGACTATTGGGCTCCTTATATCAAGGATGCTCAAGTCTACACGCTTGCTGCTTCGGGTTATACGTGGTCAGATGATGAAAGAAAAGCTCTCATCAAAGAAGGAAGAGAGCCAATTGAATTCAACATCATGCGTCAGCCATTGCAGTTTTTCTCGGGCTATCTTCGCGACAACATCAATGAAATCATCTATGCGCCTGTTGAAGGATCTGATCAGAAAACTGCCGACCAGTTCACAAAACTTGGCTATTACATATGGGATAAAGGATTAGGTTTTCCTACATTCCTGGATGCAGCAGATGAGGGTTTTAAGTCAGGAATTGCCCTGTGCGGTATTCAAATGGACTATTCAAGAGATTTTTTGAATGGTGACATAAAATTTTTCAAACGTACATATAATTCCTTCTATCTTGATCCTACGTTCACATCGATTTCACTAGATGATGCTGCTTTTGGAATTACTCGCGATCTTGTGGATAAGCAAAACGCTAAGCAGCTCATGCCATTCATTGACCCTAGAGATATCGATGAGCTTTCAATGGGGTATAGGGATGATAAATTCCTTCAATATCATCCTGAGTTCACTACTTTCTCAAGAAATCGCAATCTCATTGCATACGATCAGTACTATAAGCGCGTAACGAAAAAGCGGGAGTTCCTCGTAGATATAAACACAGCATATTATCGCGATATCACTGATCTGTCCTCAGAGGAAAAGAAGCGCTTGAAGTTCGGTCTATACCGTCTAGAGAAGATGCGCCAAGACCCAGAACTCTACGGCATCGATGTAAATCAAATTCCTAACGTCGAAATTCGTTCTGTTGATCGCGGATTTGTTGAACTGCACATTCTTCTGAATGGTCAACCTATGTACTCAGGTGAGGATAAGACGGGAATCAATAAAACGTACCCGTTCGTCCCGCTGATTTGCTACATGGAACCTTCGATTTGGATGCCGTCACAGCGTATTCAAGGAATAGCAGCAAGTGACTGGTCGGCTCAAAGACAGTTCTGCAAGCGTCATATGAAAATTATAGATATGTTCGATTCTAGCATATCTACAGGGTATAAATACCTTATAGGATCTGTAGCAGACCCTCAAGATCTACAACAGTCTGGACAAAACAAACTTATTGGTATTGATCCTGATAATGCCCCTGCTGGCATGGATTCAGTGCAAGAATTGCGTGGTGGTGGAGCTAATCCTGAACTTATTCAATATACGCAAATCCTTGATCAGCTGTCTTTGAAGTTTGCCAATGTCAATGAGTCTGTTTTAGGCATAGATGAGAAAGGTAATACGCAAATCTCAGGTCGTTTAGCTGAAGTTCGCATTGCTCAAGGTCTTCGTGGCAATCGCAAGATTATGGATAACGTCGAAACTGCTCAGCAGATCCTAGGCTGTCTTGTGATGACGGCAATTCAGACTCACTACCCTCCTGGAAAAGTGCAGCGCATTCTTGCGGAAGAACCTACCCAACAATTCTATGAGCAAGAATTCGAACAATATGATGCTGTGATTAAGCAGGGTGTTCGTTCTAAGTCTCAGAAAGATGCCTACTACTATGAGCTTGTTAATCTTAAACGCGAAGGCATTGTTGATGTGCCTCAAACTGAAATCATCAAAGCTCTATCTATGGCCGGTCTTAGTGATCTTGAAGAAGCGATCGCTAAACAAGATGAAATCCTTGCTAAGCAAAATGCTCTCAATCAAGAAGTGCAACAACGTCAAGTTGATCTTCTTATTGCCACTAAAGAAGAGAAAGAAGGTCTTGCCTTCGAGAGAAAAACTCGCGGCATAGGAAATCTCGCACTTAAAGATGAGCGCGAATCAGAGGCACAGCAAAACATCGCGCAAGCTGCTCTAGACAGAGCAAAGGCCATCACCGAAATTGCGCAGATGAATGAATCAAGAATCTTAGAAGTGCTCAAGTTTGTAAATCAGCTAGAGCAGCAAGAAGCAGCTGGGCGTGAAGCCCAAAAGCTTCAAGTGAGTGCTCAAGCTAAAAACATAAACTCTGAAATCGAAGGTTCAGAACAGTATCAGCAGAATCAAGCGATGCAGCAAATGCAACAATCGCAAGTTCAAACTATGCAAGATGTCAGCCAAGGAGGTTGAAAAATGGCTCAAGGAAAAGGCATGGGCGGAACTCCGTTCATGAATAACGGCAAAGGGATGTGCTCTTATAAAGACAATCCAATGCCAAAAGCTCGAGAAGTGAAACCTGAATGCGGTCCAGGTATGAACGCCGATCAGCGCAGGGCGAATAAACTGCTTCAGAAAGCTCAAACACAACAAGACTCTTTACGCGGAATGAGTGGGATGTAACGGATGACGAATTTACTGCAAGATCCTCAAAGCGG